>ENA-UOJS01000324-UOJS01000324.1-human-gut-metagenome-genome-assembly--contig:-C74-NODE-324-length-52366-cov-11.958479_pt1 | contig 52366 bp, 28 predicted proteins | sample MGYA00242355_ERZ723902 | MGnify/ENA metagenome assembly ERZ723902
AAGAACTATTGACACACAGCTCGCTTTGTTTTGAATTCGTCGAACTCACGTTACTTTACTTTCAGGTATACACGTCTGGGTACTTATTGCTTCTAAAGAGCAAGACTCTCCTTTTTTTATAGAAAGTATATATCCTAATACCAATGCAGAATTTCCTTCAAACAAAAAGCTCAAACCCGACAAGAGGTTGAAATATATCGCAGTTTTACTTCTTTCATTATACCGCCCACACGTCCATGTCGGACGATATAACTTATCTATTTTTAAATCATCCGTTCCCATAACCAGTTAACTATCTAATTATTAAATTCACCAACGCTAATATCAGGCCGAACGTGCTTACACTGGCGAACGTCGCCACGAACCTATTAAACGTGTACATAGCGGCGATGCCGAATAGGCTGGCGTTGCTGTTAAGGTAAAGCAAACGGCGCGACACTACCTCGTCGAAATTCATGAACGTGAACACCGCGGCAACGGCGGCCACAGCCAACGACACGCACAGCACGGTTATAGATGGCGCATAAAACACGTGATACGCGTCGTCGTCAGACGTAATGACCCAGATTAGGACATACGCAACCACGACTACGCCGATATTGACGATGTCGCCTACGGTGTTCTTCGTCGGCACTCCGCCTATCACAGTTTTCGCCGCTACTATGCCCATAGCCCCGCCTACGGCAAGCATCCACTGGTCACCGCCGGCGACCGTGGTTATGTCGGCAGTAAATATGTACGCCTCGAAAACAATGAGCAGCACCACCGTGGTGAACACCTCAATGTTGGCAATGAGCCAAGATAGCAATGTCTTCATAAGCACATCAACATTTTACATCAACCGAACAGGCCGCCGAGCCAGCCAAAAGCGTCACCTATCCATCCTGCAACCTTTAGTACTAAAAGGACAAGCAGATAGATTATGAAGCAGAACACACCTATCATTATTGCCGACCTGACGGCTTTATTGTTAACTTCCCTTATTATCTCCTTGTCGTCCTCTACGAAGCCCACGATCAAGCGGATGTTCTGCAAGTATGAACGGTTAAAGAAATCAAGGATGTTACCTATCCAAAACGGCACCAGGCCTATCGCTATGTCGCGCAAGCCGTTGTAAATGATGGCCAACGTCAACGGCATAGAACGCACCTGCACGGCGCTGACATATATATAAGGTAATATGAGCACCTGCGTAAGGAAGTCCCAAAAGCCGCCGGGCAGAAAGCCCACAAACGCATCGATGTGCCATTTATCCATATACTTCGCTATCGCCTGCGCCGCCCTGTACGATGCCGACTCCTCGATTTCAGCCCGCCTCGCGGCCTTTGCTGCCTGGCGTTCCTGTTCTTTTTGTATCGAGCGGTTAATGCTTTCCTGCTCTTTCACGTCGTTAAGCCCCAGGTCTTCCTGTGCCGCCCTTCTTCTATTCTTCAATTCACTCATAGTTCTATCGTTTTTTTACCACTTAAAAAGTCGTCCAAATCCTTTTCGCTGAACAGCTCCTTGTCTCCGTCAGACAAAGACAACAACCCCTCCTTAAGCATCTCAGGGGTTTGGGCCGTGTTTATCTTCTTCAGACTCTCACGCAACACAGCGCTCTTGTCATCTATTTGAGCCATGTCTTTCTTGAACTGCTCTTGCAGTTTCCGTAGTTTTTTGTCGTATGCCTTATGCGCTATCGCGCTTTTCGCCTGCAAGACCTTAAGTTCCGTCCATGATTCCAACAGGTTTACAGCCTTCTGCACGGCAACGTTACCGGCGTCGGCCACTGCGGCAAGTTCAACTTCAGACACCTGCGGATAGTCTTGTTCCTCCCCGCCTCCGTTCATACCGCCGTCAATTCCACACCTTTGCGGTGTGGCGTTTCCAGCCTGCGTAGTGCCGTTCCCGGCCTTACCCTGTGCCAATTTCTTTTTAGAGGTACGTTCCTTATACGTCACCATATCAACAGCGGCTTTCGCCATGTCCATGTCAACGTTGACGGTATTGCGCAAGGCATCGGCGAACACGTGTATGTTCTGCCGCACGTCGTCGGGGAGTTCAGTGTCCTCTTGTTCTATTTGCACAGATTTCATATACTTGTCGTCAAGCTTGCTGCTTGCTATCTTGCGTGCAAGACGCAACAGCCTCACCATGTCTTCAAGGTGTGGAAGCAAACGCAACTTCATCTCCTTGTCAACTCTCAATTTACCCATTATCTCGGCGTTAACGTTGTCAAGCTCATTCTTTACTTTCGCATAAAGTCGCTTGTTCTCTTTTAAGCTTTCTTTCATTGCCTGTAGTTCGTCGCCGTCAAGCTTTACGTCAGTCTGCAAGTCTTCATAACGCGAGATGACTGGTTGGCAGACTTTGTGCCAGTCGTATATGTCACGGTTGTAACGCTTCCCGGCCGAACCGAACGTGAAGATGTTCACCAAAAAGAATGGTTTGCTCGGTTTGCTGTTCTTCGCCTCTTCATACTGGGCTTGCAAACCGCTTAATATCTGCGAACTTTCATCTATGCTGGCGGTATAAACTTCTATGTTCATTTGCTCGTCGGTCATGTCTTTCTCTATCAGCTTGTAGCTTTCGAGCAATTTGTCGCGTCGTTTCTTCAGTTCGGCCACCTCACCGCCGCCGTACATGGCATCGGCAATGGCTTCCCATTCTGATGAAAGCACGGCATTGCTGTTACGCAGGAACACTTCCGCTTCAGGAACGTACAGGTCGTTCATTGTCTTGTAGATTGTCATAAGCCTGCCCATGTCGCCTTTAATCTGCGTTGCGTCACGCTTCACACTGTTCTTCAGCACTACGAGGTCTTGCTTCAGCGCATTCGTTGCCGAACTTGCATCCATGTAATGCGAAAACATATTCAAACCTACCATCACCAGCCCCAACTGCTTGCTTCCAGCTTGTTTATAGGCCACGGACGATGACTTCAACGACTGCACGAAACTATCTTGTATTTCGCTCATGAGCGTTTTGCACTTTTCCGAAACCCTGTCATAATCGAGCTTGACGTTCTGAAGCATCCCATGGACATCGAGCCATTCTACAGCGTCGAAGTCAAACAGTTCGGGGCTTACAGCCTTTATTCCGTCACCGAAAGCGTCGACAAGCATAGTTGAGAACCTGCGGTAAACATCGCAAATCTGCGCACGGAGGCTTACAAAATCAGCCATCACAGCCTTAACCTGGTGTTTTGCGTTGTCGTAAGCACCCACAAGGTTTGAATATTTGTCGAAAACGGCTTTAGCTTCGTTCTGCACATCCATCGCTCCTTTTGTACCTACAACGGTATTGAGCAGGGTGCTGCCCGTAGAAGCGGACAATGCTCCTGACAGCACCTGGGCGACTGTGTCGTCAAGCAAGTCCAACAAGTTCTTGCTTTCATTCAGACTACTTTGCAACAACGGGAACAACGCGTCGCAGTCATTGCTCTCCACAAGGCTGTCAACATGGTATTCGGAGACTAACGTTTCCCTGTTTTCATTATTGTTAAACGCTTTCGCTATAGCCTCGTCGCCGTTAAAATGGTTATACGCCTCATACACGAGACGACCTACTTCAAAAGAATCTTTCTCCACACCGTCGTCATGTAGTTCATAAGCCAAGTCGGCCCTGGTAAAAGTGGAATTGTCTTTATTTAATTCATGGGCTATGTCATGAATTCTTTTATAAATTTTCTCTTTATCCATGATATTTGGTTTTTTTTGTTATTGCAAACGGAATGTTACAGGGTAAGTATACCTTACATTAACGGCTGTGCCGTTCTGCTTGCCGGGTGTCCATTTCGGCATACTGCTTATAACGCGGACAGCCTCTTTGTCTAATGATGGCTCTACGCCACGCACCACCTTTACATCGGCAATGGAGCCTGTGGCAGTAACAACAAATTGTACAATGACACGCCCCTGAATTCCGGCCTTGGCCGCCTCAACGGGATATTTGATATTTTCGGCAAGCCAGCTTATAAGTGCTCCTTGTCCACCAGGGAACGACGGTTGTTCTTCCACAACATCAAAAACCTTCTCACCCACTGGCAATGAACGACTCTGTACCGTATCAGTCTGCCCGTAAACCGTTATGTTCATGATTATAAAGTTAATGTTAAGAATATGTTGTTTTTCGTGTTGACGCACAGCTTGGGGAATGAAAGGACGGTGTGGACTGTCATCCACATTTTCTGAAAGTAAGGTTCTGGCAAAACCCGATGATGAAGAAAATATGAAAGAGGAATCCACACCGTAACACGATGCGAACTCGCTCAGACCTCGTTCCGTCATCATCAGGGTTGAACTGCCAGATTCTACTTCCTGAACGTCACTGTCTGTGCGTGCACACAAATGTCTTGTCTCACTCACTTTATTAAAAGTAAAGCTCAACTTCGCCAAAGTTAGGATTTTTTTCGCAATCTCCAAACATTTGACAGAACTTTTTGTGCATTCCCCTTTCATTTTATTCATTCTCTATGGGCGCTTTTTGCAAAATTATGTATAATGGCACAAACTGCTTGCTAAATATTGGTCTAAGTTGGTCCAAACCGAAAAATCATGGCAAGTCTGCAATATGGCACAAAGGTTGGAACCACCTGTATGTTCACACGTCGAAATATAATTGTGTTGTGAGCCTCTTTCGGAAATATTGCTTCCAGCAAAAATAAATTAGTATAAAAACAACCGATTTTTACCATCATCTTTTATTAAAAATCCATAAAGATTTACTGCAATTCTATGAAATTTCAGAGGGTCACTTTTACAAAGTTTCGCGTCAAAAAGGTCACCTGAAGGTCACCAATAAAAGAAAAAGCACCTACAGAAAGTCTGTAAGTGCTTGATTTTCAACGTGGGCCATCCAGGGCTTGAACCTGGGACCTCCAGATGGATGAGTCTTGAGGCTACAGGAAAATATGTGGAGTTTTACGCTCTTGGTGCCAATTACAGCATAAACTCTAAAGGTGTGTTCAAGGTTTCTTCTTCAATCTACATCACATATCTTGCACGTAAGGCCGGCGAAGAATATGCCGTTGAAGTGGGAGTGTACGGAGGAAACAAGGAATACATGCGCAAGCAACTGATGGAATATCTGTCCGACGACCCTGCTCTGTGCAGCCTCATAGAGGATAATGAGATTGAGCCGGACGACTTCTCGGAGCTTGCGGATAAGTATTGCCCGCAGAATTCTGAGAATATGGAGGAGTTCCCGAAAATGAATCTGTAATGTCCGGAAAGTGATTTTCTGATACTGAGGGCATAATACTGCGGTAGGACATGACGCCATAATGCCGGATCCACACATGTGGGTCCGGCATATTTTTTACATTACGTGCCGTGTTTTACATAAATGTAAACATGAACATTAATGATAAGCCTCATATTACCACAATATTATATGCACATTGCCGCAATAATAAATCCGTGTTGCTATAATAACAGATTCTTATTACCATTATAATAAGCCCACGTTCACGCAACAGATAGGCCACAACCGCAAGCGTGGGGCATGTTTCCGGCTCATAGGATAAGATATTCACGCGCCTTATCTCACGCGTGACGCAGGCGTTGTCAGGGAAAAACGGATAGATGAACTTACGATTTTTCTTGACTAAATTTTTACAAAATATTTTCGCAAAAGAGGTGTGAATGAATGTTAAATCGGACGAAATGAAGGCTCTTTCGGTCATGTCGGTCTTGTGATATACCCTATATCATAGTCTGAAAACATTCATCCGGCGTTGCGATATTGCCCATTTTGCAGTGCGATAAAGCCCATTTCAGAGGCTGAAAAGCACCATTTCGCACCCCAATATAGGCCATTTCGCAGGCCGAAATGGTGCTTTTCGCAAAGCGATGAAATACCTCTTAAACATAAATCATTGATATTCAATATCTTACGAAAAGCTCTTATTTTCCGCGTATTTGCGCCCGAAGGAAAGTCCGCTCGCAAATACGCGCTTATTTTTCGGGGTATATCGGGAAACTGAAACCGGAAAACCGAAATCCGGTTACAATTTGAAAGTTGACCGAATCGGTTCTCTCTCCGTATGAGAAAACAACGCTTATCCGGCTTATACCCGCGGTCTTTCATTGAAGTCAAATCACGTTCTATTTCCGTCAGTCCGTTTTCCGACAGTCAGACTTCTCCATACAGTTCTGCGAAAAAATCGTTTCTCCCGCCGACATTTCTGTTCCGGTTGCGCCGTGAGCACGAACGTCATGTGTCGCCATGTGGTGCATGGTCTCCGCAGCCGTGTCCTTTTATACGCATTTCCTGTGTTTTCAAGGCTGTAGGAGATGCAGTTTATTACATATTTATAACCATAAAATACAGAATTTGTATTATTACCCATCCACTTTTTTAAAGAATCTTAATTTCTGTAATCGTCTGATTATCAATAACATTGCATTTTCCTTCCATCCACTTGAATCCACTTTCTGTTTTTGTGCGCTTTTTTTGCGCATTTTTAATGAATAAATTTGCGATGGTTAAATCGCGAAATTACCTAAACAAAAACCAAATGTTATAAACTTTATGAGAAAATGTAAATCTATCATTCTGACGTTATTGGTTTCGTTTATATCAATGACCATGTACGCGCAGGATTTCATCTGCTCAGGTACAATCGTCGATGAATTAGGCGAACCGATAATAGGAGCGTCGGTATTCCAGACAGGAAGCAAGAACGGCGTGTTCTCCGACATCAACGGAGAGTTTAAGTTGGCACAGGTGCCGGAGGACAGCTCTATCACAATCTCGTACATCGGATACAAGACCATCGAGACAAAGGCAGCGGCCGGCATGCGTATCGTCATGCACGAGGATAACGAGCTGTTGGGCGAAGTTGTCGTAGTGGGTTACGGTGTACAGAAGAAGAGTGTCGTCACGGCGTCAATAGCCAAGGTCTCCGCCAGCGACCTCGCCACCACAGCACCGGTGCGTATGGACAACGCCCTGAAGGGTCTCGCTGCCGGTGTCACCGTTACATCATCGTCAGGACAGCCGGGTGCGGCTGCGCAGATACGCATACGCGGTATCGGAACCATAAACAACTCTGACCCGCTGTACATTGTCGACGGTATGCCTATCGAGGGCGGACTCGACTATGTGAACCCGAGCGACATCGAGAGTATAGAGGTGCTCAAGGACGCGGCGTCCGGAGCAATCTACGGTGCGCGTGCCGCCAACGGTGTAGTACTCGTAACCACCAAGTCGGGAAAGAAGGGTAAGGTGAAGGTCAACTACAACTTCTCTTACGGATGGCAGAGCAAATGGCGCAAGCGCGACGTGCTCAACGCCACTGAGTATGCAGTGATGATGAACGAGGGTTATATCAACGCCGGCATGCAGCCGCTCTATTCTGACCCGTACAATCTGACCGACGCCATGGGCAACCCGATCACTACCGGAACCGACTGGCAGGACGAACTGTTCAACGACAACGCGCCTGTGACAAACCACGACGTGACCATCAGTGGTGCTTCGGACAAGGTGAACTATTATCTCTCAATGGGTTACTACGAGCAGGAGGGTATCATTGGCGGCAATTTCGACCGCTCCAACTATCAGCGTCTCTCGCTGCGCAGCAACACCAAATACAATCTGTTCGACGTATCCAAGGAGCGCAACTGGCTCAACAAGCTCGACGTGACAGTGAACCTTTCTTACGCACGTGTTAAGTCGAAGAGCATCGACGCCAACTCGCAGTGGGGTTCTCCGCTGGGTTCGGCTCTCTCGCTCTCGCCTATACTCACACCTACACTTACGGGCGCGGCTGCCGATGCTCAGGACGAGTTCTACCGTCAGACACAGCCCGACTATCCCGGCCCGATACTCTCGCCAAACGGCGATCCGTACACAATCGCCGGTACGACATACAACGAGATGGTGAACCCGCTGGCATCGCTCTCGCTACCGGGCGCACAGAACTGGAGCCACAAGTTCGTAACCAACTTCGCAGCCGAGCTGCAGCTGTGGGACGGACTGAAATATCGCATATCCTACGGCGCAGACATGTCGTTCTGGGGTAATGAAAGCCACACGATACTGTATTATCTCACCACAAACAACAAGGCCACTCACACTGGAGAACTCAGGCGTTGAGTTCGAACTCGGATACAAGTTCAACGTGGCAGACGCTCAGTTCAGCATCCGCGGCAATGCCTCTTATCTGCATAACGAACTCATAGAGCTGGGTAACGACACGGGATGGGCTGCATACGACTCGTTCCAGGGCGTGGGCACCATCACACGTGCGATGAACGGCGAGCCGTTCCCATACTTCTACGGACTGAAGACAGCCGGAATATTCCAGACACAGGAGGAGATAGACGCTTATGTGGGACCTGACGGAAAGACTCCTATACAGCCGGATGCAAAACCGGGTTACGTGAGATTCGTCGATCTGAACAACGACGGTGTGATAGACGACAACGACCGCACCAAGATCGGTAAGGGTATGCCAGACTGGACGTTCGGTGTGAACTTCTCAGCAGCATGGCGTGGATTCGACTTCAACATGATGTGGCAGGGCACTGCCGGCAACGACGTGTTCGACGCTACACGACGCATAGACATCAACTCAAGCAACCTGCCGTCGTGGATGCTCAACCGCTGGACCGGTCCGGGCACTTCCGACAAGTATCCTATCTTCATCGTAGGCGACTCTTCAGACAACTGGAAGTCTTCAGACCTCTACGTGTATGACGGTTCTTACCTGCGCCTGAAGAACATCGAGCTGGGCTATACGCTCCCGGCAAACCTCACAAAGACCGTGTTCATAAACAGACTCAGAGTATATGTTTCTGCCGAGAACCTTCTTACATTTACTAAATATCATGGCTTTGATCCAGAAATCTCTTCGGGTGGAACTTCGCTTGGCGTAGACTACGGTGTATATCCGCAGGCTCGTGTATGGCGAATAGGTTTCAATCTGGAGTTCTAAACCTAAACAATGTTTTGACGTTGACGGGAATAAGGTCTGAGGCTCTGCCGACGACCTTACCGCCCGGAAACCTAAGACAATTAAAAACAAGACAACAATGAAAAAGCTAAATATATATGCCGGCCTTATCATGGCCGCCTCGGTGACGCTTACCGGCTGTAGTGACGACTTCCTGGAGGTCACACCGCCTACGTCAAATCCGATAGAGGAGTATTTCACAACGCGCGATCATGTATATGAATCGCTTATCTCCGCCTATGCGCCGCTGCAGTGGCCTGACTGGGGATATGACCAGTATAACCCGCTGAACATCATGAGCGACATCATGGCAGACGATATATGGCCGGGTGGAGCAAGCAGTACGGACAACCAGTACTGGCACCTGATGATGAACTACAACGCCAATCCCGAGAACTGTATGTCGGGACTGTGGACTTGTGAGTATAGCGGCATAAAGCGTTGCAACGACGTGTTGACATACATAGGATGGGCAGGCGACAACATAGACGAGGACGAGCGTGCCCTGTGGACAGCCCAGATGCATGTGCTGAGAGCTTACTACTACTGCAATCTGTGGAAGTTCTGGGGCAACATTCCGTTCTATACGGAGAACCTTGAGTTCCCTTATCTTGCCGAGCAGCTTTCTGCCGACGATGTATATAACAACGTGATTACAGACCTGGAGGCAGTGATAGAACAGAATGTACTGCCGATGAAATGGGAAGACACGGCAAGCGAGGACAACGTGGGCAAGGTGTCGCAGGCCATGGCCTACATGCTTTATGCCGAAATGGTGATGTATCAGAACGACGAGAGCCGCTATTCCAAGGCACTCGGATACATGAACGACATAATCGGAAGCCAGCAGTATGAGCTCATGTCGAGCTATGCCGCAATATTCGAAGAGAGCGGTGAGTGGGGCTCGGAGTCCATATTCGAGGTGAATTATAAGGACGACAACGCTGTGCGTTCGTGGAACGGACCTCTCGTTTCGGGCGGTACGGTTCTCCCGCGTCTCATCAGTCCGAGCGCTTGGGCTGCAAACGCAGGTGACGACAGCGGCGTGACAAACGGCTGGGGATTTGCTCCGGTACGCACGGAGACATACCAGATGTTCGCCAATGGTGACGAGCGCCGCGACGTGACATGCTTCGATGCCAATGCACACGGCACTTATGAGCACCGTTATCAGGACACTGGCTACTTCCTCGGCAAGTATATCGCCAAGTCGGAGAACAACAAGGACCAGGCTGCCGACGGCGACCTGAACTTCAACAACAACCTGCGCATATACCGTTATGCAGAGACTCTGCTCAACGCTGCCGAACTGCTGCTCCGCACAGGAGGCGACACGGGGCTGGCTGAGACTTATCTCAATCTCGTGCACAACCGTTCGGGACTTACCGACCGTGTGAGCGCTACGATTGACAACATCATAAACGAGCGCCACCTCGAGTTCGTAGGCGAAGGCAAACGCTATTGGGATCTGGTGCGTACGGGTAAGGCCGCATCGACACTTGTGCCCGATAATTATGGCTACCGCACCAACACATGGAGCGAATCGAAGAAATATCTGCCTATACCGCAAGCTGAGATAGATGCCGCACAGGGCACTCTGACTCAGAACAATTATTAATCAAACACAACAATAAGTGACAAATTATGAAAAAGCTTAATTATATATTGGGCGCGTTTGCCGCAGTGGTATTGTCACTGGCTTCGTGCTCTCCCGACGACATTGACGGTGTTGACGAGAACGGACTGCCGCTCGCAGAGAACGCCAAGGTGACCGTTGAGGTGGATCAGACAATCAACCAGGCTACGTTCAAGCTTGAGGGCAACGGCATTTATCCTATATGGATAATGGATTGGGAAAGTACCAACCCTTATTCCACGCAGAACGGACTGAAGAAGATATTCAACAATGCCGGCGACTATGTGATGAAATATCGTGTGGGCAACCGCAACGGATTCAGTCAGGGCATAGCTTCCACTACGTGCCATATTGACAACTCACTCGTGGATTACGACATGTATGCCACTATGCTCAGCGGAAAGACATGGCGCATATCCAAGGACGAGCATGGACATCTGGGTTGCGGCGAACCGGGCAGCGACGGTCTGGGCTGGTTCTCTGCCGCTCCTAACGAGAAGCAGGGCACGGGTCTGTATGATGACGAGATAACATTCACTGCCGACGGGACATATACTTACAGTCCCGGTGCCGACGGACTGGTGTTCGTGAACAACGGATGCACAGTGTTCCAGGATAATCCCGGCAACGGCGAGGATTTTGATGCTGCCGCTCAACAACAGACCGCACAATACGAGATCAAGGGCGAAGGAAACAATGTTTATCTGGTGCTTCCGGCACAGACTCTGTTCCCTTATATCTCATGCGACAATCAGTATAATACGCCTAAGTTCCGCATAGAGAGCATAACAGGCTCGAAGCTCGTGCTCGTATATGACGACGGAACTATAGCTTGGCACTATATCCTTACAAGCAAGGCCGAGGAGCAGAGCTTCGACGGATTCGATCCGGACAGCGAGTACAACATGTTCAAGAACTGTACGTACACAAACGAGTTCTTCTATGCTCCGGGTTGGGCACAGATAGCCGATCCTACGCTTACCGCCAACGGCAATTCGTTCACCATAGACCTGCCTGTGGCAACAAGCGAGAAGTGGCAGGCTCAGGTTAAGTTCCTCACCGACATGAGCACAAGTGCGGCTTCAAACTATGACTTCAGCTGCAAGCTCATGTCCAACACCAACCATAACAATGTTACGGTGAAACTGGTAAAGACCGGTGACGACGACACTTATTATTTCGAAGAGACCATTGCGCTGAAGGCTTATGAGGAATATGTGTTCTATAAGAGCGACATGCCGGGATTGGATATGGACAATGTTTCATTGGTACTCGACTTCGGTGGTAATGCCGAGAATACTCAGGTGACGTTGAGCGACGTAGTTCTGAAAGACCATGCCAACGACGACGGAACCGTGTTACCGTCGGAAGAAGAGGACAAGACAGTCTATACCTACGACTCTGAGAATAATCTCTGGAAAGTGAATGTGGACGACACGGACGCTTATACCACAGAGTTCTATTACGCTCCGGGATGGTCGCAGATTGCTGATCCGGGATTTACGAAGAATGGAGGCAACTATACCATAATGCTGCCGTCGGCTACTTCGGAACAGTGGCAGGCTCAGGTGAAGATAAAGACAGGTATCGCTGCTGAGGCTGATGTGGCTTACGACTTCAGTTGCACGCTGATGTCAAACAAAGGACTCAGGGGTGCGACAGTGAAACTTACCGATGGTGCCAACGACGCCGACAACTTCTTCTTCACCGAGCGTGTGGATCTTGCACCTTATGAGGAGTATGTGTTGAAGGTGCCGGCATCCAAACTGGCTATCGGAGCCTCTCAGGGACTGATGCTTGTGCTTGATTTCGGCGGATGCCAGGACAATACAACGGTGACTGTGAACAACATTGTGTTGCAGAAGACAGCTCAATGATATCTTAACAATCTGCTTTATAATTTGTGGAATCCATTGCTTTGCAGGAGATCGTCAGTTGACTTGGAAGAACAGACATCTGCAGACAAGGAAACATCAATGTGGGTTTTAAAAGATGATTTCTTGCAGGCAATGGATTTAAATAATAATATGCAGATTGATAAAATAAAACATAAACAATAACGTTATAAAAATAATAAGATAATGAAAACCCGAATGATATTAAGCATGTTTTTTGCTGCTGTGGTCGGACTTATGGCTTGCAGCGATGAGCGGGAGACGGTTTATGCACCTGACAATCAGCAAGTGACGTTGTCGGTAACGGAAGAGAAACTTACGGCTGACGCGGCTTCGTTCAATGTGAATGTTACTACCGACCATGAATTTGCAGCATATTCTACAGTTGATTGGATGACGGTGAGTCCTGAAGGATCGGTAAAGAAAAACGAGACTCTTACTGTCACGGTGGAAGCAAACACCGAAACAGAAAGCCGTACGGGTGAAGTGATAGTATGGTGTGGTGGCACAAGACGTGCCGTAAAGGTAAGCCAGGCAGGCGTTGAGGCACCTGATACAGAGATAACAGCTCCTGACGGATATTCGCTTGTGTGGAACGACGAGTTCGACGGAACGGAACTGAGCAGCGACTGGACGTTTGAAGTGGCTGGACCGGGCTTCGTGAACAACGAGCTTCAGAACTATGTCAAGGGCAACGACGTGGCTGAGGTCTCTAATGGAACATTGAAAATAAATCTCTATAAAGACGGCAACGACATCAAGTCGGCACGCATCTATGCAAAGCGTAACCAGGGATGGAAGTGCGGATACATAGAAGCAAGCATCAAACTGCCTGAAGGTAAGGGCACATGGCCTGCTTTCTGGATGATGCCGGTGAACTTCACCTCATGGCCGGGAGATGGAGAAATAGATATAATGGAATCGGTGGGATACGACCCGAACGTGGTTGTCTCGACGATACATTGCAACAAGTATAATAACGGAGGCACGGCAATAGAAAGCGCACGCACTTCTGTCGCTACGGCTTATTCAGAATTCCACAAGTATGCTCTTGAATGGACGGCAGACAAAATGGTGTTCTATGTTGACGGCAAACTGCTGCTCACATACAATAACGACGGCACAGGAAAGGATGCCTGGCCCTTTGACTCGCCATTCTATGTGATACTCAACCTTGCGTGGGGCGGCTCTTGGGGCGGCTTACAGGGAGTTGACGAAAGTTGTCTTCCTGCAACTATGGAAGTGGATTATGTGAGAGTATTCCAGAAGTAGAAAAGAAGCTGACAATAAGGTTGAAGCCGCTTGTGACCGGTTAGCCGTGTGCCATTGACGCCGCGGAGCGCGGCCGTGGGTGGCTTCTGTGTTAAATGTACTGCGTAAACAGGTCTATCGTGTTACGGAAACGTGCATGTCATACGGTGAAAAGGTGTATGTCACGCGATGAAAAGGCGCATTTTACATGCTGATAAAGCCTTTTCCGCATGCCCAGACGGTGCATATCATACCCTCAGATGGGTGCTCATGGTACATCGGAATGGGCTTTGTCGTACTGCGATATGCGGACAGACTTGCCGTTTTCCGCTTGATATGCGGATCACAACAGTCGAAAGTCGTATCATGAAAATTAATGATTTAAAGTCATAAATGCAGGCTGAAAATCCGATTTCAATGACGTCTTAAATATTTTAAAAGTCTGAAACATACTTTAAAACGATTATTATCCACCACCAAAATATATGGAACAAAAAATGCAATATATTGAAAATGAATGTTTTACTCTTTTAATACACCTTTATCATACCACCAAGTGACTTTATATGCTTGTATTCGATGAATTTAGTTTTTAAATTTGCAAAAGGAGAAAACAGCGACCTTAAACTTTAAATATTTATGCAACATTTATGATTTATAACTAAAAACGATATGACATAAGGTTGCATTACATATGTTGAAGTCTGCTAAACTTGATCTGATAAATAAGAATCCTATATAAACTAAAGACAATGAAAAAATTTATAACAATGGCTGTTGTTGCAGCGTTTGCTGCTAATGTGGCCAAGGCTCAGTCGGTTCCGGTCTATCTTGACGCGACGAAGCCCATCGAACAGCGTGTGGAGGATGCGCTGAAGCGTATGACGCTCGACGAGAAAATAGCTGTCATACACGCTCAAAGCAAGTTCAGCTCGCCGGGCGTGGCACGCCTCGGCTTCCCTGATTTCTGGACAGACGACGGACCTCATGGCGTTCGTCCCGATGTGCTTTGGGATGAATGGGAGCAGGCCGGACAGACAAACGACTCGTGTGTGGCTTTTCCTGCGCTCACATGTCTTGCCGCTACGTGGAATCCTCAGATGGCAATGGCTTACGGTAAGGCTCTCGGCGAGGAGGCGCTCTATCGTGGCAAGGACATGATTCTCGGTCCTGGCGTCAACATTCTGCGCACACCTCTCGGCGGACGTAACTTCGAGTATATGGGTGAAGACCCTTATCTGACATCACGTATGGTGGTGCCTTATGTTCAGGGACTGCAGTCCAATGGCGTTGCAGCCTGCGTAAAGCATTTCGCTCTGAACAATGACGAGGAATATCGCAATCAGGTTAATGTCATCGTTGACGACCGTGCTCTTTACGAAATATATCTTCCGGCATTCAAGGCTGCCGTTACCGAAGGACACGTATGGGGACTCATGGGTGCCTACAACCTTTATAATGATCAGCACAACTGCCATAACAAGCGTCTGCTCTGCGACATCCTGAAAGGCGAGTGGGGCTTCGACGGCGTTGTGGTATCCGATTGGGGCGGTGCGCATGATACGCGCCAGGCTGTTGAGAACGGACTCGATATGGAGTTCGGAACATGGACCGATGGCCTTTCTTTCGGCGAATCGAACGCATACAACAACTATTATCTCGCCCGTCCTTACCGCGAGTTGATACAGAAGGGCGAATATTCTACAAAAGAACTCGACGATAAGGTGCGTCGCGTACTGCGTCTCTTCTTCCGCACTACGATGCGTACAGACCGTGGAAACGGCTCCATGAATTCTGAGGCTCATTATGCTACGGCACGACGTGTGGCTGATGAGGGCATCGTTCTCCTCAAGAATGAAGGCAATCTGCTGCCTCTCGACACCACGAAAGCGCTCCGCGTGCTCGTTGTCGGTGAGAATGCCATCAAGATGATGACTGTTGGAGGAGGCAGCTCGTCGCTGAAAGCACAGCGTGAGACGCTTCCTATCGAGGGCATGCGCAAATATATGGGCAATATGATCAAGATAGATTATGCCCGTGGTTATGTAGGTGATACCATCGGTGAGTACAATGGAGTCGTGGCAAAACAGAAACTCTACGAGCCGCGTACAGCCGACGAACTCATTGCCGAGGCTGTAGATAAGGCCAAGAATGCCGATTGCGTGGTGTTCTTCGGCGGTTTGAACAAGAGCGATTACCAGGATGCCGAAGGTCATGACCGCAAGGAGTACGGTCTGCCTTACGGTCAGGACCGTGTGGTTGAGGCTCTTGCAAAGGTCAATAAGAACATAGTATTCGTCAATATATCAGGTAATCCGGTTGCAATGCCGTGGCGTAACAAGGTTAAATCCATCGTACAGGGCTGGTTCCTTGGCTCTACTGCCGGCGAGGGTCTGGCCGATGTGCTTACCGGACGCGCCAATCCTTCAGGCAAGTTGCCTTACACATGGTGGCAGAAGCTTGACGATGTGGCTGCCCATAAGCTCAATACTTATCCGGGAACATGGCGCGACGGCAAGAAGATCATCGACGAAGAATATAAGGAAGGAATCTTTGTAGGCTATCGTTGGGCTGATAAGGAGAACATAAAACCGGTGTTCGCATTCGGTCACGGCTTGAGTTACACCACGTTCAAGATAGGCAAGGCAACTGCCGACAAGGCCAAGATTGCCCAGGGCGACAGCATAAGCTTCACTGTCAGCGTTACCAATACGGGCAGCAAGGCAGGCTCTGAGGTCGTGCAGCTTTATGTACGCGACTGCAAATCTTCGCTTGTCCGCCCGTACAAGGAACTTAAAGCCTTCAAGAAAGTGAGCCTCCAGCCAGGCGAGACCAAGCAGGTTAAGCTGACCATAGGCACTGATGCCTTGAGCTTCTTCGATGACAAAGCCCACAAATGGACAGCTGAACCGGGTGACTTCGAAGCTTTGATAGGCAACTCTTCAGATAATCTTAAACAGAAAGTTAAATTTGTTTTAATGTGATAATTTGTGTCACAGGCCGGAGGACATAAGTTGTCCGGTCTGTGTATTTTTTTACCATTATTATTTTATTATTATGATATCAATACGTAAAACATTGACGACAATAGCATCGTGTGTGCTCGCCCTTACTGCTACGGCGCAGAACACAGACATGGATAAGTTTGTCAACGATCTTATGTCGCGCATGACTCTTCAGGAGAAAATAGGTCAGCTAAATCTTCAGGTGGCCGGCGACATCACCACCGGAAATGCTCAGGACACCCAGGTGGCAAGCCTCATAAGGTCAGGAAAAATGGGTGGAGTGTTCAACATTAAGGGAGTTGAAAATATAAAGGAACTCCAGAAGATTGCGGTTAAGCAGAGTCGTCTGGGTATTCCTTTGCTCGTGGGCATGGATGTCATCCATGGTTATGAGACGATATTCCCCATTCCGTTTGCCCTCTCGTGCAGTTGGGATGTGTCAGCAGTCGAGGAAGCTGCCCGCATAGCGGCAAAGGAAGCCTCTGCCGACGGTATAAACTGGGTTTACAGCCCTATGGTTGACATCTGTGTCGATGCCCGTTGGGGCCGTATAGCCGAGGGCAACGGTGAAGATCCTTATCTCGGCTCACAGATGGCAAAGGCCATGATACGTGGTTATCAGGGCGATCTCAGCAGCAATTCCAACGTGATGGCCTGCCTCAAACACTTCGCTCTTTATGGTGCTGTGGAGTCAGGTCTCGACTACAACACCGTAGATATGAGTCGCCTGCGCATGTTCAACCAGTACTTCCCGCCCTATAAGGCAGCCGTTGAGGCAGGTGCCGGCAGCATCATGTCGTCGTTCAACATCGTTGACGGAATTCCGGCTACAGCCAACAAGTGGCTGCTCGACGACGTGCTGCGCAAGCTTTGGAAGTTCGACGGATTCGTTGTGACCGACTACGGTTCAATAGGTGAGATGATAAGCCACGGCGTGGGAGGTGATCTTAAAAACGCTTCTGTCTTGGCTCTCAATGCCGGCACCGACATGGATATGTGTTCTACGGGATTCTTGAATACGTTGGAGCAGTCATTAAAGGACGGCACCATAACTGAGGAAGCCATCAACACGGCATGCCGCAGAGTGCTCGAGGCAAAATATAAGCTTGGCCTTTTTGCCGACCCATACAAGTATTGCGACACCAAGCGTCGCAAGAAAGACATCTTCACAGCCGACAACCGTGCCGCAGCACGCCGCATAGCTGCCGAGACATTTGTCCTGCTGAAGAACCAAAACAACCTTCTGCCGTTGAAGCGCGAGGGCAAGATTGCTCTTATAGGTCCGTTGGCAAACACCCGCGCCAACATGGCCGGAACATGGTGTGTGGCATATACTCCCGATAAGTATTCCACACTTAAAGAAGGATTTGAACGTGCGCTCCAAGGCAAAGCAGAGCTGCTCTACGCACAGGGTTGCAACCTCATGGCCGACTCTTTGCGCCAGCGTGCAGCCGAGTCCGGCAAGACCATAGAACGTGGCGACGATGCCGCTCTCAAGGCTGAGGCTCTTGCTGTTGCCGCCAAGGCCGATGTCATTGTATGTGCAATGGGTGAGAGCGCTGATATGTCAGGCGAGTGCGCCAGCCGTTCAGACCTCCGTCTGCCCGACGTACAGCGCGAATTGCTCGCCGAACTCGTAAAATTGGGCAAGCCGATCGTGATGCTCAACTTCTCCGGACGTCCGACAGTGCTTACATGGGAGCAGGACAATGTTGACGCAATACTCAATGTATGGTTCGGAGGCAGCGAGGCTGCCGATGCCATTTGCGATGTAGTGTTCGGCGATGTTGCTCCGAGCGGCCGACTCACAATGACATTCCCCCGCACGACAGGTCAAGTACCTATGTACTATAACCACATGAACACCGGTCGTCCCGTACCCGAAGGTACAAAGGAATTCCGCAAATTCGCTACCAACTGGCTCGACAACGTGAACGATCCGCTCTATCCTTTCGGTTACGGTCTCACATACACGACCTTCAGCTACGGCAAGCCCGTTGTAACAGGTTCAGGCCGCAACTTCAAGGCTTCGGTCACTGTGACCAACACCGGTTCGCGTGACGCTTACGAAGTAGTGCAGCTCTACATGCGCGATCCGGCCGCTTCTATAGCCCGTCCGGTTAAGGAACTGAAAGGATTCAACCGCATCATGCTCAAGGCAGGCGAGAGCAAGGAGGTAACTTTCGACATCACCGAGAAGGAACTCTCTTATTACAATGCCGAAGGCCGCCAGGTGTTCGAACCCGGAAAGTTCGACATAATGCTCGGTCCCGACAGTCGCTCGCTCCAGACCGTAAGCATAACGGCTGAGTGATGCCGCTTTGTAATGATTTGAACTACAACGAAATATAAAAAGGAGACTTTCCTGCTTACGACAGTTATGATGTTAGAATAAGCAGGAAGGTCTCCTTTTAAAAAAACAGGGTGTCTGTTTTTGTAAATTCATAATATTGTCTTATCTTTGCAATATGTTGCATTGTCATATGTTTCATTTGAGACACGATGATGGTATGAGAATTTTATTGCTACTAATTTTTATACTGACTCCGTTGGGACATGCCGTTGCTGTCACACGTGCCGATTCGCTTTATAATTGTATTGATGAGGCCATTGCCAATTCAAGCAAGTATATAGCCAAGCGCGAAAGTTACATACGCCACATCCGCAACATGTATGCCGCAGCCGCCAATCCGTCGGCGCGTTATTCCATAGCCCTCGAACTTTATAGAGAATACCGGGCTTTCATGAGCGATTCCGCCCTTGCATGGCTCGACCGCGCCGAGACCATAGCGCGTGTCAGCGGCGATGCTGCCGGCGAGAACCGCTGCCGTGTGCTTGCAGCCTATCAGTGTTCTTCCACAGGTATGTACACCGAGGCGGTGGATATACTTGCCGGCGTGGACATGACGAAGTTCGACAGGCAGGGACTTGTGGATTACTACATGGCCTGCAATCATCTCTACGGCGAGTTGGGCTATTACAGCAAGGTTGACGCTCTCAAGAAAAGATACCTCTCGTTGTCGGCTCTTTATGCCGACTCGCTCATAGCCACGGCTGATGCCGACAGCGACATCCGCCTGCAACTGCTCGAGACACGGGCTTACGGACGGGGCAACTACATCGCTGCCCTGCGCTATAACGACCGCTGGCTGTAACTCACCGACAAGAATTCTCACCGCATGGCGATAGTCTCTTTCTATCGTTTCCTCGACTACAAGATGCTCGGCAACACCGAGGAATGGACCTACTGGCTCGCCCTCTCGGTGCTCAACGATGTGCGTAATGCCGTGCTTGACCAGGGCGCGCTGTGGGAACTGGCAAACACCATGTACACCAACGGCGAGATAAAACGCTCCTACCGCTACATAAATTTCGCTTCAGATTGCGCCACGAAGTTCGGCACCAGGCTGCGCAACCAGCAGATTACGCCTGTGATGCAGGTCATAGACAAGATATATCAGATGCAGAACCGCCGCGAGAACACATATCTCAAGACGGCAATCGTGGTGTCAGTGGTTTTCCTTGTCATAGTGCTCGCGTTTCTCTTCTATCTCAACCGCCAGCGGCACAAGCTCGCCCTGGCTCAGACAGAGCTCAGTGAGAAGAACGCACAGCTGACCGACCTCAACGCCGAGATGAAACATACGCTCGACGACCTCGACACGCTCAACCACCGGCTTGTGGCGACAGGCAATCATCTCAACGAGGCTGTGGCAGGGCTCGACGAGAGCAACAGGGTGAAAGAAAAGTATATCGGACTGTTCCTGCGCCAGTGTTCGTCTTACATCGACCGCATGGACGCCATGCGTCGCGACATGCTCGCCATGCTCAAGTCGAAACGCTATGCCGACCTTTACAACCTTATGAAAAACCATAACTTCCGCGACAGGGAGCGTGAGGAGCTTTTCGAGATATTCGATTCCACATTCATCCGGCTTTTCCCTACCTTTGTCGATGAGTTCAACCAGTTGCTCAGGCCCGAGTGCCGCATATCTTTGCCCGACCAGTCGAAGCTGACAACGGGAATACGCATATTAGCCCTGATTCGCCTTGGCATCGACGACAGCTCTAAGATAGCCGAGTTTCTGCATTTCTCGGTAAACACAATATATAACTATCGCGCCAAAATAAAGAACGGATCTGCCGTAAACCGCGATGAATTCGAGAATTTTGTGAAATCTATAGGTCTGCCTAAGGCGTGACGACGGCCTACGGGCCATATATAGACGCGCACAGCGCCTCGCACCGTACGGGCCTGTAATTGCCCGCACTGATGCCTTTGCGCGCCCAGAAACGCTTATTCCGTCTCTGTGCGCAATATCTATAAGCAATGCCGTTGCGGCGTCCTGCCTGCGGCATGAATGACATAAAAACTCCGAAATAAAGCATTTATTTCATAAAAACTCCGGCAATGTACGGACGGCACCGCCGCCCGTCATGCTTCCGTGTGTCATTGCCGGCGTGAGTGTCAGGCTTTGGCGGCCTTACTGCCGAATATCTTATCTACCACAAGCGCCACCGCACCGTCGCCCGTCACGTTGCAGGCCGTGCCGAAACTATCCATGGCTATGTAAAGCGCAATCATAAGAGCCTGGTCCTGCTCGCCGAATCCCAGTACCGACGCCAGCGGTGCCAGCGCCGCCATTATTGAGCCTCCGGGCACTCCCGGCGCCGCCACCATCATCACAGACAGCAGCATCACGAATCCCGTGAAGAGCATTGCGTCGTGCGGCATGCCCTTCATTATGCAGATGGTCAGCGCACAGGCCGTTATTTTCATCACCGATCCCGACATGTGTATCGTTGCGCAGAGCGGTACGGTGAAGCCCGCCACATCGTTGCTCACGCCGTTAAGCTCGGTCTGACGCAGCGTCACCGGTATTGTTGCGGCCGACGACGATGTGCCCAGTGCCGTGAAGTATGCCGGCAGCATGCGCCACAGCAGGCGCAGCGGATTGCGTCGCGTAATGGCGCCTGCCACTATGAACTGATAGAGCAGTATGACAATGTGCAGCACGAATATCACTACTATTATCTTTGCAAACACGCTCATTATGGCGTAGGCGTCGCCGGTGGCGGTCATGTTGAGGAAAATTCCGAAAATGTATGGCGGCAACAGCGGTATGATGGCCTTGCTTATCACCTTGCCGGTGATGTCCATCATCTCGTCGGCTCCCTTTCTCAGCACCTCTGCGTTGCCGTAGGCTATGCCCAGACCCATTATGAACGACAGCACGAGCGCGCTCATCACGTCGAGTATGGGCGGTATCTTGATGGTGAAATACGGTTCGATGCTATTGCCCGTGCCGCCCGACGCAGCCATCGACAGCCCCTCGGTCATTGCAGGGAACAGCGCGCTGCCCGTGCCGTAGGCGAGCATTCCGCACAGCACGGTGTCGGCATAGGCTATCGCCACCGTTACGAGCAGCATCTTGCCCGCCGTCTTACCGATGCCCGCTATTGCCGGCGTGACGAGCCCCACGATGATTATCGGAATGAGAAAACCCAGGAACTGGCTGAATATGGCGTTGAATGTGACAAACGGTTTTATCCACGGTTCTGTCATCACGTTGCCCAGGGCCACACCCAGGGCTATGGCTATGATAATGCGGGGCAGCAGCCCGAATCGTATTCTTTTCATGTGCGTAAGGTTTTGTATTAAACAATACAGGCAAGCCCGTGTTCCGAATGCGGGCTTGCCTGTGTCTTTACGGCCGGCAGTCGGACTGGTTGTCGTCCGGCCGTTTATGTGTCGCCGCTTTCTTCAGCATGGTGTTCAGGCTCTGTCCTCCTTCAGTCTCTCGGCCATGTCGCGTCCCAGCTGTTCGCAGGCAGCGGTCGTCTCGGCGTTGAGGCTCTGGCAGATATCCACCGGAGTGCCCACCGGCTCGAAGTGCAGATGGTGCTCGTTCCATTCGCCTATCTTGGTTACGGCCTTGCTTGCCCAGCCGTGATTGCCGAACCAACCCAGGTAGTGATTCTTTATGTCGCGTCCTGCCAGCTCAGAGAGCAGCACGTCCATCTCGTGGTAGAGGCCCGTGTTGTAGGTCGGTGCGCCCACGATGAGCGCGCGATAGCGGAACACGTCGGCTATGATATAAGAGTGGTGGGTATTCGACACGTTGTGCATCACTATGTTCTTTATGCCGGCCTCGCTCGCTGCGCTGGCTATTACCTCTGCCGCACGCTCGGTGTTGCCGTACATTGTGCCGTAGCACAGCACTATGCCCTCGTCGGTGTCGTATCTGCTCATGCGGTCGTACATGCCCTTCACCTTGCCGATGTGCTCGTGCCATACGGGTCCGTGTGTGGCGCAGATGAACTTGATGTCGGCGCCTGACAGCTTCTTCATGGCGTTCTGCACGGGTATGCCGTACTTGCCTACGATGTTGCTGTAGTAGCGCACCATCTCCGGCCAGAAGCCGTCGCAGTTAATCTGTGCGTCTATCACGCCGCCGTTGAGCGCTCCGAAGCATCCGAATGCGTCGCCCGAGAACAGCACTCCGGCCGTGGTGTCGAGCGTCATCATTGTCTCAGGCCAGTGAACCATAGGCGTGAGCACGAACTTCAGCGTGTGGCTGCCGAGGCTCAGCGTGTCGCCGTTCTTTATTTCCATCGTGTTGTCGGCGATGCCGTAGAAGCCCTTCAACAGGTTGAATGTCTTCTTGTTGCCTATCACCTTGACCTCAGGATAATATTTTCTGAGCAGCGCTATTGAGCCGCTGTGGTCGGGCTCCATGTGGTTCACTACGAGATAGTCCACGTGGCGGTCGCCCAGCACGGCGCGTATGTTCTCGATGAACTGGCTGAAGAAACCCACCTCGACGGTGTCTATGAGGCACACCTTCTCGTCGTCGATGAGATAAGAGTTGTATGACACTCCTGCCGGCAGCGGCCACAGACCCTCGAAGAGGTGCTTGTTGCGGTCGTTTACGCCAACATAGTAGATGTTGTTTGTAATTGCTTTCATTTGCGTATTGTTGTTTTTGATGTTATTGTCTGTCTGTTGTCAGTCCCCGGACTGCCTCATGCTCATGCCGAACTCACGGCTTATGTTGTTGCCCGTGTGAGTGCAGCAGTCGGCGGCGAACGCTGCGGCACATTCCGCAATGCTTTCCCAGCAGATGCCGTCGGCACGGGTCGCCAGGTCGTGGCGGCTTATGCCGTGGCGTATGAGGGCGTATATCATACCCGCGTTGTAGTTGTCGCCGGCTCCTATTGTGCTCACTGCCTCCACCTGTCTCACGCTGAACGTCATTGGTTCTCCGGTGTCCGTGAACACGTGTGTGGGGCGGTCGCCGTCGGTACAAACCAATATGCGGCAGTGGCGGGCTATGTGGTCGCGGTAGGCTTCTGCCGGGTCGGACGTCCCGAACACCGTCATGAGGTCCTCCGTACTGGCACGCACTATGTCGGCGCGGCTCAGATTCTCGGTCATGTTCTGTATCACGTCGGGCAGGTCGGCCTTGTGTGCCGGACGGAAATTCATGTCATACACCACCATCGCTCCGGCCCTCCGTGCCTCGTCGAGCAGGGGAGCGGTCATGTGGCGCGTGGCAGGACTCACCGCGTGGAACGAGCTGAGCATCAGTATGTCGCCCTCGTTCATGGGTCGCGGCTGCCCGTCGTATGGCAGCGGGCGGCTGTCGCGGTAGAATGTGTAGGAAGCGTTGTTTCGGGAATCGAGCACGGCCAGCGATACGGTTGACTTCATTCCGCAGGCGGTCTTCACCGACGTCACATCCACACCCTCGGCCTCGAGAAAGCTCCGCATGCGCCGTCCGGCGTAGTCGTCGCCCGTAGCCGACACGAAAGCCGTGCTTATGCCTGCCCTTGCGAGCGACACAATAGTGTTGAGTGCCGAGCCTCCCGGCACCGCGCTGACGGGTGTGTCGTCTTTGAAAACAATGTCGAGCGTCATTTCGCCCGTTGCCGTTACCCTGCGTCTGTCGTCGTTTGTTGTCATCTGTCGCTATTTGTTTGCTTTCTGCGTCCGTCGTTGTCCTGAAGTGTGCGTATGACGTGCGGAAACGTATTGACGCGGAATATCTACGTGCAAAGATAAAAATAAAAAACGACAGTTATGCAAATAACTGTTATGTTATATTCCGTGCGGATGCGAAAATTTTGATTCCGCCTTTCTCACTCGTTGCCTGACGGAGTATTCGGGTGGCCGGATGACATTAACGGTTTTAACATGTTTCAATCTCGTTTTTAACATTTCTCCCGACCATCCCGGCGTGTCTGAAAAATGAACCGAACGCGCGAATTATATAGTTGTCCCTGTCTCGCGATGCCCTTCGCTTCAGATTGCGTCGCGCTTCCGTCGTACCCGCGTTGCGAAATGGGCTTTATCGTGTTGCGATATGGCCTGTTTCATCGCCCGATTAAGCCTATATCGGAGTGCAAAAGAGCCCATATCGCAATGCGAAATGGGCCATATTGCAACAGACCTTCCGGAAGACCGTGTCGCGGAATGAACCTTGCAAGGTACTGTTGTCCTTTTATCCGGCTGATAGTCAGACGGTTATGAAATTGTGCTGCAAATTATCGGAAAATGCCTTGAAAATCGGATGATTTTCTGAAAGATTGTAGTTCTTGATGCCATAAATGTTAAAACGACAGCACGCCGCACACTTTATGATTGCTATATGGCAATTATGAAACGTGCGGCTGCGGCGCTGTCTTGTCCTGTTCATCTTATGATGAGTGTCGTCATGAGTTCGGGGTCGAATGTCTCCTGCGCCACCTGCTGTATCATCTGCGGCGTCACCTCGTCGATGTTGCGGAACAGCTGTGCCACGTCCTTCTCCCATCCGTAGTGCAGGAAGCTCTTGGCGAAGTCGATGGCGAAGCTCTCACGGCTGTCGCACGCCACGCCTATCTGACCCTTTATCTGTTTCTTGGCGGCGCGCAGCTGCTTGTCGCTCAGTGGTGTCTGCATCATGTGGTCGAGCTCGCGCCGTATGAGTCGCATGCAGCGGTCAACCTGCCGCGGGTCGCAACCGAAGTAAGCCGCCCACACACCCGTGTCGGAGTAGCTCGCCATTGAGCTTTCCACCGTGTAGACAAGCGCGTGTCGCTCGCGCAGAGTCAGGTTGAGGCGCGCCGTCATTCCCGGTCCTCCTATTATGTTGTTGAGCAGATAGAGGGCCATGCGCCGGCGGTCGTGTATGTCGTAGGCACGGTTGCCCGTCATCACGTGCGCCAGATGCGTGTCCATGTTCATCGTCCTCTGTGTGGGGACGTATGGCGGCAGCGGCCTGCGGCGCATGTCGTCGGTGGCAGGCAGGGGCGAGTCCGGGGCGGGAGAGTCGTGTCCTGCGCGTGCTAGAGCCTTTATCAGACGGTTGAAGTCTATGTCGCCGTAGGCAAAGAATATGGCGTTGTCGGGGCGGTAGAGGCGCGAGGTGAATCGCAGGGCGTCGGCCGTGGTGTAGGTGCGCAGGCGTTCGGCCTGTCCCAGAATGTTGTGACCGAGCGGATGACCGCTGAACACCATGTTCTCGAACTCATCGTATATCAGTTCGGCGGGCGAGTCGTTGTAGCTTTCTATCTCCTCGCATATCACCTCCACTTCCTTGTCTATCTCGTTCTGCGGATAGGTGCTGTGGAACACTATGTCGGTGAGCAGATCGACGGCACGTGCTATGTGGTCGCGCAGCACGGCGGCATGATACACCGTGTCTTCCTTGCCAGTGAAGGCGTTCAGGTCGCCGCCCACGCTCTCCAGGCAGTTGAGTATGTGCCATGCTCGGCGCCGTGCGGTGCCCTTGAAGGTGATGTGCTCGCAGAAGTGGGCCATGCCTTCCTCTCCCGGTGCCTCGTCGCGGGTGCCGGCGTTGATGGCATAGCCGCAGTAAACCACCGGCGATGCCGACGGCAGATGTATCACGCGCAGCCCGTCGGCCATTGTATGTGTGTTGTATTTCATTTTCCTGTTTTGTTATATTATATTTTCAGTGTCGGCACAAAATATCTTCAGAGCCGGCGCAAAATTACGTATTTTAGTTCATTCAGTGTCGTTTTTTCCCGATTTTTCCGCATTTGCGGCTCTTGACCGAAGGTGGCGGAGCGGTTGTGTGGGCATTGGCGTGGCGGTGTGTGGCGTCATTCACGTACGGCGATCGTATTCGTCATATTGTTCCGGCGTTTCTGCCGTGTGGCGCTAAACCACTTTTTTCATGGTTTAAGCCATGTGTTAGTCGCGCCGGAAACATCGCTTATCAGCTTTTTTTCTTATCTTTGCAACGTTGGTTTCATCTTTTTGTGTTGCCGGCCAAATCTTTTCCCTTTTTGAGATATGACGAGCAGAAAATTTTTATACCTGTGCCTGACACTCATCTTTCATTTTGCCGTGTTCCCGGCTGCTTATGGCGGGGAGGACGGACAGAATGTTCCGCGTGAGCTGAAGGAGGCAAAGGCCTATCTGCGCAAGAGCGACTACAACAGTGCTCTGTCCAAACTGCTCCTTTATATACAGAAAGAGGAACGCTCGAAAAACATTGATACGCTCCATCTCATGGACGCTTACTACGACGTGGGCGGCGTCTATTCGGTCTATTCAAACTTCGCTCAGGCTCTCGATGTCTATGAGAAGGGCTATATGCTAGGTCTGAAGTCGGGCAATGCAGCCATGCAGTTCAAGTTTCTCAACAACATGATAGGCGCCGGATGCAACATCGGCAATGTGGATTATGCCTCACGTCTGAACGAGAAGGTGAAGTCGCTGAAGGGCATTTCGCGCGGACAACTGTTGTTTTATTATTATTTCAACAAGGGATTTATAGCCGGAATTCGCGATGAAATGGGCGAAAAAACGCGCTGGATGAACGAGGCGGTGGCTGTGGTTGACAAATACGGACTGCCGGGAGAGATGAAGATATATCCTTATTCGGAGGTCTACCAGTGCTACGAGAAGCAGGGCGACCTGCAGAAAGCGCTCGAGGTGTTGCAGAAATACGACTCGCTGGCACGGCTGAAAAACGAAGCCTATCTCTACGCCGACTGCTATAAAGGCATGATGCGTGTCTATACTAAACTGGGAAATAAGGAAAAGGCACTTTACTATCAGAACGAATTTTTCAGATATACCGACTCTCTGCTCAATGTGAACGAGTTCTCGCAGATAAAGAACCGGTATCAGATACACGAGAGAAAGCTCGACCAGGAGACAATAGACAATCAGAAACGTACGATATTCTATCAGAACACGGCGCTCGCTCTGCTTCTGCTTGTAGTGGTGGTGGCATGCACCGCGGTGGTGATAGTGTGGCGTCAGCGCCGCAAGCTGCATGTGGCTTATGTGGCGTTGTTCGAGCGCAACAGGGAGCTTCTGAATGTTGAGAGCCGCTATCGTGAAATGGCTGAACGACAGAAGACCGACGACAGCGAAACCGCTGAGCCCGATGTGCGGCAGGACAAGAACGTGGCGGCGGTGCCTAATTATGAGCAGCTGCTCAAGAGGATAGACGCCGTGATGGAGGATGAGGACACTTTCTGCAGTCCGGACTTCAGTCTGGCTGTGCTCGCAAGGCTCTCGGGGTCGAACACCAATTATGTGTCTCAGGTGATAAATACGACATACAACAAGAATTTCAGGACGTTTGTGAACGAGCGTCGTATAAAGGTTGCGATGAAACGCATGATGGATACCGGACAATACGGGGCTTACAGCATGCAGGGAATAGCCGAAAGCGTAGGCTACAAATCGGCTTCAAACTTCATCGCCGCGTTCAAGAAAGTCACTGGAATGACGCCGTCTTTATATCAGAAAATGCTCAGAAACTGAGTGTTCTGATTTTTGATTTATGAATTAGAAAACATTGTTTTCTTACCTTTTGTTAGTTTTTAAGGCTTTTTCCTATTTTTGTAGTCGCGAAAACCAAATAAATATGTCATTATGAGAAAACTTACTCTTGCTGTTTTATTATTGTTGCCGGGGCTGTTGTCTTTTGCCGGAGACATCACACAGCCGCAGGCTCTTAAAATTGCACAGTCGTTTCTCCGTAGCAATGTGACGGCGATGAAGTCACAACAGAAAGGTGGAAGCGACGCGCTGAAGCTGGTATATACAGCTGATGATACTAAGGGACGCAGTTGCGTCTATGTTTTCAACGCAGGTCAGAACTGTGGATTCATCCTCGTATCGGCTGAAGACAGGGCCGCAGAGGTGCTTGGCTACAGCGACACGGGCAGTTTCGACTACAGCCGTATGTCGCCGGAAATGCGCAACTGGATGGAAGGCTATGTTGACGAAATAACATATATAAGAGACAATGACGTGGAGGCGGCGCCGCAAAGCTACGCCAACAGTGGCAAGAAGGTGGCTCCGCTGCTCGGTAATATAATGTGGGACCAGAACGCACCATATAATAATATGTGTCCTTCTTACGACTTGAGTACGAGATGCGCTACGGGATGTGTCGCAACGGCGATGGCTCAGGTGATGTATTATCATCGCTGGCCGGAGGTCGGAAAAGGTTCTTACACATATGCTCCTTCTATATTGGGTGGTGGTACTCTTACCGCCGATTTCGGCTCGACACATTATGATTGGGACGATATGCTGCCTGTTTACGACAGCAACAGCAGCGATGCCAGCTGCGACGCAGTTGCCGAACTGATGCTGCATTGCGGTATATCGGTAAGCATGAGCTACTCTTCTGCGAGTGGAGCTGAGAGCGATGTCATTCCTTACGCACTGTATCACTATTTCGATTATGATAAAGTCGTGGCATATCGTCAGCGCGACAACTACAGCAGTGAGGAGTGGCAGCAGATCATCGAGAACGAGATTGACAACGGACGTCCCGTTATTGCCACCGGTCGTTCGTCTGCCGGCGGACACGCATTCGTGTTCGATGGATACGATGAAAACGGTTTTGTACACGTGAACTGGGGCTGGAGCGGCATGAGCAACGGCTATTTCCGCACCTCGGCTCTCAATCCTCCGTTGCAGGGAACGGGCGGTTCTGAAGGCGGATATAACTACGACCAGCAGATAATAACAGGCATACAGCCGCCAAAGACAGACACTTACGAGGACGTTGAGCTTGTTTCAAGCGAGGGACTCGTGTCTGCCGACAAGACCATTGCCAACGGTGGAAGCACCGATATTTCGCTCCGCGGAATGATATATAATACAGGTTGGCAGAAGTCGAAGTTCGAGTATGCAAAGCTTCTTGCCGATGCACAGGGCAACACTGTTGAAGTTTATCGCACGGATAATGTTTACGAACTCGAAGTAGGATACGGTTTTTATGGTCCTCTGACGGTTAACGTGAAATTCGGAAAGCTCAACGACGGTGACTACAAGCTCTATCCTGTCTGCCGCCAGTATGGTTCTGACGGTGCATGGAACCGCATACGCGATTCTTATGTAGGCTATCCGAACTATCTGAACATCAATGTCAGCGGTGACGTAATGACATTCAGCTATCCTGATTATTTCGATCTTAACATCGATGAAATGGACGTTCCTGCTGAAATTTACTCCGGTGTGCCTGCATGTACAAAGGCTAACGTGGTGAACGGAGGCGACGTGAATTATCTCGGAGAGGTGATGGTTACCATTTACGACAAGAACACTTTACGTCCGGTTACATCGGGTTCAAAATACAAGATCGACCTTGCTCCGGGTGCAAGTGTGGATGTCGATTTCTTCGATACCTACAGTCTGACAGCCGGCGACTACCTGCTTGCCGTGACAGACGATGACAACCGCATCATAAGCTCAATGAAAGAGATAAGCGTTAAGGACGCTCCTTCAGAGTCGGCAGTAATCACACCGGCTGCTCAGTTGTCGTTCGCGGACAACTCGAATGTCGATGCTCAGTCTATGAACATAACTGCCAGCCTGAAGTGCAACCAAGGTGTGTTCGGCGGATATGTTTATCTTTACATATTCAACGAGAGCGGAGCTGTGATCCGCGGATGCCTCGAGCCGCAGTATCTGATGCTCAAGAGCGGCGAGACAGCTGACGTTACATTCAGCGGAGCGTTCGAGAACGGAGTCGCAGGAACAAGATATCTGGCTGCATTGTTGCTCTACAACGGAACTACTTACAGCTATATCGACCCGATACAGTATTCGACATGCTTCTTCACTCTTGCTCCTGAAACAACCGGAATAGACAATGTAAATGCCGATGAAATGGGCAAAAAAGTGATGATATACGATCTGAACGGACGTCTCAGACCTGAGACGAGCACCGATCTTCTGCCTAAGGGTATGTACATTGTCAAGCAGGGAGACAACACACGTAAGATTGTGAAATAACAATATAAGTAAGAATAAAATATAAACGATATATGAACAGAAAACGTTTTATAGGTATAGCCGTGGCCGCAGTGTTCTTAATGAGCGCTGCCACCGCCGGCGCACAGACAGCGGAGCAGTCGCAGCCGACAGGACGCAAGCCGGGTCTGATGGCTGTCACTCCGATTGCTGATGCCACAGTAAAGGGTGGCACATACACAAAAGTCCTGAAGTCGGGCGAGAAAAGAAAGGTAGCCGACGTATCTGCATTGCGCGGACGCAAGCTCTATTGTGCTCTGATAAACAGCACCGATTGGTCTTCAGCGTCAATCACAGACACACCTTATGGTATATACTCGTTCACAATAGACGATGAAATGGCGATGACTTCGCACCTGACAGACTTCACCTACGACTTCCTTGCCGGTGCTTTCGGACGCGATAAGTTCCATGGCATCGCTGCAATGACCATTCTGGGTGTGCTGAACGGTGCACGCTATGTCACGATAGACACCGACAACTGGAAAGAACTCAAGTGTGTGCTTTACGGAACAGAAAAGAAGAGCTATTCGCTTCTATCAACATCTATGGCTTATAATCCTACCGACGACAAGACATATTCGTTGCAGTATAACGACGAAATGAGCGGAATGGATTGGTGTATATACAATGAAAATTACGATGAAATGGACAAAATCGCGGCATTCCGCGGCAAGTATAATGTTCTTACACTTGCTTCAGTACCGAGTGGCGACATGTATTTCATCAACTATCTGGGCGACCTGTACCGCATCGACAAGAAAACCGCTCGTCCGACACTTGTAGGAGGTACAGGAATAATGCCTACAATGTATGTCCAGTCTATGGCTTACGATGCACGTACCGGACTTTTCATCTGGGCTGCACAGACTGAAACGGGAAGCGAACTCTACGCTGTCAATCCGGAAACAGCCGAGGCTACGCTCATCGGACGATTCAATCATAACGAGCAGATCGTTGCCTTGAAGGTCGATGAGAACGCTGCCAAGGACGATGCACCGGCAATGGCAGAGAACCTCAATCTCGTGTTCGATGCCGACGGAAGCCTCACCGGTAAGATAGAATTCAGCGTTCCGACCCTCACTTACGGCGGAGCCGCTCTCGACAATGCCATCCTCAACGTATGGCTCGACGGCGAGAACCTCAAAGGCGTGAGCGCAACACCGGGCGAAAACGTATCGATACCTGTGACACTGACCGAAGGCAACCACTATGTTGCCGTGAACATGAGCAACGCCGCAGGCTATTCACCGATGGCATCTGTAAAGAAATATGCCGGATATGACACTCCTGAAAAGGTGGGCAACCTCACTTTCGAGTATGATGCTGAAGGAAAGCAGAACAAAGTAAGCTGGACAGCACCTGCAGCCGGAGTGAACGACGGCTATTTGGATATGGCCAATCTGAAATACACTGTAGTGAGAATGCCTGACAGCGTTACCGTTGCCGACAACTACAGCCAGACAACTTTCACCGAGCCTACACCGGAAGCAATGCACAACTATTCGTATCGTGTGTATGCAAGCAATAACGGTAAGACCGGCGAATATGCCGAATCGGAAAAGCTGATATGCGGTAACGCATTCACGGCTCCTTATTCTCAGTCGTTTGCCGACGCATCGGTATTCAATGAATACTTCACGGTGGTGGATGCAAACAACGACGGCAACACTTGGAGAGTGGGATACAGCAACGACGTGCGCATCGATATCAACTCATATTCTTATCCTAACGGCGACGACTGGCTCATCACTCCGGCAATCTCTCTTGAGGGTGGTATGAGATATCGTTACACTCTCAACATGAAGACATTCACTTCCGGCTATCCAGAGTCGTTCGAGATTTATGTAGGAACAGATCCTAACGACTTGTCGACTTTCAGAAAAGTGGCAGAGGAAGACGCCTTCGAGCTGTACGAGGATTTCGGCGATTACAGCGCAGACTTCAACATAGAAGAGTCCGGAAAGTATTATGTTGCTCTGAGATATACGGGCGACAGCTCTAAGAAATCAACGACGATGATGCTGAAGAAAGTGTCAGTGACCGCAGTAGGTGCATCCAAAGCTCCGGCAGGTGTCGAGAATCTTGACATCACGGCAGGCGAGAACGATGCCATGACAGCCACTGTCAGCTTCGACGCTCCGAGCAAAGACCTTGAGGGCAACACTATAAGCTCGCTTTCAAAGATAAGCGTTTACCGCAACAAGGACGCTGAACCTGTACACGTGTTCGATGCTCCTGCCGTAGGCGGACACCTCACATGGACCGACAACAATGTCAAGAAGGTAGGTATGAACACATATTCTGTCGTTTCAGAAAACGAGTATGGCAACGGCGAAACAATCGCCGACTCAGCTTTCGTGGGCGTATATACAGCTCCTTATCTTGAGACCTTCGACAGCAAAGGCGCAGCCGAGCTGTACAAGACAGCCCTCTACGGTCTTGACGCCGAGGCTACAGGATACGGATGGAAGTATAACAGCAGTACACAGCGTATGTCTTTGTCTGCATTCGTATCCGACGATCCGGTATCAGCATGGCTCTGCTCACCGATGATCAAGCTCGATGCCGACGCCGTTTATCAGCTTTCGCTCTCTGTGAGCACATCTGTTTATTCTGAGACAGTGGCAAACAAGATATATATGGGCACATCCACAGATCCTGAGTCACAGACAAGTTTCGTAGGCGACCTGCCAAAGAACACGTCTTATCAGATGAAACCTGTATCGTATAACGTTGTCACCAAGGATGCAGGAAAATACAGCTTCGGCATCAACTCTACGGGTGAGAAGCAGTACGATTATATCAACACCGAGGTGGACGACGTACAACTCACTTACCTGAAGTCTGCATTCTCGCCATACGCATTCACCGATTACACTTCGAAAGCGGCTGAGGACGGCAGTCTGAATATGGAAATGTCGTTCAAGGCTCCTGCCGTTGACTATCACGGCGACGCTTTGAAGGAGAACCTCAAGATTGAGGTGTTCCGCGGACAGAGCCCGACTCCGGTAAAGACATTCACCGATGTGGTTCCGGGTGCTGCGATGACATGGACCGACACAGAGCCGCTCCACGGTCAGAACACATACATGCTGGTGGCTTCAAACACTTATGGCCGCAGCGAAGTGCTGCTCGACACCATCTTCGTAGGCCGTGACACTCCTGTAGCTGTTGAGAATCTCAGCATCAAGGGAAGTGCCGACAACATGAACGCCATACTTACATGGGATACTCCTTCTGCGGGAGTGAACGGCGGCGTTGTAGTGGATGGCGAGGTATTGTATAATGTTTACAGCTACAATCCTGACGACAAAGTCTATTCGCTTATAGCCGAGAACGTGAAGGGCAACACATATACCGTTGACCGCAGCGACCTCGATGAACAGGAACTGTTATACTATGCCGTAGCTCCGTTCACCAACGAGGGTACCGGCGCGACTACAACAAGCTCGGTGGTTCTTGGTCCGCTCTACACATTGCCTTACAAAGAATCGTTCGCAAATTCTGAGTTGGAGACATCACCGTGGCAGCTCATCTCTACTTTCGTATCAGGATTCTCATGGGGTGTTACCAATCCTAACGGCATATACAACAACGCAGCCGCTCAAGACGAGGACGGCGGATGTGCCTATATGTACAACGGCAGCATGTACGAACAGTATGCCGGTGCCGGATTCGTATCGCCTAAGGTTGCTCTCGACGGTCAGGACAACATACTGTCGTTCTGGGTTTACAACATAGCAACGGCTTATCCTAACAATCTGCCTACCATCTACGTTTATCTGCGTGGTGACGACGGCGAGCAGATAGAGGCTGCATCTTACACCGTAGGCGGCGACACCGAGGACGGATGGAAGAAATATGAGGTTCCGCTCACAGCTGTCAAGGATTGCAATTATCTCAGCTTCGAGTTCTATGCTTACACCGGTGGAGGTCAGGACGTTATCTATGTGGATAACATCAGAATAGACAAGGATCCTGCTTCTGGCATCAGTGGAGTCACCGAATCGTCGAAGACTGTGAAGAGTGTCAAGTGGTATTCACTCGACGGACGCGAGATGTCTAAGCCGGGAAGAGGCGTAAGCATCAAGACTGTGACCTACACAGACGGTACGAGCCATAGCTCTAAAATCGTTAGTCGGTAGTTTCTTATTATTATAGTGGACTGATTTATCCGAATCAGTAGCCGTGACGGACATCGTGTCCGCCACGGTTTTTTGTTTTATAAGCACCTTTTCGCGTCACTGCATTTATGATACGAAAAAGCCGTTTTCGCCCCGTTTTCTGTATATTTATTCATTCCCGGCAGTAAAAAATCTTGACAAAAATTTTTCTCAAAATAGAAAACGGAGTACGGTGAAATGGGCTTTATCGGGTGGGAAATTCTTTTCCGACCCGTCGTATTTTCCCTTCCGGATGGCATGAAAAATAAGTCGGTTTTGCGAAATGGGCTTTATCGCACCCTGAAATGGGCTTTATCATGGTGCGATATTGGGCATATCGGGGCACGAAATGGGCCATATCAGAGTGCGAAATGGGCCATTTCGCAACGCAGTATGGAGTCCGTCGGATTGCAGGAAAATGCAAACCGTTGACTGACAACCATTTACGCAAACCGCTCAAAACTCGCGAATTTGCGGCCAAAAGTTTTGCGACGCGAAATAAGTGGCTTAATTTTGAGTTACACTGTATATTTATGCAAGACGCGGTTCAGGTTTTTGCATAAATATACATTACCTTATGTGGCTTTCTTATGACACGGTTTGGCTATGATGCAAAATAATACCGCGGGGCGGAAAAGCAGGATGTTGTCTGCCGCCTCGCGGTATGCCGTTGTGTGTGTAGGGCCATTTGGCGCGCCTGTCAGGCGTTTACGGTCTTTTGCCTTGCCGGTCCTGCCACGAGCGTTATTGCGAGCGAGAGAAGCGCGAAAAGCGCCCCTGTGAGGCACACTCCACTCCATCCGCATGTGTCCCAGCCCACACCGGCACACAGAGTGCCCAGCGAGCCGCCGATGAAATATACGGTCATGAATATGGTGTTCACGCGGTTGGCGGCCTCAGGCATCTGTTGTATGCAGTCGCTCTGGTTGCTAAGCTGTATGCACTGCACGCCAATGTCGGCCAGTATTATGGCTGCTATGAGTCCGGCGTAGCTGTTTCCGAAGAAGAATGCCGTGGCCCATGCCGCCAGTTGCAGCACCGCGCCGGCTATGCTGAAGCGGTGTGTGCCGTAGCGCGGCACCAGTCGGCCCATTCCGCTTGCCGCTATCGCGCCCGCCATGCCGCACAGTCCGAGCACACCGGTCATCGTTGCTCCGGCGTGGAACGGCTCGCCTGCAAGGTGGAAAGCCAGACACGACCAGATGGCGAGCATCGAACCGAATGCCAGTCCGGAGCGTACGGCGTTGATGCGGATGCGCGGACGGGTGCACACTATGCGCCACACGGTGTGCATGAGTTGCGGATAGGTGCCGCTGAAGTTGGGTTTCATGGCAGGCATCATGCTCACCGACACCACCAGACACACCACCATCAGTGCGGCGGAGATGAAGAACATGGCGCGCCAGCCCAGCTGTTCGCCTATGAAACCGCTTATCACCCGCGAGGCGAGAATGCCCGTCAGCAGTCCGCTGAGCACGTAGCCTATGTTGCGCGACTTGTTCTCCGGCCGCGAGTATTGGCCGGCTATCGGTATGAACAGCTGCGGTATTACCGAGCACATGCCCATGAGCAGCGACGCGCCCCATATCAGACTGAGGCTGCCCGAGGTGGCTATGATGAGGCTCATCACGGCCGCCGTGGTCAGCGTGACGGCTATTATGCGGCGGCGGGAGTAGAGATCGCCCATCGGAATGATGAAACACAGGCCGAGAGCATATCCCGTCTGCGATATTACGGTTATGAGGTTGGCCTCCACCTCGGTCGTGCCTATGTCGGCACGTATCAGTTCCAGCAACGGTTGATTGTAGTAAAGGTTGGCCACCGTGAGGCCCGCCATGATGGACATCATCAGCAGTATGTGCCTTGGGATGCCCTGGTTTTCTTTCAGTTGTATCATTGTGATTTGTCGTTTTCGGTATGCAAAGTTATCTATATGTTGCGTGATGCGCAACTGTTTGCCCGTAAATTAACACGAAAGGCGGTCTCCCGTGGAGGCCGCCTTGCCGCGTTCGTTGTCTTTATATGTCTTGATAGTGTGTTCATCTCACCACTGTCTTGCGTCCGTTCACGACATACAGTCCGCTCGGCAGGTTGTGGTTGTCGCTCAGTTCTGCGCCCACCTTCTGGCCTTTTATGTTATATACGCCCTTGGCTGTCTTTCCGTTGGCTGCCGTCGTGGCGTCTATGCCGTCGGTGGCATCCACCTTATGTATGCGGAAAAAGTCGGTCTTGAACCATCCGTTCTTGTTGTCGGTGCCCTTGGTGCCGTCGGCGTTGGTGTTGCTCGAGCGTATGCCGAAGGTCAGGTCGTCGCCTTCCTTTATGTCAACATACACATACATGTCCTGCAACACGAACGTGTTGGGCGCTCCTCCTATGTATCCGGCGAAGGAGTTGTGCTCGCCCGGTGTCAGGTTCTTATCGTAGTCCATGTCCATTCCGTAGTATTGCACGTTGTCGTTGGCGAACAGGCGCACCGTGGAAAGCTGTCCTTCTTCTGCCCAGAGGCGGCAGCATATCATGTAACGTCCTGGAGTGAGCTTGTCGGCGGGTATGGTCTGATAGAGCGCGAAGTCGTCGGGCATGCTGCCGTTCTTTGCCTGGAACCAGCATACATTTGCACCGTGAGGATTAGACGCGTCCTTGTTTATGCCGTATGAGTCGCCCGGGAAGCTGCCGTTTACCTTCCATCCGTGTATGCCGTAGATGGTTCCGCGGCGCGTTTCGCCCGATGTGTTCTCCTTTATCTTGCCGTTGTCGTCGTAGAGTTCGAAGTCGTAGTTGGTTATAAGCTGCTTTGTCAGCGTGAGGTCCTCATCCTGAGGTTCGGGCATTCCGCTCACTTTCTCTATGCGGAAGTTGTCCACCTTGAACCATCCGGCGTTGTCCGTGGCCGTGGTTCCGTCGTTGCGCTTGTTGCCTGTGCGTATTCCCAGCTTGAGGTCTTCACCCTCAGCCACGGTGACATACACCTCCATGGACTTCAGGTTGAACGGTCCTGCGCCGTTCTGTCCGGCATATCCGGCGTAAGTGTTCACCTCGCCCGGCGTTAGAAGGTTGGTGTAGTCGCTCTCACTGCCGTAATACTGCACGTTGTTGTTGGCAAAGAGGCGTCCCGAAGCTTTCTTGTTCTCTTCCATCCACAGCATGCACGACACGCGATAAGTGCCCGGTTCTATCTCCGACGCGGGTATTGTCTGCGACAGTTCGAAGAATTCCGGCATCGGGAACGAGTTTATCCAGCACACGTTCGAGCCGTGCAGGTTGGCTGCATCCTGGTTTATTCCGTATGAAGGCATTCCGTTCTGTCCCAGCGTCAGTTCACCGGTGTGGTCCCATCCGTACGGTATGCCGCGGTCGGTGTTGCCCTGCGGGTTGGGCGTTCCGTCGGTGCGGAGTTCGAAGTCGTTGTTCTTTATCAGCTTCACGGTGAGTGAATTGTCGGCCGATTCGGGCAGACGGTTGTATATTTCGCTCAGTACAACGCCCGGATCGAGCATATATACACGCACGCTGACGGTCTTATCCTCGTCGGCGTTGTAGGTCACGGTGGCGTCGTTGAAGCCCTGCAGCACAGTCGTGTTCCATTTGCCTTCGGTTGCTGTGGTTTTGAGCGAGCATACTTGCGGCTCACCTCCGTCCACCGATATGCCCACGCGCAGGTCGAAACTGCTGTTTATCGGGAATGTGGGGAGGCATCGTGCCGAGATGATGTTGGCTCCTTTCTTCACCTCAACGTCGTATTCCGCGTAGGGAGCGCTGCCTGCCTTGTCGGCAGAATACACCGTCTCGTCTATCGGCCATACGGTGACGCTGTTGCCGCCAACGCCCAGTCCTTCGAGAGTAACGACGTTACCTCGGGTCGATGTGTATTTGTCGGCAGCCACGGCGAAGGTCTGTTCTTTCACGGTTTCCGTCTGAACGCTGCTTATGTTTGACAGAGTTGCGGTCTCAGGCATGTAGAACTGCGACTGCTGACGCGGCTTGCAGTCCATCATTCCGTTCCATTTGCCGCCCGCAATCTCGTTGTTGTATTTGTTCGTCATCAGCTCTATCTGTCTGTAAGCCTTGCGTGCCTCGGCGGCATACTCCAGTGCCTTGTCGCGCTGTCCGGCCTTTGCCAGAGTGAGACTCTGCGCTGCGCGGAATGTCTTTACGTTCATATAGTAGGCGCCTTTTACCGGATATTCTATCATCTGGAAGTATGCATCCTGCAGCTCCGACGGTATTCTCGCCTTGAGATTGTCCACCTTGTCCACGATGTTTTTGTAGTCGTCGATGCGGCGGTCCTTCTCTTCGTCGGTGTAATTCACGGCGAATATGTGCTCCGGTTTGCCGCCAGCGCCAAGACGATAGTATTCCTGTTTGATGTCGCTCAACTCGTCGGCATATTCCTCACCGAAGGTTTTTGCGGCCCAGTAGCGGCTGTACTTGTGAGCCTCTTCCGGGTTCCAGCGTTCAACATCCCACGCCAGGTCCATGCAGAATTCCAGTTCTGCCTCGGCAGGTTTGATGTCTCCCACATTGATTATCCACAGCGTGCGTATGCCGTAGTCGTATCCTTTGCTCAGCTCATAGCTTATGAGCGACGGCGATGTGGAGCAAAGCCACAGATAGTCTTGCGGTGTTCCCCAGTAGGAAAGATGATAATAAATGCCGTTTCCGCCCGAACGCTCCTGCTCACTCTTTGTAGGCATCTGTCTGATGTAGCCGTGATTGTCGTCCACCCATGTCAGAGTGATGTCCTCGGGAACCTGAAGTCCGGCGTTGTAGGCATCGAGAACTTCCTTGTAAGGGATGAATATCTGCGGTACGGTGGTCGGGTCGCCGATGTGCTTCTCGAGCAGTTGGCGCTGGAAACCTATTATTTCCGTGAGTCCGCGCACCTTGTCCTGAGTTGTAGGATAGCCGCTTATGCCCCAGTCGTGTACGCCGCGCATGCCGGTGGTATACATTGCATCGAAGCCCTTACTTTCTATAACGCGCTCCTCCCAGTACTGTTGTATTTTCTCCTTGTTGGTCACATAGTTCCAGTTCTCGTATGTTCCGGTGCCGTCACCCCAGCGTCTCCATTCCCATTCATTGTCGCGAAGCATCTGCTCGCAGTGGCTCGAGCCGAGCACGATGTCGTATTTCTTCGCCACGGGAAGGTTGGCCTTGTTTGCCCAGAAGGCCTCCGAGCACAGGTGCATGGCAGGCCACAGCGTGTTGGCACGCAGACGAAGGAGCAGTTCCATCACCTTGGCGTAGCTGTTTGGACCCACATTATTGCGGTCGGGATCCATGTTCTTGGCCGCCCACGGCTGGAATCCCCAGTCCTCGTCGTTGATGAATATGCCGCGGTATTTCACCGAAGGCTCACCCGTCACGCTGCGTCCTGCCGAGGCATATAGCTGTTCCTTATGCGCCGGGACGACGTCGGCCCACCAGATGTAAGGCGATACGCCCATCAGACGCGACACCTCGAAGATGGCGTAAGCCGTGCCGCGGGGTGTCGAACCGAACAGAACCAGTGCGCGGTCAACGCCTTCTGCGGGATCATCCACGGTCTGAAGGCCGTATGCCTCCCATTTACCCTTGATGTCGGAAACGTCTATCTTGCCTTCGGCAGCGAGGCGGTCGATGAGCTCGGACGAACCTATCGTGCCAGCGATGATTGGTGAACTGCCGGCTGCAAGCTCTGTTCCGACCTTGATTTCCTTGCCTGTCACGGCCTTGATGTCGCCTGCGAGTGCCGTGGCAGCGGTCTCAACGACCTGAGCGTCGTTCTTGTCGAATACGATGGTGGCGGTTGTTCCGTCGTCACCAACTATCGGGAAGCTGCCCGATTGCTTCGTGTCGCTCACTGTTATGGCGTTTTGCGCACAGGCATTGCCTGCCGTCAGAGCCGTCATAGCAGCAATGATGATGAATGAAAAGATTTTTCTCATAGCGGTTTTATTAGTGAATGATATTGTTGTTTTGCAGTAATTTCCGAAAGATATGGCCGGATTTGCCGGCCGTTATTGTGTCTGTGGCCGGTCATTTCACGTCGATACTTATCTCGGCAGACTTCAGACCGGAAGCCTTTGCCTTGAGAGTGAGGCGGCCGGAACGCTCGCCCGACTGCACTATCGCCGTAAGCATGCCGTTGAAAGCGTGCATCTGCGGCTTCTGGAACGGTTCGAGACAAGTGGCGTCGCCGTTGGCTACGGCGCGGAATGAGCCCGCTCCGCTGACGCTGAATCGCACGGTTCTGTTGTCCGTAGGGCAGAGATTGCCGTCCCTGTCGGTCACTTTCACCGTGACATAAGCCAGATCCTTGCCGTCGGCCGACAGCTCCGTGCGGAGGCATTCAAGCTCAATGCGATACGGTTTTCCTGCCGTCCTGACCGTCTTTTCGGCGGCGGGGCGACCGTCCTTGTCGTAAGCCACCACGCGAATCTCGCCCGGTTCGTATCTCACGTCGTTCCACATCAGCCTGTAACGGCTTTTCAGCGAGCTGCTGTTCTTCTCGCGTCTGCCCTGGCTCTTGCCGTTTACGAACAGCTCGGCAGCCGGATAGCTCGTATAGACAAACACCGGTGTGACCTCGCCTTCGCGTCCCGGCCACGTCCAGTGGGGCAGTATGTGGAGCGTCGCATCGTTGCGGTTCCAGATGCTGCGGTACAAATAGAAACGGTCCTTGGGCAGACTCGCGAGGTCTATTATGCCGAACATGGAACTGTGGTTGGGCCATGCGTCGGTGTCGTAGGGGAACGGTTCGCCCAGATAGTCGAACCCGGTCCACACGAACTGACCGAGAGTCCAGGGATGATCTTCGGCAAGGGCGAAGTCGATGTCGGGCAGATTGCACCATCCTCCTGCCTCCACGTCGTATGACGACGACTGATGGTCCTCGTATGTGGCGCCGTTCTTGTCCTCGACAGGGAACTTGTAAACGCCCCGCGAGCTCACCGTCGATGCCGTCTCGCTGCCGAGCAGCAGGTTCTGAGGCAGTATGCGGTAACCGTCTTCATAGCGATGGGTGCGGTAGTTGAAGCCCGGAATGTCGATGACTGACGCGAAACCGTTGGACAATACGCAGTCTATCTGGTCCATGCCACAGGTCACCGGACGTGTAGGATCCTCGCGATGGCAGATGTCCTGAAGGAATTCCGCCACGCGATAACCGTCGGGACTGCACTGCGTGGGCACCTCGTTGCCGATGCTCCACATCACCACGCACGGGTTGTTGCGGTAGTGTCGCAGCATGTTTACCATGTCTTTCTCAGCCCAATCATTGAAAAAACGGTGGTATCCGTTCTCACATTTCGCCACGTCCCATTCGTCGAACGGCTCGATCATCATCATCATTCCGAGCTCGTCGCACAGCTCCACGAGTTCCGGGGCAGGCATGTTGTGCGATGTACGTATGGCGTCGCAGCCCATGTCCTTGAGCATTAGAATCTGGTGTTTCAGTGCCGCGTGGTTTACGGCAGCGCCCAAAGGACCGAGGTCGTGATGGTTGCACACGCCCTGGAACTTGCGTTGCCTGCCGTTGAGGAAGAAGCCCTTGTCGGCCACGAACTCAATGCTTCTTACGCCGAAGCGCGTGGTGCACGAGTCGGTGAGCTGTCCGTCGGCATATATTCTGGACACGGCCTTGTAGAGCGCAGGAGTCTCTGGCGACCACAACGACGGGCTGTCGATGATGAAATTCTGCTCCACTGGTCGGTCACCTATTATCCTTGTCTCATAGTTCTTGTGCGCGACCACCTTTCCTTCGGGCGAGATGATGCGCGTGTCGATGTTTATCTTCTTGTCGGCGGCGTCGGCAATCTCGGTCAGGAGACGCACGGCGGCATAGGTGCTGTCGGCATGCGGGGTGGTGACATACGTTCCCCAGACGGGCACATGGGTCTTCTCGGTGATGATGAGATGCACGTTGCGGTAGAGTCCTGCGCCCGGATACCAGCGCGACGACTGCGGTCTGTTCTCCAGCCTGACGGCCAAAGTGTTCTTCTTTCCGTCGTGGCGGAGTAGGGAAGTGACGTCGCAGTGGAACGAGTTGTAGCCGTACGGCCAGAAGCACGCCTCCTTGCCGTTTACATATACCCGCGCCTCGCTCATGGCACCATCGAAGAGCAGCGTGACCGTCTTGCCCTCGGGAGCGCTGAACGACGTGCGATACCATCCGCAGCCGGTGAAGGGCAGTCCGCCCGTGCGCCCCGTCTTGAGTGACGACTGCGTCTCAAGGTTCTGCGTGATGGCCACGTCCTGCAAATCGTTTTTTATGTCGAACGGTCCGTATATGGCCCAGTCGTGCGGCACGCATACCGTCTGCCAGCGGCTGTCGTCGAATTCAGGCATTGCCGCCTGCTTGAAATCACCTTTTGAGAATTTCCAGTTTTTCTCGAGTAATGTTTCGCTGCGTTGTGCGAATAAAGGTCCGGACACCGTGAGCAGAAGCATCGCTGCAACACGTCCTGCGAGTTTTATGCCCATATAAGTATGTATTTTTTATTCTGATTCGGGAAATATGGTTCTCAGTTATACCCTGTATGCCGATATAAGTCAGGCTTCGGTCGATTGCAATGTCGGTGGAGAGTGGATGCACCGATGTTGTAGAAATATGATGCAAAAATAATAAATTTGCGCGATATTCTTATATCTTGGCAGTAAGTATTGTTGTGTTCGATATCTAAAAAATGACTCGTCGGAATTCAGGTGGGGACGGGTTTCAACATAAACTGCGGCATCACTTACGAATAAGCGTCGTTTATTTCTGTTGGGAGCGATGCGATGAAGGTCGCTTACAGATTGTAACCGGATTCTGATTTTTCGGTCCGAGTTTCCTGATATACCCCGAAAAATAAGCGAGTATTTGCTTTCGGACTTTCCTTCGGGCGCAAATACGCGAATTATAAGAGGTTTACATAAGTAACTGAATACCAATAACTTAAATTCAAAGGACATCTTGCCGCATTGCAAAAAGCACCATTTCGGCTTGCGAAATGGCCCATATTGGGAGCTGAAAAGCACCATATCGCACGCTAAAATGGGCTTAATCGGACTGTGAAACGGGCATTATCAGAAATCGGAACGAACTTTTTCGGACTATGAGATGGGGTATGTCAAAAGGCGGTATTGTATAAAATGCCCTTCATTCTATCGAATTTAACATTCGTTTACACCTCTTTTGAGAAAATATTTTGTCAAAATAAAGTCAAGAGAAATCGTAACTAGTCGCTCTGTCTTTCTCAAAGAGACACTGATATCAGACGTGGGTAACGGCGTGGAAAACGCGGGTCGTGGACGCGGTGGAACGATATTGACAATATGTGCAGAAGGACATACAGCGCGATGTTGTATGTCCTTCTGTATGGAATGTCGATTCTGTTGTGGCGGTAGAATGGATGTGGGTCTTTATTTTGTGAATGTCTTTTTCATTACGGTCTTGCCGTTGATGTCGGTTATTGTAACGTCTATGCGGTCCTGAGACACTTCTGCGGACAGTGCGCTTTCGTTGGAATTAACTATGACGGGAAATCTTATCGTGTCGCTTGGCTCTTCGTATTGATTCACATGCAGGTGGCCACATAGCATGAGGTCTGTCCCCAGTTTGTTCAATGCGGGAACGAACTTTTCGAGCACCTCTTTCTGTCCGTGCCATATGTCCTTTGATGTCGACGGAGGCATATGCGCTATGACGATCCTGAACTTCGCTCCGGTCACCAGTTCGTTGTCAGCAAGACTCTCCAGCCATTTCTGTTGCTGCGTACGGTAATTGTCGTAGTCGGTTATGCCGCTGTACTCAATGTCTGAGTCGGGCTTGTCCTCGCCCGTGTCGAGAACGATGAAGCATGCCGGTCCCTGCCTGAAAACATAGTATAGATGTGGTTCCTTAGGCGAAAAATATTTCTGGAACGAAGTAGCAAAGTTCCCTCTTGTCTCATGGTTGCCGCGTGCGTAGTACATGGGCTTCTCGGAAGCGAAGAGCGAGATGCTCTCGTTCATGAATCCGTCGAACACCGACTGCTTGTCTGAAAATATGGAGACCATGTCGCCGTTGTACACCACGAAGTCCTTGTCCTGGTAGTCGGCGAGCCGCAATAGTTTCGGTATGATGTCGCTGCGGCCGTGAATATCATTAAGCATGACAAACGAGGCATGCTGTCGGGAATAATCGCTTGTCGTGAATTTCAGTGGTTTTTTGTTGTATACATCTGTCGCTGCAACGTCGCCATATCTCACCTTTGTGCCTTCATGCGACAGTACCTCCATGGAATATATGCGGTAACGGTAGGTGGTGGCGGGCTGTAGTCCTTCCAGCTTCACGGCATGCAGTTGCGACGAATTCTTCACACCGTTGGTGGTGTCGAAATATTTAGTACGCTCAACACCGTAGAAGTGTGTTCCGTCGTCGGGTGCAAGCTCAACCCATCCAACGGAGTTCTTGTCAGATTCCCATACGATGGTGGCCTCGTCGGCTTTGACATTCTGAAGGTACGGGCCGTATGATATCTTGATTTGAGCATATGCGGAGGATACGGACAGCATGCATAGTGCGGACAAAATAACTGATTCTATATTTTTCATAAATCATTCGGATTATAAAGGTTGTTGTAAGAAAAGCGGCGGCAGGCACATGAACTGCCTGCCGCCGACTTATGTTATTTAGCGTTTATTTCCTTGAGCAGTCGGTCTGCGTGTCCCCAGCGGTCCATCATGAACAGCACGTAGCGTATGTCAACGCCGATGCAGCGTGCCAGACGTGTGTCGAAGTGGATGTCGCTTGAGAGAGAATCCCAGTTGCCGTCGAACGCAAGTCCGATGAGCTGACCCTTACCGTTGAACATGGGCGAGCCGCTGTTGCCGCCCGTGATGTCGTTGTTGGTGAGGAAGCAGAGCTGCATCTTGCCCGTGGTCTTGTCGGTGTAAGGACCGAAGTCGTTGCTTGAGAGCAGCTGTTTCATTATAGGCTCGGCAGCGTACTCTATGTTCTCGTCGGCACGGTTCATCTTCTCCACGATGCTCTCGGCTGTGGTGTAGTATCCTGAAGGCTTGCCTCCGAGCTCATATCCGCCTACCTGACCGTAGCTGAGACGCATTGTGAAGTTGGCGTCAGAGTAGTGGGGCAGGTCCTGTTCCATGCGCAGCTTGGCATCGCAGAGGTAGCGCTCCTGAAGCGCGATGGAGTCGTCGAGCGGCTTTGTCATCTCTCCCAGCTTCTGAAGCAGGTCGATGAGGTCTATGCCATACTGCACGCCAAGGTCCTTCTTGTAGGATTTCTTGTTGAAGTAGATTTTCTCTCCCTTCTTCATTATCATAGACTTGTCGTAGAGATAATCCACATATTTCTTGTAGTCGCCTTTGAACTTACCGTTGATGGTCTTGTAGAAGTCAGGCAGCTGCGAAGCGTCCACCTGCTCGGCATAGTTCTTGAGCAGAGCGGCCATCACTTCCTTGTCGAGAGCCTCGTCCCATTCGTCGCTGTTGTCGGCGAATTCCACATACTGTTTCTTAGGATTGTCCTTCGGACCTTTCACTTCCATGCCGTAAGAAAGTTTGATGGCACGTGTGGTGAATTCGTTTGTACGGCCGAAAGTCTCGCTGAAGAGAGTGAGCGTGCGTGCGAGATTGAAGCGCTTTTTGTAGAGTTCGGCCATCTTGTCGAAGTCGAGCTTGCCTTTGAGCAGGCCCGTCTGGTCCTGATACTGGCGTATGCGCTTCTCGTAGGCTTCCTTCTGCTGTATGATGCCGATGCTGTCGATGCACTTGTTCATACCCATGGAGTTCTTCCAGTAGTTGGAGCTCTGGGCGAACTTTGAGTCATACTTGATGCGTACGGCCTCGTCGGCGCGCATGTGGCGGAGCATTATTTCCTGCTTGATGCCGCGCACCTGTACACGCGGAGTGTTCTGGGCGTCGCGCATCTCGCGTATGCCGTAGGATGAGAGATAGCGCTCGGTAGAGCCCGGATAGCCCATGGTCATGGCGAAGTCGCCGTCCTTGTATCCGTCGAGCGACACCTGAGCCCAGTGCTCTGGATGATAAGGCACGTTGTCCTTTGAGTAAGGAGCCGGACCGTTGGTCTTCGGGTCGGCGTAGATGCGGAACACAGAGAAGTCGCAGGTCTGGCGCGGCCACATCCAGTTGTCGGTCTCGCCACCGAACTTACCCATAGACTTCGGTATGGTGAACACCAGTCGAAGGTCGGTGAAGTCGCGGTATGTCGTGACGTAATATCTGTTTCCCTCGTAGAAAGGTTTGAGCTCCACGCGCAGCGTACTGTCGTTGGCCTTCACCTCTCTTGACATCGCGTTCTCGAGCGAGTCGAGCAGATGCTCCTGGCTGCTGATGCTCATCTCCTGTATTCCGAGGCTGTTCACATAGTCGGTGATGTCTTTCTGATCGACCATGAAGCTCACGAACATGTCCTCGTTTGGCAGTTCCTCCTCATAGCTCTTGGCATAGAAGCCGTTGAGCATATAGTCGTGCTCCACCGTTGAGTGGCTGCGTATTGCCTCGAATCCGCAGTGGTGGTTGGTGAATACCAGTCCGTCGGGCGATACAACCACGCCTGAGCAGTAGCCGGAGAAGTTCACCACGGCGTTCTTTATGGCGTTGTCTGCCGAATAGAGACCCTCATACGGCAAGGCGAAGCCGTAGCTCTGCATCTGTGCGAATACAGGCTGTGGCAAGTCGAAAAGTGTCCACATGCCTTCGTCGGCGTGTGCGGCTGTTCCTGTAGCGAGGAGAGCCGATAATAATAAAGTCTTGATTTTCATAAATGTAGATGTTTATTATGATTGTTGTTTGTCTTTTTTGTGTGGTGGACCGCATTTGCGCGGGATGACGGCCCGGCCGTTTATTTCTTTCTGAAGTACTTACCCACTACCGGAAGGCTTGAGAGCGGGAAGTCGCGTTTCACTATCATCGCCATGAACAGCAGTATGAGCAGGGTGTTGACAGACAGGGCTGCCCATACGGGAAGGTCGGCGTTGGTGAACCGCATTGCCGCGAACATGACCAGCGTTACGCCGACATAGAGCATCATTTCCTTCACCGGATAATTGATGGGATAGTGTTTCTGACCTACGAAGTAGGAAAGAAGCATTGCCGTGCCGTAGCCGGCGAATCCTCCCCATGCGCATGCCATGTAGCCGTAGCGCGGCACGAAGATTACGTTTACGAGTATCAGCACCAGGCAACCAACGCCCGAGAACCACGCGCCCCAGATGGTCTTGTCGATGAGCTTGTACCAGAACGACAGGTTGAAGTAAACGCCCATCATTATCTCGGCAGCCATGACGATAGGCACTACCTTGAGTCCGCTCCAGTAGTCGCGGCCGATGAGGTGGCGCAGGATGTCCATGTAGCCAATCACGACGAGGAATGCCAGCAGCGTGAAGATGACAAAATATTTCATGGCTTTGGCGTAGGTCTCGCGGTTGTCCTTGTCTTTCGACTTGCCGAAGACGAACGGCTCGTAGGCGTAGCGGAACGCCTGGGTTATCATTGCCATTATCATGGCTATCTTGCTCGCCGCACCGTAGATGCCGAGCTGGGCGTGGGCGTCAGCATTCTTGTATATGTATGGGAAAAGAATCTTGTCGGCTGTCTGGTTCAGGATGCCCGCGATGCCGAGCACAAGGATGGGCCAGCTGTATGAAAGCATGCGTCGCAGCAGTGCGCGGTCGAGCACATAGCGGAAGCCGGTGAGCTCTTTCACCAGGCAGAACATGAGCGACGCGGAGCAGAACAGATTGATGTAGAACACGTAGCCCACGCCAACCTCAGGACTGTAGATCTTTCCCACGAGTGAGTCGGCGCCGCCGTTCTCATATAGAGCGGGCAGAAGGAGGAAGAACACGAGGTTGAGTGCTATGGTGAGCACGATGTTGAACAGCTTCAGTGCCGCGAACTTCACCGGACGCTTCTTGTAGCGCAGGTAGGCGAAGGGTATGCACTGGAAGGCGTCGAGAGCCACGGCGATGGCCATGACCCATACATACGACGGGTGGGCGGCGTAGCCCATGGCGCCGGATATGGGGCCTATGAACGTCAGGACAATCACGACGAACAGCAGCGATGTGAAGCCCACGGCCGTCAGGGTGGTGGAATATACCTTCTTCGGGTCCTCGCCCTCCTTGTTGGCGAAGCGGAAGAAAGTGGTCTCCATTCCGTAGGTCAGGATGACGAGCAGCAGTGCCGTGTAGGCATATACGTTTGTTATTACTCCGTAGCCGCCGCTTGCCGCCGACAGCTTGGCCGTATAGAGCGGCACGAGCAGATAGTTGAGAAAACGTCCTACGATGCTGCTCAGTCCGTAGATAGCAGTATCCTTTGCAAGAGAAGATAATCCAGCCATAGTCTTAAATGTAAAAAGGTAAAATGGTAAAAAGGTAAAGCACGGGAGACAATGCGTGTATCTGTATGGGAGTACTTATGTGGATGTGTGATATTTATTTCCTTTATGACATTTATTTATATATGTCTCTCAGAAAACACTTATATGTCTTTATGAATTACTTTTTATCGCATTTATCCTTTAATTTATTAATTATGTTTATTAATGTTCCTATTATTATGTTCACATCCTTCAGCAATGATTCGTAAGCCTTGGCGGTGATGAAACCGGCCTCGTGTAGAAGCTCAAGCCAGTAGCGTGTCTCGCCGGCCTCTTTCAATGCTATTTTCAGTTTGTTTATATAGTCAGCCTCACTTTGCGCAAACACACTTTCGGCCACATTTGCGCCGATGCTTGTTCCGCTCCGGTATATCTGTCGAGACATGATCTGCTCATGTTGGCTGTCGCGCAAGAACACACAAAGGCGTATAATCCTCAGTGCGAATTTCTTGCATAACTTATATATCGTGTTCTCTTTATCGCCAGCCATAAGCCCTTCCGCTTCTCTTTTTATTTCTTTATCGTTTTATTCTCTCCCTTTTATTATTTCAATCTCTTCCTTCTCCCTCTCTCTCTTCACTTCTTTCCCGTTTCAATCTCTTCCTTCTCCCCGTCCATCTTCCATCCTTTTCCGTTTTAATTTCTTCTGCTTCCCCGTCCTTTTTTATTCTTCCTCTTTTAATATGTTCTTCTTCCTGCTCCTAATTTACCTTTTTTACCTTTTTAATTTTTACCTTTTTACCTTTAAAAGAACATGTAGCACACAGCTATCGCCGCTATGATTCCTGCAAGGTCGGCAAGCAATCCGCAGGCTACGGCGTGGCGGGTGTAGCGTATTCCCACGCTACCGAAATAGACAGCGAGGATGTAGAACGTAGTGTCTGTGGAGCCTTGGAACACACAGCTCAGACGACCTACGAACGAGTCGGCGCCGTAGGTGGACATGGCATCGACCATCATTCCGCGTGCTCCACTACCCGAGAGAGGTTTCATAATGGCGGTTGGCAGCGCGCCTACGAAGTCGGAGTTGCCTCCGCATGCCTCCACAATCCAGCGTATGCCGTTTATGAGCACGTCCATCGCTCCCGAGGCACGGAACACTCCGATGGCCACGAGCATGGCGATGAGGTATGGAATGATGCGCACGGCGGTGGAGAAACCTTCCTTCGCGCCCTCGATGAAGGCGTCATATACGTTCACTTTCTTCCTGACGCCCGCCAGAATGAACACGATGATGATGAGAAACAGCAGGATGTTTGCCACCGATGTGCTCACAGTGCCCATCGTTTCCTTGTCCATGCTGCCGAAACCCCATATTATTGCCGCCACGGCGACGCACATACCGCCGAGCGTCAGTATCATGGTGCGGTTGAGCAGGTTGATGCGCTGATAGAGCGATGTGGCTATGATGCCGGCCATGGTTGAGCAGAAGGTGGCGAGCAACAGCGGCACGAACACGTCGGTGGGCTGCGCGGCGCCCATCTGTGCGCGGTAAACCATGATGGACACGGGAATTATGGTCAGTCCCGACGTGTTGAGCACGAGGAACATAATCATCGGGTTGGTGGCGGTGTCCTTGCGCTTGTTGAGCGTCTGGAGCTGCTCCATGGCTTTTAGTCCGAGCGGTGTGGCTGCGTTGTCGAGGCCCAGCATGTTGGCGGCAATGTTCATGAAGATAGATCCTGTCGCTGGATGACCCTTGGGGATGTCGGGAAACAGGCGTGTGAACACCGGCGAGAGCACGCGCGCCAGAGCGTTTACCACTCCTCCGCGCTCACCTATCTTCATTATGCCGAGCCACAGCGATAGCACTCCTGTGAGTCCGAGCGATATCTCGAACGCCGTTTTCGACGTCTCAAATGTAGAATTCATTATTGCGGGAAAAACCTCGGTGTCGCCCATGAATACCAGGCGCACCACTGCTATGACGAAGGCTATTGCGAAGAAAGCTATCCAGATGTAGTTGAGAACCATGTGGTTAAGAATGTGTGTGACGTGTCACGTTGTTGGTTTGTTGTGATGTTCCGGCGTGGTGAGCCGCTCACATGCGGGTGTCAATGTGTGCACGCTCCGTTTGCGGTGTGCCGTCGGATATGTCCATCCTGTGCAATTATATGTACACATACATATATATGTGCTTGCAGAATGCAAATTTATTAATTAGTTTGCAAAATGCGAAATAAATCGGGTTAATTATCATATTTGTGCTTCATAAGACGGTGCCGGCGGTGGAATTGTGACGTTTCCGGCGCTGTGGCACGGATGTTGCCTGTGGCGGGAAAACGTATATTTATGCAAAAACAAAAGTAAAAAGTTTTGACAAAATATTTTTTCAAAATAGAAAAACGTCCGTCCTGAAACAGGCTTTATCGGCTGACGGCAGGAACGGAAAATTGTCGTTGTGTGGCCGGAAAATCAGACGCCTGTTGCGAAAGAGCCTTAATCGGACTGCGGAAAAGCCCATATCACGCATCGAAAAAGGCTTTATTACACCCTGATATGGGCTCTTTCGGAGCATGAAAAAGGCTCTTTCGCAACGCTTGAAAATGTCTTCTGCATGGCGGTGAATCGTAAATCTCTGACCGATAGACACTTGCGTAAAGTCTCCAAAACTCGCGTATTTGCGGCCGAAAGTCCGCTTGCTCGATTTTACGGGCGCTATGACGAGTTGACGATGTATATTTATTCATTTTCTATATGGCTTTTGTATAAATATGCAATTCCCTTTCTTGACCGTTTGGGATTAAATTAAATAACCAAAAAAAGGAATACAAATTTAAAATCGAACAAAACAAACTA
>ENA-UOJS01000329-UOJS01000329.1-human-gut-metagenome-genome-assembly--contig:-C74-NODE-329-length-52100-cov-12.619445_pt1 | contig 52100 bp, 39 predicted proteins | sample MGYA00242355_ERZ723902 | MGnify/ENA metagenome assembly ERZ723902
CTTAAAGTATAAGTTCGAGAGCCTGTCTCTCAGCTGAAAAATCCTGTAAAACTTTTGTTTTACAGGATTTTTTATTACATACCTTTCTATTTAAGTTTCAGACTTCAAATCAATCCCCCAACAGCCCTACATAAAGCACAGCGCGATAAATTCCGCCATTTTTCTACCACATCACACCAAAAACACCCCATATCACCAAACAAAAAGTCATCAATACTTGCTAATTTGTTTACATTTAGATATATTTGCGCTCGATACAATAACAATTAACCATATATGTATTAGTAAGATGAAGAGATGTTTATTCACTGCGGCTCTTGCTCTGACATTGAGTGGAGCCGGGATGGCGCAAAACACCAATCCTTTTCTATCAGAATCGTATGGTACTCCGTATGAGATTGCCCCATTCGAAAAGATTACCATCGACAACTATCGTGAAGCCTACCTGAAAGGGATGGAAGAACAGAAGCAAGAAATCAATGCGATCATCCGAAATCGTGCGGTACCTGATTTCGAAAACACCATCGTCGCACTCGATCAAAGCGGAAAATTACTTTCTAAAGTCCAATCCACCTTCGGACCTATTTCAAGCAGTAATTCCACAGAAGAAACTCGTGCCTTGCAAAAAGAGCTTTCTCCACTGCTTTCGGCTCATAACGATGATATTTACCTGAATCCGCAACTCTTCGCAAAAGTGAAGGAGGTTTACGACAACCAGCAGAAATTCGGACTGAATAAAGAACAGACTAAACTGCTGAAGAACGTGTACGAGCGCTTCATCCGCGGCGGAGCTGGACTGAACGATAAGCAGAAAGAGGAATTGCGTAAGCTGAACACTGAGATTTCCATGCTGCAACTGACTTTCAGTCAAAACCTGATGCACGAAACCAACAACACGTATGTCACTGTCGATAAACTGGAAGATCTGGAAGGACTTCCTGAAGCAAACATCGAAGCCGCAGCTAAAATGGCGGAAGAAAACGGACAAAAAGGCAAATGGATGTTCAACATGCAGCGCCCCAGTTGCAATCCGGTACTGCAATATTGCAAGAACCGCGAATTGCGCCATCGTATCTACGATGCATACTACAACAGAGGCAACCAGAACAATGAATACGACAACAAGGAAATTGCCCGCAAGCTGGTTACCCTGCGCTTGCAGAAAGCCAAACTGATGGGGTACGAAGACTATGCTTCGCTGGCCCTCGACAGCCGTATGGCAAAGAACGAGCAGAATGTCTATCGCCTGCTCGACCAGGTATGGGCTCCTGCGGTAGAGAAAGCCAAAGAAGAGCTGAACGATATCCGTGCCGAAATCAAGAAAGATGGATACAACTTCGAACCGGAAGGATGGGACTACATGTATTACCTCAACAAAGCTAAACAGGCTAAATATACCATCGACGAGGATCAGGTTTCAGAATACCTGCAAATAGACAACGTAATGAAAGGTATTTTCTATGTAGCCAACAAGCTGTACGGACTGACTTTCAAGGAGTGCACAGACAAGTTCCCGGTATACGAAAAGACAGCCAAGTCATGGGAAGTCATCGATAAAGACGGAAAGGTTCTCGCCATCTTCTACAGCGACTACTATCCTCGCGACGGAAAAGGTGCAGGAGCTTGGTGTACTGGTTTCAGATCTCAGGACTACAATGGCACAGAACGTGTATTGCCGATAGTTGCAAATGTATGTAACATGGCTACTCCCAGCGGCGACAAACCTGCCTTACAGAGCATCGACAACGTAACAACCATGTTCCACGAGTTTGGACATGCACTTCATTCTTTTATGCGCGACGTGCATTACCACGGTGTATCGAATGTAGAACGTGACTTCGTGGAATTGCCTTCACAGTTCAACGAACACTGGGCTTTCGAACCGGAGGTATTGGATATCTATGCCAGACATTACAAGACCGGAGAAGTCATCCCGATGGAACTGGTTAACAAGATAGAAGAAAGCGCCAAATACGGTCAGGGATTCGCTACTGTAGAATACATAGCAGCTTCACTGGTAGACATGGATCTGCATACTTTGAAAGAAATTCCTGCCGACCTGAACGTGATGGATTTCGAAACACAGAAGCTGAAAGAACGCGGCATCCCGTCGCAGATTCTTCCCCGTTACCGTGTAACCAACTTCAGTCACACCATGGGAGGCGGATACACAGCCGGATACTATAGCTACATGTGGGCAGAAGTACTCGACTGCGACGCTTTCGAGGCATTCAAGGAAACAGGCGACATCTTCAATCAGGAACTGGCCGAAAAGTTCCGCAAGTCTATCCTGACTCCGGGCGGTATCGACGACGGAATGACCATGTACAAGAATTTCCGCGGCCGCGAACCGAAAATCGATGGACTGCTCAAAAACCGTGGACTGATGAAAGAAGAGCCTAAGACTCTGATTAACGGTGATATAGAAAAACGATAAATCCGATTTTACATTACTGTTCCAGTAACAGAATAATTTTCAATCACTCCGGATATTCTTGCAGGGAAATCCGGAGTGATTTCTTTTTGTCTGAAACCTGACAACCTGCCAGATATTTCCTCCAGCCCAACTGCCGAACCGCACACACCGTAACCTGCCCTGCATAAGGATAAATTATACATTTTACCCTCCAGTCTTCCATTTTACCCAATATCCCTTAAAAATATTCCTTTTTTAAAGAAAATATCAACAAAAATTTTTGTGTTTCTCCCCAATCCACTATATTTGTATACAATTTTGGTACGAAATGACGGAAGAAGACAAAAAGCTATTGAACACTTTCGAAGGGAAACTGAGGCATTTTATGTATTTATATGAAGAATTGAAACAAGAAAACGCCTCTCTCCGACAGCTTCTTGCCGAAAAAGAAGTTGAAATTTCCGAACTCCAGAATAGCCGGAAAGAATTAGAAGCCATGTATACCAATTTAAAGACAGCTCGCATACTCAGTATCAACGACAATGAACTCCGCGATACAAAACAGAGATTGGCGAAGCTTGTGCGTGAAGTCGACAAATGTATCGCTTTGCTGAATGAATAATTTAAACGGTGAAAAGAACATGACGGACGACCAAATGAAAATACATCTGCTGATTGACAATGAACGATATCCCCTCATCATCAAACGTGAAGAGGAACATTTATATCGGGATGCAGCCAAACAGATTGACTATAAGCTAAACAAATACCGCAATAAGTTCCCGAACTTCAATACTGAGAAGTATTGGGTTATGACAGCCCTGGAACTGGCTTTTGAAAATATGTCTATGAAAGACCGGAATGATACACAACCTTATCAGGAAAAGCTGAAACAGCTGGAAGAGGATATAGACGAATGTATCAAGAAAGAGAGTGAGTAAGCGTTTAGTGTACGGAAGATAGAAAACATTTGCGCACAAGCTTGAGGTCAGGCGTATACCTGACGGATGGTTTGTGCGCTTTTTATTTATATATATTTAAACTAACTTGTAATGTTGACATTAGTAATATTGACGGTCGTTGCCTTTCTGGTTGGAGGGGCACTTTCATATGGCTTTTTCAAGTATGGCTTGAAAGGGAGATATGATAAAATTATAAAAGAAGCGGAAACAGAGGCCGAGGTGATCAAGAAGAACAAGCTTCTGGAAGTGAAGGAAAAGTTCTTGAACAAGAAGGCTGATCTGGAAAAGGAAGTGGCTCTGCGTAATCAGAAAATACAGCAGGCAGAAAACAAGCTGAAACAGCGCGAAATGGTGCTGAACCAGAAGAACGAGGAACTGCAGCGTAAACGGAACGAGAACGAGGCTATCAAGGAAAACCTGGATGCACAGCTCGTCATCATCGACAAGAAGAAAGAAGAACTGGACGCGCTTCAGGCTCAGGAACGCGAGAAGCTGGAAGCTCTCTCGGGACTTTCTGCCGAAGAGGCTAAGGAACGTCTGGTGGAATCGCTGAAGGAAGAGGCAAAGACACAGGCTCAGTCGTACATCAACGACATCATGGACGATGCCAAGCTGACTGCCAACCGTGAGGCGAAACGTATCGTCATTCAGTCTATCCAGCGAGTAGCTACCGAAACGGCTATCGAGAACTCGGTAACTGTATTCCATATCGAATCAGATGAAATAAAGGGACGTATCATCGGTCGTGAAGGCCGTAACATCCGTGCACTGGAAGCTGCTACCGGAGTGGAAATCGTTGTCGACGATACTCCCGAAGCAATCGTGCTGTCGGCATTCGACCCTGTACGCCGTGAAATTGCCCGCCTTGCCTTGCATCAGCTGGTTACCGACGGACGTATCCATCCGGCACGCATCGAAGAGGTGGTTGCCAAGGTTCGCAAGCAGGTAGAAGATGAAATCATCGAAACTGGTAAGCGTACGACGATCGACCTGGGTATCCACGGTCTGCATCCTGAACTGATCCGTATCATCGGTAAGATGAAATACCGTTCTTCTTACGGACAGAACCTGTTGCAGCACGCCCGCGAAACAGCCAACCTGTGTGCTGTCATGGCATCTGAACTGGGACTGAACCCGAAGAAAGCGAAACGTGCCGGACTGTTGCACGATATCGGTAAGGTACCCGATGAAGAACCGGAACTGCCACACGCACTGCTGGGTATGAAGCTGGCCGAGAAATATAAAGAAAAACCCGATATCTGCAATGCCATTGGTGCTCACCACGACGAAGTAGAGATGACCAGCCTGCTGGCTCCTATCGTACAAGTGTGCGATGCTATCTCTGGTGCTCGTCCGGGTGCACGCCGCGAAATCGTAGAAGCTTACATCAAGCGTCTGAACGATCTGGAACAGTTGGCTATGTCTTATCCGGGTGTTACAAAGACATACGCTATCCAGGCCGGCCGCGAACTGCGTGTCATCGTAGGTGCCGACAAGATAGACGACAAGCAGACAGAAAGCCTGTCAACTGAAATCGCCAAGAAGATTCAGGATGAAATGACTTATCCGGGACAGGTTAAGATTACCGTTATCCGTGAAACACGTGCGGTAAGCTTCGCTAAATAATAAAGACAAGCCGATTTCCCCATACAAGGGAAATGCAAACAAAATAATACTGCGAAGTTACATATTACAAGTCACATAAAAAGAGCCGTATCCTTACTCAAGCATTGAGTAACAAGATACGGCTCTTTCTGTATGGATTTATCACGACACGCGTCATTTTCTTTCGGGGTGTATCGGCAACTTTCTCACGCAGCACGGAGAAAGTCCAGAATAATTTGTACAAAACTTCTTGCTTTTTATACAAACTTTCAGAAAACATCCTCACGTTTTCAGAGATACGGACCCATCACTTTTTCCGCACACGCATATCCTTCGTCGTACAAGGCAGAAAGTTTCTTCACATCCTTCTCAATCCGGTTCACTACCACCGGATGTTCGGGACGAATCACAATGATGCTTCCTTCGTCTTCCATGCGCTCCACCATCGCAAGCTGTTCGTTGTAGACCCGGCAACGATGACTCAGCACCACGCGCAGACGCGGATAGCGGGTGTAGATAAACCGCGGTACCCGGATGTCTTTCTCCGATTTGCGATACCCTCTGTTGCGGGTCAGCACCACGACATTCTGCTTATATCCCTGATCGATGGCACGCAATACGGGAATGGAGTCCACAATTCCTCCGTCCAGCATCGGACGACCGTCGACATACGTAATGGGACATACATATGGCAGACTGCTCGATGCCTTCGCTATAGCCACCAAACGCTCCTTGTCTTCCTTTTCTTCCAGATAACAGGCACGCCCCGTCACACAGTTTGTCGTCACCATCTCAAAGCGTGTCGGATTCTTGAAATACGCCTCATAATCGTACGGCAGCAACTCCTCGGGAAAGATTTCGTACAACAACTTCTGGTCGAGTATGCTATGCTGATACCACAAATACTTCAAACCTATATAATGATATTTTTTCATCATATCGATGTTGCTGTATTTGGCACGCCCGCGCTGATGTGAGATATACGAAAGTCCGTTACACGCTCCTGCCGACACACCAATACTATATGGAAACTCGATATGATGATCCATGAAATAATCCAGAACACCGCAGGTAAACACTCCGCGCATGCCCCCTCCTTCGAGCACCAGGCCCATATTCTTCAGATCTAGTTTCATAGCGCACAATAGTTTAGTTTCACAAAGATACATTTTTTAGGAAAATGCTTAGGACATTATTCATTTTAATTTCCTATTTTTGCAACACTTATTACAATAAATTTACTTTAACTATTACAATATGTTTGATTCATCAGTATACCGCAATCGCCGTAAGGCTCTTAGAAAAAAAGTAAGTAGTGGTATTATCCTGATACTGGGAAACAACGAAGCCCCTGCAAACTATCCCGATAATACATATAAATTCCGTCAGGACAGTTCGTTCCTTTATTTCTTCGGACATTCACACCCGGGATTTGCCGGCGTGCTGGACGTAGATGCCGACGAGGATTATTTCTTCGGCGACGACGTGACCATGGATGACATTATCTGGATGGGCCCTCAGCCTAGCGTAAAGGAACTGGGCGAACGTGTGGGAGTGGAAAAGAGTTTTCCGTTTGCACGACTGAAGGATTTCGTCGGAAAGGCTATCTCTCAACGCCGCAAGATTCATTTCCTGCCGCCCTACCGTTACGACAACATGATGCTGCTGGAAGAGCTGACGGGCATCCGTGCTTCCATGACCAAGCAGCATGCGTCGCTGGAGCTGATCAAGGCTGTCATCAGCCTGCGTGCCGTAAAGGAAGCCTGCGAGATTGAAGAGATAGACAAGGCGTGCAACATCGGTTACGAAATGCATACGGCTGCCATGCGTCTGTGCAAGCCGGGTGTTTCGGAACAATATATTGCCGGAATTCTTGACGGCATCGCTGCATCGTATGGTAACATGGTATCGTTTGCCACCATTCTTTCGCAGAACGGACAGACGCTTCACAATCACGACCACAGCCAGATTCTTCAGGCAGGACGTCTGATGCTGACCGATGCGGGCGCGGAAAGTGTCACCAATTACTGTTCCGACCATACTCGTACCATACCGGTAGGCGGAAAGTTTACCAGCCGTCAGCGTGACGTGTACAGCATCGTGCTGGCTTGCCACGACCGTGCGCTGGAACTGACTCGTCCGGGAGTGACTTACATGTCGGTTCACCTGGATGTATGTAAGGTGCTGGCTCAGGGATTGAAAGACCTGGGACTGATGAAAGGCAACGTCGACGAGGCAGTAGCTGCCGGAGCACACGCACTCTTCATGCCTCACGGACTGGGACACATGATGGGTATCGACGTACACGATATGGAAGACCTGGGACAGTGCTACGTAGGCTACGACGATGAAACTCGTCCGTCCGACCAGTTCGGCCTGGCTTCGCTGCGTATGGGACGCCGCTTGCAGGAAGGTTTCGTCATCACCGACGAGCCGGGATGCTACTTCATTCCGGCACTGATCGACAAGTGGAGAGCGGAGAACATCAACTCTGAGTTCCTGAACTTCGATGCCATCGACAAGTTTAAGGATTTCGGCGGTATCCGTCTGGAAGACGACATTCTGATTACTCCCGAAGGCTCACGCTTTACCGGCGAGAAACACATCCCTATCACGATAGAGGAAGTAGAAAAGATTATGAATGAACAATAAAAACAACTAATAATTAAAACCTAAAAAGAAAAGATGAACAAATTAATTGCCATTTTGGCTCTGGGCGTATGTTTCAGCAACGTATATGCCAAGAACCCGAAAAAGAACAAAGCAGACGAAGGCTTTGTGTTTACAACAGTTAAGGAAGTACCTATCACCTCTATCAAAGACCAGAACCAGTCGAGCACTTGCTGGGCATTCTCTACACTGGGATTCCTGGAAGCCGAGCTGCTGCGTGCCGGAAAAGGTGACTTCGACTTGTCTGAAATGTTTGTGGTACACAAAACCATGGAAGACCGTGCCGTAAACTACGTTCGTTACCACGGCGATGCTTCATTCTCTCCGGGTGGAAGCTTCGAAGACATTGTATATTGCTACGAGAACTACGGTATGGTACCGCAGGAAGCTATGCCGGGTATCATGTACGGCGACTCTCTGCCCAACCACAACGAACTGGATGCCGTGGCTTCTGCATACATGAACGCCATCGCCAAAGGCAATCTGAAGAAACTTTCTCCGGTATGGAAAAACGGTATTCAGGCTATCTACGATACTTATCTGGGTGCATGTCCGAAGGAATTTACCTACAAAGGAAAGACTTACACTCCGAGAACATTTGCCGACGAAGCACTGGGCCTGAACATGGACGACTATGTTTCACTGACTTCTTATACTCATCATCCGTTCTATACTCAGTTCAACATCGAGGTACAGGACAACTGGCGTAATGCGCTTTCTTACAACCTGCCTATCGACGAACTGATGGCTGTCATGGAAAATGCCATCAACAACGGTTATACTTTCGCATGGGGTGCCGACGTAAGTGAACAAGGCTTTACACGCGACGGTGTGGCTGTTTGCCCAGACGCAGAAAAGGGTGCCGAACTGACTGGTTCTGATATGGCACACTGGCTGGGACTGAGCCAGTCTGACAAGCGCAAGGAACTGACAAGCAAACCGCTTCCTGAAATCACAGTTACTCAGGAAATGCGTCAGGAAGCTTTCGACAACTGGGAAACTACCGACGACCATGGAATGGTAATCTACGGTATCGCTAAAGACCAGAACGGAAAAGAATACTACATGGTTAAGAACTCTTGGGGTACTGAAGGCAAATACAAAGGTGTATGGTACGCTTCAAAAGCATTCGTTGCTTACAAGACCATGAACATCCTGGTAAACAAGCACGCTATCCCTGCCGACATCGCCAAGAAACTGGGACTGTAATTGGATAATATAGACCAATTATAAATAATTAAACGGTTAATCCCCGAAAATAAATGCGGGATTAACCGTTTTTTTCTTTCTTTTTTTCTAATTTTACAGATTGAATAACCAGGCCGAAGAAGAGAAACGACGCGACGCGTGTCCGGGTCTGGCTCCTGATACAGAAAAGAAAGAAAAAACATATATAAATGAATTACAAATGGAACTATCAACCTCCGACACTCGAACAGCGGGAAGCAGCTAGGGCATTGGCTAAAGATATCGGTATCAGCCCGATATTGTGCCGTCTGCTACTGGAGCGCGGCATCACTTCTACCGCCGAAGCCAAACGATTTTTCCGACCGCAGCTGAACGAACTGCACGATCCGTTCCTCATGAAGGACATGAGTATCGCTGTGGAACGACTGAACAGGGCTATGGGACGGAAAGAACGGATCATGGTGTACGGAGATTACGATGTGGACGGAACAACCGCCGTCGCATTGGTATACAAATTCCTTCAGCAGTTCTATTCGAACATCGATTACTACATTCCCGACCGCTATAACGAGGGGTATGGAGTATCGAAGAAGGGAGTGGACTACGCTGCCGAAACAGGCGTAAAACTGATTATTGTATTAGACTGCGGCATCAAGGCTGTAGAGGAGATTGCGTATGCCAAGGAAAAGGGCATCGACTTCATCATCTGCGACCATCATGTGCCCGACGATGTGCTGCCACCGGCCGTGGCTATCCTGAACCCCAAACGGTTCGACTCGACTTATCCGTACGATCATCTGTCGGGCTGCGGTGTGGGATTCAAGTTCATGCAGGCTTTTGCCGTGAACAACGGGATAGAGTTTCACCAGCTGACTCCACTGCTGGATCTGGTCGCCGTGAGCATCGCCTCCGATATCGTACCCATCATGGGCGAGAACCGGGTGCTTGCCTATCACGGACTGCGTCAGCTTAACTCAAACCCGAGCATCGGACTGAAAGCTATCATCGATGTCTGCGGACTGGCCGACCGGGAAATCACGATGAGTGACATCGTGTTCAAGATTGGTCCGCGCATCAATGCTTCCGGACGCATACAGAACGGAAAAAAGGCAGTGGATTTGCTCATTGAGAAAGACTTTCAGTCGGCTCTCGAAAAGAGCAACCAGATCAACCAGTTCAACGAAACCCGCAAGGACCTCGACAAAACGATGACCGAAGAGGCAAACAAGATTGTGGATCATCTGGAGAATCTGTCGGAACGACGCTCCATCGTGATTTACAACGAGGCCTGGCACAAGGGAGTGATCGGTATCGTCGCTTCCCGCCTGACGGAGATTTATTACCGTCCGGCCGTGGTACTGACCCGTACCGACAACCTGGCTACCGGCTCCGCACGCTCGGTTTCGGGATTCGATGTGTACAAAGCCATCGAGAACTGCCGCGACCTGCTGGAGAACTTCGGAGGACATACGTATGCTGCGGGACTTTCCATGAAGATTGAGAACGTACCGGAGTTTACACGGCGTTTCGAACAATATGTAACCGACCATATCCTGCCGGAGCAGACCAGCGCGACCATCGACATTGATGCCCAGCTGGATTTCCGCGACATCACCCCTAAGTTCTTCTTCGACCTGAAGAAGTTCAATCCCTTCGGTCCGGATAATCCGAAACCGGTCTTCGCTACCCTGAATGTCTACGACTACGGTACGAGCAAGGTGGTAGGACGCGATCAGGAGCACATCAAGCTGGAACTGGTAGACAACAAGTCGAACAACGTGATGAACGGCATTGCATTCGGACAAAGCTCGCAGGCACGCTACATCAAGACCAAGCAATCGTTCAACATCTGTTACACGATTGAAGAGAATACGCACAAACGTGGAGAAATCCAGTTGCAGATAGAGGACATCAAGCCCTCTTTCCAATAACCGCAATGATGAATGAAGTCACTTCCTGCTTGCAGGAATCCTTCATTCATCATTGCTCCTTTAAGAATCTTTATTCATCACTTTTCTACCGACGACGTGGACTACAAAAGCATACTGAAGCAATACTGGGGATATGACAGCTTCCGGGGAATACAAGAAGATATCATCAACAGCATCGGAAGCGGACGCGACACACTCGGACTGATGCCGACAGGGGGTGGTAAGTCCATCACCTTTCAGGTTCCCGCTCTTGCCCAGCCCGGACTCTGTCTGGTAGTCACTCCACTTATCGCCCTGATGAAAGACCAGGTACGCAACCTGCGCGACCGAGGTATCAAGGCTGTCGCCGTCTATTCGGGCATGACGCGTGAAGAAATTCTCGTGGCACTGGAAAACTGTATCTTCGGCGATTACAAGTTTCTCTATATTTCTCCCGAACGACTGGACACGGAGATTTTCCAGACCAAGCTGAAAAGTATGAAGGTCAGCATGATCACTGTCGACGAATCGCACTGCATCTCGCAGTGGGGATACGATTTCCGTCCGGCTTACCTGAAGATTTCAGACATACGTAAGCTGCTCCCCGGTGTGCCTGTACTCGCCCTTACGGCTACAGCTACGCCCGAAGTGGTAAAAGACATTCAGCAACGGCTGGCATTCAAGGAAGAGAACGTGTTCCGGATGAGCTTCGAGCGCAAGAATCTGGCCTACATCGTCCGCCGTACGGAAAACAAAGCCGAAGAGCTTCTCCACATCCTGAACAGCGTGGAAGGCTCGGCTATCGTCTATACCCGCAACCGGAAAAAGACCAAGGAGGTAGCCCAGTTCCTGAATGCACAGAATATCACCGCCACCTTCTACCATGCCGGACTGAACAATGACATCAAGGACCAGCGACAGAAGGGATGGGTAAACGGAGAGTTCCGGGTAATGGTAGCTACCAATGCCTTCGGTATGGGTATCGACAAGCCCGATGTGCGACTGGTGGCACACATTGACTTTCCCGACTCGCCCGAGGCTTATTTTCAGGAAGCGGGACGTGCCGGACGCGACGGACAGAAAGCCTACGCCGTACTGCTGTATGCCCGCAGCGACAAAGCCGTTCTGAACAAGCGTATCGGCGATACCTTCCCCGAAAAGGACTATATCCGTCAGGTATACGAACATATCAATTACTATTACCAGATGGCGATGGGCGACGGACTGGGCTGTACATACGCCTTCAACATCGACGAGTTCTGCCGGAACTTCAAGCACTTCCCCATTCAGGTGGACAGCGCACTGAAGATTCTCACCCGTGCCGGCTATCTGGAATACACCGACGAGCAAGACAATGCTTCCCGACTGATATTTACCCTGAGACGCGACGAGTTATATCGCATCCACGAAAGTAGTCCGGAAACAGAGAACCTGATCCGCGTCATCCTGCGCTCCTATACCGGCGTATTCAGCGATTACGCCTACATCAACGAAGATACGCTTGCCCTGCGCAGTGGTCTCTCCCGCCAGCAAGTGTACGACACACTGATATCGCTCACCCGGCAACACGTCCTGCACTACATACCGGGAAAGAAAACGCCCTACATCATCTATACCCGCGAACGCCAGGAGAGTGAACGCCTCGTGCTGAGCCGTGAGGTATACGAAGACCGAAAGGAAAGTTACGAACGGCGTATCAAGGCCATGCTCGACTATGCCGATGCCGAGCATCAGTGCCGCAGCCGTCTGCTCCTGCAATATTTCGGCGAGAAGAACGAACACAACTGCGGACAGTGCGACACCTGTCTTGCCAAACATGCCTCCGGACTGAAGCAGGGAGAGTTCGAAGATATCCGCAACGAAATCATGTCCCTGCTGCAAACGCCCCGTCCCCTGCAAGAATTGCTGGATGCCCTGTCCGGCGACAAGGAGAAAGGCCGGAAAGCCTTGTCGTACCTGCTGGCAGAGGATGTAGTCGACCAGCAGGACGGAAAACTATTTATCTGCAAATGAACATATTTACCGAACCTTTGTTATATTTAAAAAATACAGAGTATGAAATCGACATTATCAATTTTACTGCTGGGCTTGACCGGTCTAATCGCATCGCAGCCCGCAAATGCCTGCACAGGCATCACACTGAAAAGCAAAGACGGAACTACAATCGTGGCACGTACCATCGAATGGGGAGGAAGTGACCTGAAAAGTCAGTATGTCATTGTCCCGAGAGGATATGCGGCACAGTCGTATACCCCCGAAGGAGTGAACGGAATGAAATTTACCGCACGCTACGGATACGTGGGACTGGCGGTAGAACAAAAGGAATTTATTGCGGAAGGCGTGAACGAAGCCGGACTGTCTGCCGGACTGTTCTACTTTCCTGCTTACGGAGAATATGAGAATTATAACGCAGCGGAAAAAGACAATACCATTTCCGACCTGCAACTGGTTTCGTGGATCTTGGGTAACTGCGCCACGCTGGATGAGGTAAAAGAGGCGGTAAAGAGTGTACATGTAGTCAACATCGACCCGCGTTCGTCTACCGTTCACTGGCGATTCACCGACCCGGCTGGCAAACAGCTCGTACTGGAGATAACGGGACAGACCCCGCACTTCTTCGAAAACAACTTAGGTGTGCTGACCAACTCTCCGGGTTTTGAATGGCAGCTTACCAACCTGAACAATTACGTGAACCTGTTCCCGGGAACGGCTCCGGCACAAGATCTGGGCACTACCCCGCTGAAATCGTTCGGAGCAGGAAGTGGATTCCTGGGTATACCGGGCGATGTAACCCCTCCTTCACGCTTCGTACGCGCAGCTTTCTACCAGTCGACTGCCCCACAGCAGGACACTGCCGAAAAGACCGTACTTCAGGGATTCCAGATTCTGAACAACTTCGATATTCCGGTAGGTATTGAATTTCCTCTGGGAAAAGTTCCCGTTGACATCCCGAGCGCCACACAGTGGACATCGGCTACCGACATGGCGAACCGGACCATCTATTACCGCACCATGTACAACAGTGCGATACGCAGCATCGACCTGCGGACCATCGACTTTGCCAAGGTGAAATACCAGGCTATCCCGCTGGATAATGTTACTCAGCAGCCCATCCAGCAGATCAAGGTATCTCCATCTCCCAAGTCCGGTCGCAAATAGTGAGATAATCCATTTCGGGCCGAGTCCCGAAAACCAACGCATAAAACGAGGTATCTCTCTGTTTTAAACGAACGATCTGTTTCATTAATTCATCCTCTACGGGTGGCATTTCGAAATCGGAAATCATCACGACATCCGAACGATGCCACCCGTTTGTTTGTATCATACGGATGGCTTCCTTCAGTGCCGGAGCCATATCGGTACCCCCGTCGAAGCGATAATTCAGGAAATCGGCCAGCAGCGGCAGGTCGGTCCGTAAGTCCTTGATCAGCATGCAGTGAATATCTTCGGCAAAGTTGATGACATAGCACTTGCGATGCGTACTGTCTACCAGCTTCGCCACCGCCAGCAAAGCCGATTTTGCCAGCGTTTCGCGCTTGCCCTGCATGGAGCCGGAAGTATCCAGACAAACCACAAACGGACCCTGACCGCTCACGGGCTTTCTGCCTTTCTGAAGTGTCGAGCTGTCTTCCGCCGAACGACTGTCGAATACCTGCAAACGTTTTTCCACAAACTTCTGCATGAATACCGGACGGAGCGCCTCATCCGTCAGGTAACAATACTCCATCGGGAGCAGATGATTCAAGTCGTTACCCAAAGTCACTCCCTCGATATCGCTGCGTACGGCATGGCGAACCAGTTGCTCTTCACGGATGCCTCCCAGCGGATCGAAACTGCGCTTCTCTCCCTTGCTGTGCTTTCCTAAGACCCGCACCAGTTCACGGATGTGCCGGTTCTGTTCCATCACCTTTTCATAGGGCACAATACGACGGTAAAGCTCCGGACGGTTCAGCAACAGCCACCTCACGCGCGAGCCCGTCACATCCGCCACCGTTTTCAGTCCGTTCTGCTTGTCGAGCAGGGCAAAGCCCTCGCACAGCGATTCAATGTGATGATACTGATAATCGTACTCCTTGTTCGTGAGCAGGCGATGCCACTTATCCAGAAAAAGTTCCTGCAAGCGTTTCCGTTCGGGACTCAGCAAAGGCAGCCGTTCCAGCCGTTCGATGTAATAAAGCACGTCGAGCTCGGCCAGTGCATAACACTTGCGGAAAGCCGACTGCATACGGTAAAGGAAATCGAGAAAATCGGACGGCAGCAACTGTTCATGCTCGTAAAACACTTCCCACTCGGGCGTGTAGCGCGAATAAAACTCCTGCAAGGATGGAGCCGTCTTGCGGTAATACTCCCATACCGCTCCCTCCAGCTCCCCCGGACGCACCGTTCCGTGCTGCAAGGCCTCGCTCAGGCACTCAAAGCACCTGCGCCGGAGCTCCTCCAAATAAGTCGCCTTCAGATCCTTGATCCGGATACTCCTCGTTCTCTTTTCGGTACGCATGTTTCAGTTCGTCAAGTTCATGTTTATACTTTTCCAGCGAATCCTGCTGCACACGCAGCATCTCATCCATCTTCCGGCGTTCCTGTTCGCTCAGGAACAGGTGGTTCCGGCAGTATTCCCTCTCGGCATCGAAAAACTCCTTGCTGCCGGCATCCACCCGCGAAAGCAGCTCTTCCAATCCCCGAAAGCGGCTGGTCAGGTCGTTTTCCGGATGTACCTCGATAGCCGGAAGCGGTTCCGCATCGGCATTGCAGCGCAAAGGATACTCATAATTGTTGATGAACACCAAACGTCTTCCCTTGCGTAGGGAATAAATCTTGTTCTGAGGTACCTTGCCTCGCATGGAAAGGTCGTATTTCTTCAGGATAAAGCACTGCGACTTGTACTTGTCTTTATGCAGATAAAAGAGTTTCCCCGTATCGTCGAGCGACTGGAAATCGGAAGCAAACATCAGCAAGCGTCCCGCCAGTCGCACCCGTTCGATCTGATAATAATACGAGTCGACCAGCATCAGTCCCGGATCGTGACTCTCGCGTACCGTACCCGCTGCCATCAGTTCCTCTTTCAAGGCCTGCAACTCACGGTCTACTCCCTGCAAGTTCAGCAGGTACCCTTCGGCACTCTGACGTATCGCCGCGCCAAGCATTTCTTCGGAGACACTTTTCTGCGTCACGTCGCTCCACAGACAGTGTGCCAGCAACAGACAGTCCGACAGACGGACAGCTTCCGAACCGTTCAGGAAAGCCGATGCGCGTAGCAGCTTGACCATCTTCTTCCAGCGGCGGTCGGATACATACAGCGGGAGTTCCGCCGACTCATCGTTCTGCAAGCGACGGTTGTAGTCCTCTATTTTCTCCTTCAGCAGATGAATCACTTCGAAAATGGAGTAATGCAAGGTAATGCCTGCTATCTGCTGCTGCCATCCGCTATACTCCTCGTCGCCGATGGCAAGTTCCTCCGGTACACACGGCTCACTCTCGTCGGCCGAAGCAATCATCCGGTCGAAATCGGACAAATCTTCCACCCCTGTCACCATGACACGCAGCAGGAAACGGTCCCACAAAGCCTCCAGCCCCTGTCCTACCGCCGGCAACTCATTCGATGCCGCCACCAGTCCTTTTAGCGGAAGCTGCATCGTCACCCGTCCGTTGCGGAAAATTTTCTCGTTGACAGCCGTCAGCAACGCATTCTGAATAGCCGGTCCCGCCTTCCAGATCTCATCCAGAAACACCACCGTAGCCGAAGGCAGATACCCTTCGGTCACCCGTTCGTACGTATCGCCTTCCTTCAGTTTCGAAATGGAAACCGGTCCGAAAATCTCATCGGGCGTACTGAAACGCGACATCAGATACTCGAAAGCCTCTCCCCCACGGAAAGCCAGCTTCAGGCGGCGCGCCACCATACTCTTTGCCACTCCCGGAGGTCCCAGCAGAAAGATACTCTCGCCTGCCACGGCAGAAAGCAGCGACAGCGCGATGACATGCTCCTTGCCGAACACCCGTTCGTTCAACTGCTGCAACAACTGTTGTATGCGTAATCTCAAATCGTCCATGCGTTACGGTTTTAGTTGGTTCCTCTTTGCCTGCCAGACCACCCTTCCCGTCTGCATCACGACAGACAGGAAAATCAGTCCCAGTCCCGTATAGAAGCTGAAATTCAAGTCCTTTGCTTCCCGAAAGATAATCATCGCCAGAATGATGCTGTAAATAGGCTCCAGGTTGTACGTCAGATTGAACGTAAATGCCGAGATCTTCTTCAGCACCTGTATCTGAAGGATGTACAGCAGAACGGTACACACCGAAGCAAACACCAGCAAATAGCCGAAATCGGTAGCCGAGGGCAATATGGTAGGTACAGGAAAGAAATACAGATACAAAGGCAACATGCAGGTCAGCCCGGCAAAGCCCCCTCCCATTTCATAGAGCAGAGTAATGCCCGACGGATAACCCGATGCCACTTTCTTGTTGCAGATGGTAAACAGAGAAGCCAGTGCCGACGACACCACTCCCAGGAGAATACCCGTCCGATAACGGGTATCGAAATGAAAAATGAGCACAATGCCCGCCACTCCGATCAGACTGAATACGATTTCGCTTGCCGATACCCGGTGACGGTTGATAAGTGGATCGAACAAAGCGGTAAAGAAGCTCATCAGCGACAGGCAGACCACTCCGATAGATACGTTCGAGGCCTTGATACTGCCATAGAAAAACAGCCAGTGTACCGCCAGCAACAATCCCACCGAGGCGATACGCAAAGCATCGCGGGCAGGAAGTTTCCGCAGTTTCTTCAGCAGGAAAAGTACGATATAGAACAGCACACCAGCCAACAACATACGATACCACACCAGCAGTCCCTCGTTCAGGGTAATCAACCGCCCGAAGACTCCTGTACCTCCGGCTATCAGTACCGAGAGGTGAAGTTTGATAAAAGCCTCTTTCATCCGTTTTATTTTTTGTCGCCGCAAAGGTACAAAACAATTTTGTAGCACGGGAGGCAGACGCTACAAAAAGACGAATACGGTCATTGACAAAAAGACAGAAAAAAAAGCATCTGCACAGACAAATAAAGGCAATATCTCTCCAACAGCTAACAAGCCTCAGCTATAAAAAGTTTCTTCTGCGTGTAGGAAATGGCCTCCTGCCGAAAATCATGTCCGCCAAAGGGCCTTTTCTACAGGTTGGCAGTGGTAATTGGGGGACATTCTTACGAAAATGGAAAGACTTTCCTGCGGAAAAACTCAAAAGCAGAACACAAACTCAAAAGTTTTTGTACAAATTTTCTCAAAACGTCGGGACGTTTTACCCAAAACCTCGTGACATTTTGCATGAACATGCCCAGAAAAGGGTGAAAAATCCTCCATAAGCGACGGATAAACTCCAGATGCTCCCATTCAGCCACCGGAATCAAATCATCATTTTGCTTTCCATTCCGGTTTATACCGCTCAAAATGCTTTCGTTCTTCTCTATCCCGCAAACCAACAGAAGATTTAAAATTCCATTTCAGACAATCTGGAAATTCTCACTCTTGTACTGTTCCGTTTTGCAACTTCACTCTCACCCACAACCCGAAAAAAGCGATTCTCAGACGGATGAATTGACGTTTTGTCAAAATAAAATGTTTTTGTATATTTGTTTTATAAACTAAAAAAGATGAAAAAAAGTAATAATACAGATAGATGCACATTGTTTAAAGAATAAATAATATAAAGCCCCTCTACATTCAAATAAAAGCAACAAATATACTATGGCAAAGAAACAACAATTAGGATATAAAGAAATAGAAGAGCGTTTAAGAATAATAAAAGACAATCACGTGCCGGCAGAAGAAATAGGTTACCATATACTATACTCTTTTGGAAAAGGTGAACGTGATATAGCTCGATATAAGGAGGGTAAAGGTATATTGAAAACCTTTGAAGGACTTCTTATTAAAAGTTTATTTTGCTTTAAAAGTACTACCACACTTCATTTATCTGAAGAACTTGAAAATTTAAAAACAGATACCCAGGTTTTAAAAGCCTCACCTAAAATAATAGCGGTAAGTGATGGTAAAACAATACTTGCATATGACCTTAGAGAAAAGGATACATACGAAAATAAAGTAGATAGACTTTATTGTGATTTTGCTTTTTTCTATCCATTGATGAATGTAGAACGTGTGCATTATGTAGAAGAAAGTCCAGCCGATGTAAAAGCTGCTGAGAAACTGGCTAAACTTCATGATGAACTCCGTGCGTATAATGAGTTTAATAGTGACACCGATTTGCACGATTTGAATATCTTTATTACCCGTCTGCTTTTTTGTTTCTTTGCTGAAGATACGGGCATCTTTGAAGAAAATCTTTTTTCTGCATCTATCCAGCGGTATACTAAGCCTGATGGAAGTGACTTGTCAGAATATTTGGATGCCGCATTTAATGTTATGGATTGCAAGATGAGAAATGAGGATACTCTTTCCATTATCAAACAGTTCCCGTATGTAAACGGAGGACTTTTTGCTAAACATATTCAGATTCCGAAGATGGGAGCTAAGGCTCGTAAAATTATCATAGAATGCGGTGAGTTGGATTGGAAGAATATCAATCCAGATATTTTTGGCTCTATGATTCAGGCTGTGGTCAATCCGGAAGTACGTGCCAATCAGGGAATGCACTATACCAGTGTACCCAATATCATGAAAGTAATTAATCCCCTATTTTTGGATGAATTACGTGAAGAATATAAAAAGCTGGAAGATCAGCAGAAGCAACTCCAGCAACAATTAGATTTAGGGGGATTGAATTATAATGAATATTATAAGGCTTGCATTCCGATAGAGAAACGTTGTCGACAACTTTTATTGCGTATATCGAAGATGAAGTTTTTCGACCCAGCTTGTGGTAGTGGTAATTTCCTAATTATCACGTATAAGTCTTTGCGATTGCTTGAAATGGATATTTTAAGAGTGATACACCAGTGCAAACAGAATAAGGAACTAAATTTTATAGATAGTTCTTGCATTACTTTAAAGCAATTTTATGGAATAGAGTTATTGGACTTTCCTCATGAAGTAGCGATGCTATCATTATGGCTTGCGGAACATCAGATGAATCGAAAATTCCATGATAATTTTGGAGTAAATATGCGCGCATTGCCCTTGCATAATATTACACAGATTGTGTGTGGAAATGCTTGTCGTCTGGATTGGAAAAAAGTTTGTCCCCATGAAGTAGAGGAAGAGGTTTTTGTATTTGGTAACCCGCCGTATGTAGGAAGTAAATTACAATCTGTAGAACAAAAAGAAGATATAATTCATGTCTTTAATATAGTAAAAAATAGTAAAATATTGGATTATATTTCCATATGGTTTAACCTTGCATCAATTTATATTGAAGGAACAAAAAGTAAATTTGCATTTGTTTCTACCAACTCCATTTGTCAGGGTGAGCAGGTTGCTGTTTTATGGCCGTTGATTTTAGATAGAGGACAAGAAATTCTTTTTGCTCACACATCTTTTAAATGGAGTAATAATGCTAAATATAATGCAGGGGTAACTGTCGTTATTATTGGGATTGGTGAGGTAACTTCACAAGTCAAATACTTATATAATGAGTCGCAGAAAGTTTTGACGAAGAATATAAGTCCTTATTTATCAGCTGGAAGTAGAAACTTTATTCAAAAGCAAAGTAATCCTCCTAAAGGCTTTCCTAAAATGTGTTTTGGATGTATGCCATATGATAAAGGAAATTTATTATTTAATGCGATAGAATATAAAGTCTTTATAGAAAGTTATCCAGAATATTCACGATATTTAAGGCGTATATATGGATCAGAAGAATTTATTAATGATATTCCTAGATATTGTTTATGGATTGACGATGATGATTTGGATGATGTACTTCAGAATCCGGAAATAAATGAAAGAATAGAAAGAACAAAAGAGTTTCGTTTACAAAGCGTAGATGAAGGTGGACGTAAATTGGCATTACGTTCTCATCAGTTTAGAGAACATCCTGTTTTAAGCAGATGTATCATTGTTCCTCGTCATTCTTCAGAACGTCGTGAATATATTCCCATTGGGTATTTGAATGAGGAAACAGTTGTGGCTGATTCTGCATTTGCAATTTACGATGCTTCTCTTTGGCTTTTCGGCATCCTTACTAGTAAAATGCACATGACATGGGTAAAAACAGTAGGTGGAAGATTAAAAACAGATTACCGTTATTCTGCCCAACTATGCTACAATACTTTTCCCTTCCCTACTATCAATGAAGCAAAGAAAAAACAAATAGAAGAGGCAGCTGAAAACGTATTGGTAACCCGAGCTTTTTATCCTGAAAGGACACTGGCAGAACTGTATGATCCGGATAAAATGCCAGAAGACCTAAAAGAAGCCCATTCAGTACTTGATGATGTTGTGGAAAGCTGTTACCTTGGTTATCCGTTTGCAAATGATGAAGCACGGCTGGAATGTCTGTTTAAGTTATATGAGAAAATGACGAAAAAAGAATGAAAGTATGGAGACGAATAAAGTATATTTGAGTGAGAAAGATTTGCAAGTGTTTTTGCACCAAAATTATGGACATGAAAATGCAGCCTGCGAGTGGAAGGAATATAAATCGTTGAAGCATACTTTAAAAGGGGATGCAGGAAGGGATCTTATTTCGTATGTATCTGCTCTTAGCAATATGGAAGGCGGAAGTATTGTAATGGGAGTTAAAGATAAAACCCTGGATATCGTTGGTATTCAGGATTTCCATACTTATACAATTGATAACTTATGCCTTGCTCTATTGGATAACTGTGCTAATTTACCTACAGAAGGACTTTGTGTAGAGGAATTGAAAACCATTGATACGCAAAAAACAGTTTGGATTCTTCATGTACCCAAACATCAGTTACGTCTACCAGTTTATGCTCATAGCAAAGCATGGCAAAGACAAGATGAACATCTGATAGAAATGACCTCATCCAGACTGGCTACTATATTAAATGAAGTGGAGCAACGCACAGACTGGAGCGGTGAACTTATACCGGAAGCTACACTTGCCGATTTGGATGAAGAGGCTTTGGTAAAAGCGCGATTTGAATATAAGAAATGTCATCCTCGTTTGGCAGAAGAAGTAGATAAATGGGATAATATAACTTTGCTGAATAGAGCTGGAGTGGCAGTAAAAGGAATATTGACAAGAGCTGCCATATTGCTTCTTGGGAAAGAGGAGTCAGTTCACTTGATTCGGCCAGCAGTGGCACAGATAACCTGGATATTGATGGATGAAAATGATACCAAAATTGATTATGAACATAAATCCATTCCATTCATACTGACCGTAGACAAAATATTGAGTCTAATCCGTAATTTAACCATCAGAGAAATGCCTGGCAATACCTTATTTCCTGATACAATGAAACAATATGACGACTATAGTATAAGGGAGGCATTACACAATTGCATAGCCCATCAAGATTATACACTACAAGAACGTATTACTCTGATAGAACAACCCGGCTCATTATTATTTTCTAATGGGGGAAGTTTTTTGCCGGTAACTCTTGAAAATGCACTTGACCAAGATGGACCACAAAAGTATTATCGCAATTTCTGTCTATGTCAGGGAATGGTAAATTTTAATATGATAGATACGATAGGTCGTGGCATAAAAAAGATATTTACAGAACAGCAGAAACGCTTTTTCCCTATGCCAGATTATATCATAGACAGTGACAAAAAAGAGGTAAAGGTACGTATCTACGGCAAAATGATTGATGAAAAGTATGTAGAACTATTAAAACAGATACCTGATTTATCTCTAACTGAATGTATTGCATTGGATTGCGTACAGAAACGTAAGCCTATTCAGCCAGATATTGCGAAAAAATTAAAGACTAAAGGATATATTGAAAGGATTAAAAGCGAGTGGTTTATATCCGAATATATTGCCAGAGAAACCAAACAGCTTCCAGACTATGTAAAGCAAAAAGGATTGGGTAGAAAATATTATAAAGATATGATCCTTAAATTGTTGTCTAAGAACAAAAATGGCCTGGGACGTGAAGACATAGATAATTTATTATTGGATATGGTTCCGAAATTTTCAAAGAACCCACTCAGTTATATAGGCAATTTATTATCTGAAATGAAAAACAAGGATCATTCTATTTGTTTAGATGGAAATAGATGGAAAATAGATGGAAAATAGATGGAAAATAGATGAAACATAGATGATTTTTTCTCTTTTAGAAATGTAATCAATTAATTCTTAATAGATAATGGACAAAAAAATAGATGGAACAAATTGATACTAATATAGTAAATATACATTACCGACAAACTGGGACATCCAGTAGTGTAAATGAACTAGGTATGCGTGAAATGCAAGCCAAGGCATACGAAGCACGCAACCAGCGTTTTTTACTTATTAAAGCACCACCAGCTTCAGGAAAGAGCCGTGCGCTTATGTTTATTGCACTTGATAAATTGGCAAATCAAGGTATAAAAAAAGTAATTGTGGCTGTTCCGGAAAAGAGTATAGGCCGCTCTTTTAAAAATACAAACTTAAAAGAATATGGCTTTTTTGAAGACTGGAAAGTGGCACAATATTTCAATTTATGCGATACTTCAAACGAAAAGGACAAAGCAGACCGATTCTGTGAATTTTTCAAACAGAAAACTGCCAATATATTGGTTTGCGCACATGCGACACTGCGCAATGCTTCAGCCCAACTACCTGATGAAACATTCAATGACTGTCTTCTTGCAATAGACGAATTTCATCATACCAGTGCTGATGCAAATTCAGGACTGGGAGATATAGTACGCCGTGTAATGAATCACACAAACGGGCATATTATAGCAATGACAGGATCATATTTCCGCGGTGATGGCGTACCTGTCTTACGCTCTGAAGATGAAGCACGCTTTTATCCGGTAACATATAACTACTATCAGCAGTTGAATGGCTACAAGTATTTGAAGAATCTTATTTTGGGGTATCATTTTTATCATGGTGTTTATCTTGACCACATATCAGAAGTACTTGATACACATAAGAAAACAATCATTCATATACCAAGTGTAAATTCACGTGCTTCAACAGAAAAAACGAAGTACGAAGAAACAGCAGAGATAATGCGCCTGATAGGTAAAGTAGAAAGAAAAGACTACTATACAGGTATATATTATGTACGAACCAATGATGGCAGATTATTGAAAGTAGCCGACTTGGTAGAGGATGATCAGAAAGACCGTAATATGGTACAGACATATCTTCAGAATATGAAAAAGGCTGATGATATGGATATAATCATTGCTTTGGGAACAGCTAAGGAAGGATTCGACTGGCAGTGGTGTGAAAACTGTCTGACCATCGGTGTACGTGGCTCTCTTACGGAAGTAGTGCAGATTATAGGTCGCTGCACACGTGACAGTGAGGGTAAAGAAACTGCAAGATTTGTAAACATGATAGCTATGCCTGATGCAGAACAGGCAGACGTAAAGGTAGCAGTAAATGATTTCTTGAAAGCTATTACTGCGTCTCTTCTTATGGAGCAGGTAATGGCACCAAACTGGCATTTCAAGACAATTAAAGAAGATAAAGAAAAACCATCTTCTGATGATTTAAGGAGTATTACTGTAGAAGGGCTGAAACCTTTATCCAGTGCGAAAACAAAGATGATTGTACAGGAACAGTTGGATGACCTTAAAGCTGCAATATTGCAGGATGAAATGGTAGTAAAAGCTATAAGCGGTTCTACAACAGCCGAACGTTTGAATAAAGAACTTATACCTAAAGTCATAAGGGAAAGATATACGGATCTGACAGATGATGAAGTGGAAGAAGTAAGACAACGTGTAATCTTAGACACTATATTCAAAAGTGGTGAAGTTGTAGATGATAAGGGAGAACCTATCACTTTTGAACCAGGAAAACAAGAAAAAGAGAGTGAAGGAAACAAGCTGCTAAAAATAGCAAACAGGTTTATAGAAATAGACAAATTGTCTATTAACCTGATTGATACGGTAAACCCATTTCAGAGAGCTTATGAAGTCATGTCTAAGTCTATTGATGCACCTACATTGAAAATCATTCAGAATACCATAGCTGAACAGAAGTTTAATCTGACCATAGAAGAAGCAATAACCTTATTCAAAGGTCCGTTAAAACAGTATATTCAGGAACATAATGGGAAAATACCTTCAGCTGATGATCCGAACCCCAAAGTTAGAGAACTGGCAGCTGCACTTCAGATGATGAAAAATCTGAAAGAAAGAAAAATGAGAGGTTTGGACTTTAATCCTGATGAATTTAAGAAATAAAACGTATGGAATGGCCAAAAGAACTTTTAGATATATTCGAAGATCCTTTATTGGATGATGTCAGACCAAAGACTACAGCACCAACAGCAAATGACCGTCTGGCAATGAAACTTGTAGAAATAACAGATTGGGTGGAGTCTCACGGTAGAGAGCCACAGAAAACAGGCGATTTACAGGAGAAGCTATTGTTTGCATCACTTAAAAGCATCCGAAACAATCCGAATAAAGTTTCATTAAAACCTTTCGACAGACTCAATTTATTGGAGGTGTAAATATGGATATTGATAAAGAACTAGAAGAAATTTTGAATGATCCATTATTGGAAATAACAGAAAAGGAGCGTTCTCTTTTTGAAATGCCTGAAGATATGAAGAAGGTTATTGAGAAAAAGAGAAGTAAAGCTGACTATGTAGCTCAAAGAAAGCCTTGTGAAGATTTTTACAAATATCAGCCTCTATTTGAGAAGGTTCATGAAGACCTCAGAAAAGGTATAAGAAGCCTTGTTAAGTTATCAAAAACTGAAAATATAGAAGTCGGTCAATACTTCATCATTGATGGGCAGATGTTATACCTTGATTATCTTGATACAGAAACCAAATGGAAAGATAATGTAAGGGGTAAAAATGGAAGAACAAGATGTATTTATGAAAATGAAACAGAATCAGACATACTACTTCAAACATTACGTAAAAATGTAATGGAGAATGGTTATGCAATCACAGAGCCACAAGAGGAAACTCATAAAAAGTTCTTCCAAGAATCAGATATTAAAAGTACAGATAAAGTAACCGGATACATTTATGTACTCCGTTCTTTATCAAATAATCCTTCAATAAAAGAGCTGAATAATCTTTACAAAATAGGCTTTTCAACGACATCAGTAGAAAAACGTATAGCCAATGCAGAGAAAGAGCCGACATACCTTATGGCACCGGTTGAAATTATAGAAACCTATAAGATTGTGAACATGAACTCACATATCTTTGAAACTATAATACATCAGCTTTTCAATGCGGTAAACTTACAGATAAGTGTAACAGACAACAACGGAGAAATACATAAACCTAAAGAGTGGTTTATTGTACCATTGCATGTAATAAATACTGTCATAGAAAAAATAATGGATGGAAGTATTATTGATTATACTTATAATCCACAAATGGAATGTCTGGAAAAAAGAAATGTAAAGAAAGTATCAAATTATGATACAACAGGAATGAAGGTGTTGAACCTGAACATAAAGAAGGTTTTCTTCGACCAGATTATAAAAGGAGAAAAGAAAACAGAATACCGGGAATTAAAACAAACAACCTTAAACAAATATACCTATATAGATGAAGCTGACGGCAAACGATATTTACGAAGATATGATGCCTTACGTTTATTCGTGGGATACAGGAAAGACAGGGAATGCGCACTTATACAGGTAATTGATACTACTTATAATGAGGGGGTTGTGGAATATCATTTAGGAGAAATATTGAGTCATGAAAAGTAGGTTATTTATTTTTAAATCATTTTGAAGATGAACATAATAACAAATAAAGATCAGGTCTTTTATTTCTGCAAGAAAGAATATCACGAAAAAGAAAAGGATAATGTACCTGAAGATGACATAGCATATTACGGATGGAGTAATAATATGAATTTAGATTTTGGCAGCTACATAAGAGGTTATAAGTATGCAGCAGAAGCAACTTATAATGAATTTAGAAATTGTAATGGCCGAAATTATATTCAAGATACGATATGCTATCCATTAGTATTTCTATATAGGCATATTGTAGAATTATACCTAAAGTACGCCTATATAGAAATAAAAAAACGTAATAATCAGGAAGTAGAGCAATTTTTAAATATCGGTCATAACTTAGAAAAATTATGGTTTACTTTAAAACCAGATATTATTAGTCTGTCACAACGTATTAATTTTTGTGTTGATATAAAAGCAATAGAACATTATATAAAATCTATAAACAAAGAAGATAATATGTCTTTTGATTATAGATACCCTGTCACAAAAAGCGCACAAGTCATACATAATAAAAGTTCATATCTAAATGTAAAGAATTTGCATGACAAGATGAACTTATTTTACAATTACTTTGAGAACACAATATCATGCTTAAAAGATCAACTGTTTTATTTGGAGTATAATGAGGATTTTAATAGCTGTTTCTTAAAGGAATTAGAAAGCTCTCGTGACACCATAAAAAGATATATTGAAATAAGAATAAAATTAGATTCAAAAGAGAAAAATAGAGATAAACATGTAACAAACGCATGGTTATCGCTTGGCGAAATACCAAATGAAAGGGAAAAGGAAAAAGAAGAAATTTATGATTATGTAAATAAGCTAACAGAAAACCAGAAATCTTTATTAATTATATTATATTTAACTGGGCGTGATATAAATTCATATAGGGGAAAGTTAGCTTATAAAAAGGAAGAACACTTAAAAGACATCTTCAGACTTATATACTCAAACTGTAATTGCGAGATAAATCTTAACAATGAAAAAAATCTAATGAAAGAAAATCTATTACATGATTATTTGTTTGGAAGAATACATTCAGCAGAGTATGTAAAAAATACTCTGCAAGAATTAGAAATAGAACTATGACTTCTTCCGGCGGGGTGGACTACCGGAGACCAATCCCTTACTCAATCTTCATGGTCTGCATCTGCTCCTTGGTTGTTCCGAAACGCTTGCCGTACCAGGTCCAGTAGTACGTGGCAGCCCAGAGGAACAAGCGTTTGTTCAGCGGCATGGTGGCCCGTATCGTACGGTAACTCCCGCTTCCGACAGATTTCGCCAGCTTCTTGACCGCTCTGACCGCTACGTAACGGAACGGGGTACCGAGTATCGCCTCCCCGCTTCCCAGTGCCAGCACCGAACCCATCCGATAACCGTTCTTCCGGCAGAAGAAACGAAGCATCTTCAAGGCGATGTCGTTTTGCTGATGCTCCAGAAAACCGCAGTTAATCAGGATCGACACCACCGGTTTCCGTTTCGGAGGATTGGCTTCCAGATGCTTCAGGAAATTCAGGAAACCTACCGGAAGCGAATCGGCATAAAGCGGAAACACCAGCAACATATCGGAGTATTCCGACATCCTCTGGCAGAGTTCGGCATGATTATTCTTCGATATATTGAAATAATCCGACGGCAACTGGCAGTTGGTCGAAAAGATTTCGGCATACTGCCGTGAATTGGATTTCGGCGCCCTCGGGCTGCCGTTCAGAATCAGTACGTTTCCCATTTTTCTACAATTTCTTTCACCGCATCGTTCAGCAGAACTTCGGTGGTAAACTTCACTTCATAACTCTCAAAACTCATATTGATGGCATTACGGGCTATCAGCTGCCGGAAAATATCCTGCTCCTCGGGCGAGATGTCACCGTAGGCAAGAATCGTGGCTTTCTTCATCATCACGGCCCGCTGCACGTGATGCGTTTCTCCCTTGTGGATGCGTATAAAGGCCTGCTGCACGGGAATGGCGCGCTCCAGCATGGTTTTCATCACGCTGTCGTAGCCGCCGTAACACAGCCGACTGACATACAGTACCGTATCGCTTGCGGCGATATATGGATATACCCGGGTGGCATCGTCACGAATCACACATCTGCCCGGCGTCTTCGTCCAGCATCCGAAGCATCCCATGCAGTTGGCTATCCGCAGGGAGGATAAATCGATGTATTTCACCGCCTCATCCTTCAGAAAACTCACGTCGACAGGGAGGTCGGTCATAATCAGTTTCATAATCTTTCTGTCTATGTTTAAAGGAAATTCAAATGTCTTTCAAACGGCCGAACCGTCTGAATCAGAACAAGGGTACTTTCACTTTAGTTCACAACCAACCTGCCGTATACGTTTTTTTATGAAAATATTAGTTAACTGAATATGAACGGAAAAGCGCTGTAACCTTTTTTAGGTATCTACACCGTGCGTATTATAAAATCTTTACTATATTTGCCACCGACCTGATTTGACAAAAGCTATATAAAGGCTTACGCATTAACAAAAACTGCTTATACTATGGATAAAACCAACATTATCGGAGAAAAGATCAGAGGCCTCAGAATGGCCAAAGAAATAAGTCTGGATGAACTGGCAGACCGTACCGGGCTTGCCATTGAACAAATAACCCGCATCGAAGAAAACATTGATATACCGTCGCTTGCTCCGCTGGTAAAGCTGGCACGTGCTCTGGGAGTACGTCTGGGAACCTTCCTCGACGACCAGCCCGATGAAGCCGGTCCGGTAGTATGCCGTCACGGAGAGGCCGACGATACCATTAGCTTTTCGAACAATGCCCTCGATGCCCGGCAGCATATGCACTATCACGCCCTGTCGCGCAGCAAGACCGACCGTCACATGGAGCCGTTCATTGTCGACATCGATGCAGACGGAAACAGTGAATTCAATCTCTCGGCACACGAAGGCGAGGAGTTTATCATGGTACTGAAAGGAACGCTCGAAATAAACTATGGCAAGTATACGTATCTGCTGGAAAAAGGAGATACCATTTACTACGACTCTATCGTACCGCATCACGTACATGCGTTCGAGGGACAGGAGGCCCGCATCCTGGCCGTTATCTATACGCCTATCTGACAAACTGACTATATATGATACAATTATCGGAAAGAACCCTGGGCGACTGGCTGGAACACTGGGCTGCCGAAACGCCCGACAAGGAATACATCGTATACTCCGACCGTAACCTGCGCTTTACGTGGAGTCAGTTCAACCGCCGTGTAGACAATATGGCGAAGGGATTGCTTGCCATCGGCATTACGCACGGCACGCATGTAGGGATATGGGCACGAAACGTCCCCGACTGGCTGACGTTCCTTTATGCCTGTGCCAAGATTGGTGCGGTAGCCGTTACCGTCAACACCAACTACAAGCAGGCAGAGCTGGAATACTTGTGCGAGAACTCGGACATGCATACTCTTTGTATTGTCGACGGAGAAAAGGACAGTAACTTTGTGGAGATGACGTACCGCATGCTTCCCGAACTGAAGACATTCGAACGTGGCCACATGAAAAGCAAGCGTTTCCCGCACATGCGAAACGTCATCTATATCGGTCAGGAAAAGTATCGCGGCATGTACAACACGGCGGAGATTCTGCTGCTGGGAAACAACATCGACGATACCGTACTCGACGAGGCCAAGAGAAAAGTCAACTGCCACGACACGGTAAACATGCAGTATACGTCGGGTACGACGGGCTTCCCCAAGGGAGTGATGCTTACCCACTATAATATCGCCAACAACGGACTGCTGACAGGAGAGCACATGAAGTTCACTGCCGACGACAAGCTCTGCGTATGTGTACCGCTGTTCCATTGTTTCGGGGTAGTGCTCGCCACCATGAACTGCCTGACACACGGCTGTACGGAAGTCATGGTAGAGCGGTTCGATCCGCTGCTGGTGCTCGCTTCCATCCACAAGGAACGCTGTACGGTACTCTACGGGGTACCGACCATGTTCATTGCCGAACTGAATCATCCGATGTTCGACATGTTCGACCTGTCCTGTCTGCGCACGGGTATCATGGCAGGATCGCTCTGTCCGATCGAGCTGATGAAGCAGGTGGAAGAGAAAATGTTCATGAAAGTAACCAGCGTATACGGCCTGACAGAGGCCTCGCCGGGTATGACGCACAGCCGCATCGACGACCCGCAGGAGGTACGCTTCACCACGGTAGGACGCGACTTTGAGTTTACGGAAGTAAAGGTTCTCGATCCGGAAACGGGTGAGGAATGTCCCCAAGGCGTACAAGGCGAAATGTGTAACCGCGGATACAATACCATGAAAGGATACTACAAGAATCCGGAGGCTACCGCCGAAGTGATAGACCAGAACGGTTTCCTGCACTCAGGCGATTTGGGTGTAAAAGACGAGAACGGCAACTACCGCATTACGGGACGCATCAAGGACATGATTATCCGTGGAGGAGAGAATATCTATCCGCGTGAAATAGAGGAATTTCTCTATCAGATGCCGGGCATAAAGGACGTACAGGTGGCAGGTGTCCCCTCGAAAAAATACGGCGAGGCGGTGGGAGCCTTCATCATCCTGCATGAAGGGTATACGATGAACGAATACGATGTCCGTGAGTTCTGTGAGGGAAAGATCGCCCGCTACAAAATTCCGAAATATGTTTTCTTCGTGAAGGAATTCCCGATGACGGGAAGCGGAAAGATTCAGAAGTTCAAGCTGAAGGACTTGAGTCTGGAACTTTGCCGGCAGCAAGGCATCGAAGTGATTTAACATTATAAAAAAGAAGTCGCCTCAAAATAGAATTGCAAAAATAAAAATCTTACATACAGATTGAAACTTAGAAATAAAAAATCTCCTGCTTTTAGTAGGAGATTTTATGTTACCGGCACATACTGCCTCTCTGTTTATCAGCTTATTTTACAATTTTCACCAGAATCGTCTTGCCGTCCGGTTCACCCTTGGTATTGTAAGTTTCCGATTTTACCAGACCGATACCTTCGGCATACCATTCAGTCACACGGATGGTTTCCGACTTCAGCACAATCTTTGTACGCTTCAGGTATGAAATCTTGATACAATCGAACTTACCAGCCGTCGTGCTGACCTGTTCCGTTCCCATGTAAGCCGCTCCCGAAATAGTAACCTCATTCTTCAGCATGTTCGAAATCAGCGAATAAGAACGGTCGGGAATAGTTTCGCCTGCCTTCGAATGATTCTTGAGAGTGAACGAATTATCTCCTTTCAGCTTCAAATCTTCAGCCAACGCCTGACGTGCCTTCGAATCATATTTCGCCGGATCGGAATCCGATTTGATATAAGGACCATACATCAAATCCTCCTGACAAGTAGTCACGTTCTCATCGTAGCTCCAGTTATAGAGCGTATAGCTGGTATTGTTTTTTGTCTTGTTGGTTACAATCTTAGCCAAATACTGTGCGCTTGCTCCTGAAGCATTGTTCACACCATTATATACTGTAACCGTTTCGTTCGACAGGCTCTGTCCTGCTTCGTCATAATTTACGTAATGCAATTCCGTACCGTTCGTTGTACAGAAATATTGTGCCTGCATGGTATGACATGCCAGCAAGGCAACAATGGCCAACAGCATCTTTTTCATAAGTTATCTTTTTTAATTTCACAGCTTTATTGTCGTGCAAACATACGAATTTCTTTCCATCAAACATATTCATTAAGTTAATTTTCTACGTATCTTTGCAACACATTAACATAAAAAGATAAAATTATGGGCTTATTATCATCCTTATTCGGAGGAAACAAACCGAGCGAAGAACAACAGGCTAAACAAGATAAAAAGAATTTCGAAATCCTGAAATACGACGGCATACGCGCACGCAACATGCATCAGTTGCCTTATGCCATCAAGTGTTTCGAACAGGCTGTGGCACTGAACGATGAACCGGAAACCTTGCAGCTGCTTGCCAGTGCTTACGTGGAAGCCGGACGCATCGACGATGCACGTATCACGCTCGACCGCCTGATTGATAAGACCCCCGACAACATAAAAGGACTGCTCTCGCTGGCCAACATCTGCTACATGCAGGAAGATTACGAAAGCATGAACGATGCCTGCCAGAAAGCCATCCATCTCGACGAAACCAATGCACTGGCCTACTATCTGGCTGCCAAGGCTGCACGGGGCATGAAGAACGACTTGCAGGCTATCGTCATGCTGACCAAGGCCATTGCCCAGAACGAAGAATACGGGGCTGCCTATCTGCTCCGTGCCGAGGTATTGTGGGACATGCGTCAGGCAAAGGATGCCATGGACGACGTGGAAAAGGTACTCTCTCTTACTCCCGAAGATGAAGACGCTCTCCTGCTGAAAGGAAAGATACAGGCAGCACTCGGCGAGGTAAATGAAGCCTACACCTGCTTCGACCAAGTGCTGGAAGTCAATCCGTTCAACGAAAAGGCTTACCTGCTGAAAGGAGAGATGCTGACCGAGCAGAAAGAATTCGACAAGGCCGTAGAGTTGTATACCGAGGCCATCGAGCTGATGCCCCAGAATGCCGTACTCTATCAGGAACGAGGACGCATCCGCCTGTTGAAAGGAGATAAGGACGGATCGGTAGACGACATGAAGAAAGCCATCGAACTAAATCCGGAAAACGAAAAACAAATTACCGGAAATTACGACAATTTCAAACAAAACTCTGCCCCAGGAATTTATTAAATCCCAACCTAACCATCCTTACAATAAAACAATATCCCTATCACCCCCCAATGGAGGTTGATAGGGATATTGTTTTATTAACCTTTATGTCTGTGACGGTTACTTTTCTAAAGAAAGAGACTGAGTACTCCAGTTATACACTACCGTATATACCGTATTGATAGTAACGGTTTCATTTTCCTCCGTACCCCATTCACCCTTCAAAACATTTTCTTCCGAATCTAAATTGGTAACAGACAACTGATAGCTGAAAGAAGTACCGTCTGAATGAGCAAAATAAGCAGTTTCCCCATTTACCAGCGATACGACTCTTTCTCCCGAAGTGACCGTAAAGCTATACTCTTGTAACCAATCGCCCAGCACTGCCGAAAGATCCAGACTTACGGCAAAAGTAATCATAGGAACCTGAACCTTCAATCCGGTTGTTTCTCCCTTCTTTACGGAAAAAGGTACTTCCTTATAATACACGGGCTCACCTTTTTCATCGTTCGTCCAGTTCTTTTCCGTACCATAGTTCGGACTGTACACTTTCAACATATAATCGTCCGCGGTAGCCAGCTCGATCTTATCCTGCATATCTTCGGCCGATAATGTACGGAGCATCTCCTCTCCTTTCCACAATTCAACCGTCCAAGTGATGTCGTCTGCTGCCCGTGAAGCAACTTCTGTGTTTGTCTGTGACTGAATCTCTATTCCTCCAACCGACAAGAATCCTTCGCCGGAGAGTACCGTATCGTTTTCCTGCTGGCAGCTTATCAGCAGGAAAACAGATAATAATATTGTATATAGAATACCCTTTTTCATCATGTTACTTATCAAAAATTAAAGAAATGTCGTCGATTTTCAAAACACTTCCCATATGTACTGTCCAATCCCCTATTACCGGATAAGTAATTGTGGTTCCCCAAGCAAAATCATCACCTGAGAGTGAAGTCTTATTTGAAGCTAAAAATTGTACACAAATAGTGGTTGCCTTTTCATAAGGTTCAAGATAATTAAAATCAACTGTAGCATAAGTATATTCACTATCCTCTTCAGAATATGCAGTAGGTTCATATGTTCCTGTTGCTATTTCCTTATCTCCATTCTTCAAAGATACAACAACCTTGAAAGCGTCTGAATTATAAGGCTTATACTTATACCAAAAAGACATTGACGTAGGACGGGAATTAAAAGAATGTCCTTGTACAATACCTGAATTATAAGATCCAATAAACAAACTTCCAACCATTGCACCACCAACATAACTTCCTGATGTATTGGCATAACTATCTCCACATCCTGACAAATATATCAACGCTGCTTTTGAACCTCCATGAACATCTTCCGTATAACTAACGCAAGAAGCAAAGCAACCTTCATACCAAATGCCTAAAGCATACGTTCCTCCTTGAGCCTTATCGTTGTTGGTATCCCACCAAGAAGAGCCTGCACTACCTTCTGCATAAGGATGAAAAGTATAATAAGTTTTATCCTTAAAGGGCCACGTTCCCGACTTTTTCTTTTCTTCAATATACCATTCCTCCATCCCTGAATTCGGCAACTGCTGTGGAGTTTCCAGTTCAACATCTACAGGCTCGGTTTCGATCCCTTCACGGTATACGGCACGTACTTGATATTGCTTATCTGCCGGATAATCGTCGAACTGAATCAACCGATCACAATTTATCCATTGCTCATCGCCTTTCTTACGATATTGGTATTGGAGTTTCTGAGAAATTGTTTCTACATCACCTGTTTTGATATCACAACTATCTACGCTAAATTCCTTACTCCAAAAATTTCCGGGATTGGTAACAAGATACAGTTCCGGCTTATTACAAATAAGCGTATACACCCGATTAGCCGATGCATCCTCGCTAGCCCAACGATTATTAGCCTCAACATCCACTTCTACCGTCGATGCAACAGTAGTACCTTTATCCGTCATCAGTTGAGGGACCAACGAGGTAAAGTCGAGAGCAGTTTCCGTTGCTCCGATTTCCGGCAATGTAATACCCAACGCTGTTTCAACGGCTGACTTGTCTTCTGGATTCGACAACAAATATTCCTTGCCCTGTTCCAGTCCCGCAAACTTAGCATCTGCTGAATTAAACTTCAGTTTCAAATCCTGCAAACCAGACGAAAGTTTCAGACGAATAACAGCCGATTTCTTTTCTGTTTCGGCGAACGACAGTTCATTGTTCACAAAATCGTCCGACTCCAACTTCGGCTTTGGCAAATATTCCACAGGAATCGTTTCTGAAATAGAAACCGTTTCTGTTTCCAGCTTCTCAATGGAAATACCTACACCTGAAGTAATATTAGATTCATCCAGTCCCAATGTTACTTTTACATGAGTCTTTACCGGAATATTCGAAAACTGTTCCTGATCGGGAATATCGTAAGTCACTTCTTTTCCGGTTCCCAACAAGAAGCCATGGAAAACAAGCTTCACAGACGAGCCGGCACGGAAATAAGCACTTTTGCCTGAATCAGCATCCAGATTGACAGATTCGCTACCAACCGAAACCGTTACGTAATAAGATTCATACAGTTTATCCAGACTTGTCTTGTTATAAATGACAGACAACAAAGAATTGGCCACAAAACAGGGAATGGAAGCCGAAGTCATCTGTCCCTTTATCACTTCTTGTCCATCCAAGGTTCCTGCATAATAAGGCGCATCCAGCGCAAGCACCGGATTGTCACCATACGTAGCAGTCAAATCGTACGTACCTTCCTCCAGCAAGATAAATTCCTTACAACTGCCTTTATAAGCTGACTTATCCGTACCACTATATACGACTTTCAACTGAAACATCTCCGTTACCGGATCTTCCAGTTCAGAAGGAGCTGTACGCGAATAAGCATGGTGTTCCTCATCTGTCAATGTAATAAGTAATCCCGTTTTGCCAGACAAAGCAGTTTCTTCATCCGACTGACATCCTCCCAGTACCATACATAGTACCAGCAAACACAGGCAGCCTATCCATTTTATATATTCAATAACCGATTTATTCATAACCTAATTCAAATTCATCTACCCATAAAGTACTACCACTACCAACTTGACCAACTACTTTCAGACCATTAAATTCACCTCCATATTTGCTAGAAGTGGCTACAATAGTTATCGTTGCTGGTTTTGATTCTGTATCACTGTATTCTATATCAAACTCAAATTTCGTATAAGCAGTTACCGTTTCCGAACCAACAAACTCACCATAAGCAATTTCCTGACCGGATGCATTCCATAACTTAAAATAGATATGACACTGATCAGTTTTTAGATTTCCTGGAACAGTACCATCATTACTAATAGGCATCGACTTATACTTATAATACCCACTTAGTTTGGTAGGACGAGCCCCAGAATAAGGACGTCCAAAAGAAGGACTAGATGCAGGGTTTCCTACATTCGTCTTATACTTACCAATAAAGATATTTCCAGCAGCAGCACCAACGAGAGTCATAGGCTCAATAGTTTGCATTTTTACAGCCTTACCTTTATAAGCATCGGTGCCCTCTACCGGCATAACATTTGAGTCTCTATTTCCTACACTGGTAACTCCCTGATTTCCGGTAGCCCAATAAGCCTGAGGATCATCATAATTGTCGGCAACAGGATTCGGATACCAAGTTTTTCCACTCTGTGTCCACGTATCGAAATTCATATTGGGAAGAGTCACAATCGTTTCCGTCTGGAAAGAATATGCCTCGCCTTCACTACCTCCTGCAAGTGCACGTACTTCGTAATCTGTACCACTTTGTAATCCGGTAAGTTCAGCAGAATAAGAAGTATTTCCTGTTTTGGTAATAGCAGAAGCATCAAGCTCAGTCCATTCCTCATTACCCTTTACACGATATTCCACCGAAACATTCGTACCCGCACGGAAACTCCCGCTGACATAGGCTTTGGTAGCCCATGCATTTACCTTTTCTACAGAAGCCGCCACCGATGATTTCTGCACATCGACTGTCCAGTCGCATATATATCTGCCGTTTCGATAAGCCTTAAATACTCGCGGACGAGTAAAGTCCGTCACTGTTTCTGCTGGCGGATCAAGCACAGTCTTGGAACCTTCCAGATTCAATTTTTTAATCTTGATATTCCGGTAATCAGCATCCTCTGTTACATAAATAATAGCAATATGATTATGCACATCCAGCAAAGGTGCCGTTCCTGACTGATCTTCCACTTCAATAGTACGCTCTATTTCCTGAGTAACAACAACTTTCCACCAATAATTTTGGTATGTTTTCAGCAAGAAACTTACCGGATTGGTAAAATCGACAGCCGTATTGGCATTGGCAGGAAGTTCGTCCAACGAATTAAAGCTGAAATTTGGAAAGCCATTCGGCTTAATACAAGCAGCCGTATCCGGATAAATTAAAGCCTCTGTATTAGCAACCAGCTTGGTAATCGGCAAACTATCAATAAAAGCGTCTTCGCCTATGGTAAGCTCGATAGTGCGAGCCTGATTATTGAACACGGCTTCTCCCTGCATTCCGTCCACCTGAATTTCCTGAATAACACCTTCAATATAAGGATAAGGAATGTCATTCTCAATACACGAAGACATGTTCAGTAACAAGAGTGATATAAAGCTAAGCTTCAAAGCTTTTATAATCATAATTTGTCAATTTAAAAATAAGTACAAATACCTATATTAATAGAAAATATATTAATCTTAAAATCCGCCGAACTCTGACGATATGAGCCATGTTCTACCTGATTGGTAGTCTGTTCAATCCACTTGAAATCCAGACCGACAACATTGATAGAGACCTCGACGGCCATGTTATTCATAACGAAAGCCGTTAAACCTGGGGCTGCACCAATCTGCAAGCGATGAGAAGTCTGATAAGTTCCTGTTGCCTTCTGGTCCGATCCCGACAGAGTCTTTCCCTGACCATACCCATACGTCAAGCGCAACTCATTGAAAAAGCCAAAAATCTTGCTATTACCAAGGCCCATATAAGTACGCAAAAATCCAGCAGCAGTATATTCATGCTCCAGATACTTATAATCGCTGATATCGAATGTCAGGTCATCACCCAAATCAAGATTAATGTTACCAACATCTGCATAGGTACGATTATAATTCAGACGTACCCCAGCAGCCATATTATCTCGAAAAAAATACCCTGCATACGGACTTACCTTAAATGTATAGCCCTCACCATTTACATCGTTCAATATAAGAAACTTATAATTGTCTCCCGACAATTCAGTATATGAGAAAGTAACACCTCCCATCCACGAACCTTTCGGTACAAACAAGGAGGGCTTTATATTACGATCATAACCTTTTCGTGCGTAGACCGAAGTTACGCACAAAAAGGTTAATAATAGAATGAAATATTTCTTCATGTAAAATATTAATAGTATGATAATTCAAAATCATCTACCCAAAGGGTACTGCCCTCAGCCAACTGTCCAACAACACTTGTTCCGTCAAACTCACCACCATAACGGCTTGATGTAGCAACAATGGTTATCTTAGTCGGACGTTTGGTTGTATCTACATATTCTATAGGACATTCAAACTTTGTATATTCTGAAACATTCTTATTGTCGACAAAACTACCTTCACCAATAAGAGTTTCTCCTGACCATAATTTTATATAAATCTCACACTCATCCGAAGTAAGTGTACGGTCTGCCGGAACGGTAGCACCCGTTCTCATCTCAGCCCCAGGAGCATATTTATACCAACCGGAAAGTTTCACAGGTCGAGCACCAGAATAAGATCTACCAAAGCTAACACTGTTTGCAGGATTACTCATATCCGTATTATACTCACCAATAAATAAATTACCAGCAGCATACCCAACCATAGTAATACTGATTGTAGAAAGTTTAACGGAATATCCAGTACGTCCATCTTCTACAGGTATTGAATTTGAACTCTTCAAAGTTACAACACCTTCATTTCCTGTAGCCCAATAGCTGTTAGCCTCATCACTATTAGGATACCAACAATCACGCTTTGTAAAAAGACCTTTCTGAGTCTTAGTCCAAGTATCGAAATTCAAGTTTGAAATTTCCACATACGATTCTGTAGTAAACGTACAAGTTTCGCCTGTCTTATCTCCACATAAGATATAATATTCGTATGCTGTACCAAAATCCAGCGGAGCAACCTTTGCAGAATAATTCTTCGTTCCCTCTTCCTGAACAGCTTCTACTGTAGTCCATTGAGATTCGGTTGTTTTCTTATAGCGGAACTGTACCGGAGAAGTAATTTCTGCTAAATTACAAGAACCCGACAAATAAGCAAACTGTCCCCAAACCTTGGAAGCATCGTTCTTTATATCACTAGTCACCATATCAGCACTTTCCTGCTTAGTCGGAACCATAACAGTTACATCGTACTGATGAATGGTCTGATCTACAGAAATATCGAATCCGGCATTTCCTTCCGTGATATCCAGATTCACCTTATAATGATAGGTAGCTTCGGCTTTCGAAGTGATTTCCTGAGAGAAAGATTTTCCATTGCCAAAATCAACTTTTACAGTCAATGCCTGACCAGCTTTTACATAAGCAGCACGTGTTTCATCCTCACCAAAAGGAATATTCAGAGCATCGGCACCTTCTACATAACAGGTACAACTGCCAAAAGTAGACTTGAAACTTTCTGAACGGTTTACCGAAACCATTGTCTGTGCCAGCTTACAAGTAATGCTTACAGTTTTTGCCTTGTTTGCTTCAATAGCCACACTACTTTGTCCTTCGTAATAAGGTTGTGCATCAAATCCTTGAATTTCCATATTTTTGTCTGCCGAATATGCCTTTACGGTATAAGTAGCAACAGGCAATACAACATCGTTCAGGTTTTTCCAGTCGTCGGCATGTTGTACCACTGCATTCGACGCATCCAAAATATCAACAGCTATTGTTTCCGATGCAGTAATATCAGCACGAGTAATCACACTCTTGTTAACATCGACGGAAGACAACTGAAGATAGCCATATCCTTTGGCTTCATCTATTTCTGACTGACAGGAAGATGCTAATCCTGCCAAAAGAAATAAACTGGTAACTAATATATTTGTTTTCATTTATCTCTATTTTTAATTTTCTATCCTTACAAGCAGGATTATTATTCGGTTACATTCACAGTTAACGTTCCTTCCTTAGTTTCATTGCCATCGGAAATAGTCAATGTAAACTTATGCGCTCCCATTAATCCTTGCCCCGGCAATAAAGCGACTAAAGTTGTTACATCAAAAGTATACTGTGTCAAATTGCCACTATGAAGCTGATTATAGGTTTCTTCTGTAATAAGTGGCAAACTTTCCAGTTGTTTTTTTGCTTCAGGTCTATCTTCCAAATTACACAAATCGAAAGGTTTGTCCAAATCCATACCTGCAAGTAACAAAGGGAATACCTTATTATCACTTTCGATTGAAACAACCAACGACTTGATTCCGTTTTCGGAAGCCATATCCACCTTAATAGTCGGCATTTCACCTGATTCCATAAGTTCAGCTAAACTAAGGTTGTAGATTGCCGGAACACCTGTAACAGACAAAGTACCAGTAGTCGGCTCATTATCGTCGCCACCTTCACCCGGAGTATCCGGACCTTCATAAATAATATTGCCTACAGGGATTTCGATTGTTTCACCAACTTCAGTGAATGTCAGATCGACTGTAATGCCGATAGAAATATAAGAATCAGTAGAACCTTCTTCTGTCAACTGGATATTGAAAGAATCTCCTCCTTCCAAATCAGATACACCACCTTCAGCATCAGCCGGTTTCTGGATTGTAGCCTTCAGTTCAACAAAATTTCCTTCTTCTGAAGTTGCCTTGATAGAAGCATTCAAAGTACTCCGATGTTCCGGAGTCTGGAAATAATACTTTTTACCAATAGAAGTCTTATCGAACGTCTGACTGGCACCGTCTCCATTGTCGATAATCACAGCGTAATCGTCTTTAAAGGCTTCTTCAAACGAGCTGGTCAATGACAATGAAACTTCCACACAAGCCAGCTTACAAGGCAGATCAACACTTGTTGCAACTCCTTTTTTTACAGAAAATGTCTGCTCACCCTTGAAATAGGGACGTTCGGATACAGTTACATTTTCTCCTTCATAATTGTAAGCAGTTACAGAATAGTCACCTTCGCTCAACGGGAGAACAACTTTTCCGCTTTCATTCTTCAGCTCGCTGACCTTACCCTTAGCAACTTCTTCCTGAGTTTCCGTATTTGTTACAACCAAAGTATAATTGTCAACATTGATATCTTCTTCATCAAAATTTCCGGTAGTAGTTCCGCCATCAACAGTTGTACTAGCACGGCTTACAGTAACACCGTTATAAACGGATGACAATCCAAGCTCCAGTGTGCCTGCATTCTCGCCAGCTTCTCCCTTACCCAAAAGTTCATCACGCATTTCGCAAGATGAAAGACTTATTATAAGGCCTAAAAGCCATATTAAACTCTTATATTTTTTCATTTTACTCGTATTTTATTTTAACTTGGAATGTAATCGCCTGGGATATCAACTGTAACATCTTCTTCTGTTACACCATCATCTACAATAATATCCAATCCTAACTTACCCCCCTGAATTTCTGTTTCATCAGGTTTGATAGTCAGGGTATAAGAATAACAAGGTTTCAGATCGACCACCTTTGAAGTTTCGAAGCCATCCACAGATACCGGATCGCCGTTCTTGTCAGTCAACGCGAAAGTTAAAGTAGCCTGTACCCCCTTATCGCCGGTTTTCAAATAAAGCTCCTGACCTGCATCCGCTTTATCCATTTCCCAAGCCTCATCCATATAGCTTGTCATGATAGAAACTGTACAATTCTGGAAATAATCCTCAAACTTTCCATCGTACACAACTATCATTCTTGCATTAGCAGGTTTACATACGATAGATATAGTTTTCTTATCGCCCTGAGATACAGTAAACGTTTCACTACCTTTTACATACAATTTATCGTAGCCCGCAGCTACATCCTCTCCATAGTAAGCAGTCAGTGTGTAAGGAACTCCAAAATCCACACTTTGCTCCAGTTCCAAATCCTCATAAAGTCTATCCGTGTAAACAGGCTCTTCCCCTTTATACAAGGACACCTTATAATTGTTCACGTTCTGATAAGCGCTCTTATCTACTGAACGGCTGTAAGACAGGTCTGTCGACAAATCGACCATGATACTGCCTTGTTCTGAAACACTCTCTTTTCCTTCCTCATTCGAACAACTGCCTAAGGAAGCCAGTAATACCACTGAAGAAAGAATCTTTAAATAGTTTTTCATTTTCATTCAACTAATAATTTTAAGTTTTTTCAGGGGTGCAAAGTAATGGAGATTTCATAAACCTTGAAAGGTCTGTTTTTTTTATTTTTGTCCTATTTTTTACTTATTCCCATAAATCCATATTCTAAAGTAAGGAAATTCACCTCATTTACATTTTTACACATAGTCTATTTTTCACAAAAGCACAAATATTTTAAAGCGACTTTTATGTTCAAAATGCTTTTTTTCTGTATATTTGTCCCTGTCCTATAACACAAAAAATGAATATATATGAAATTCAAAAACCTTTTAATTGGAATTTTTTTACCTTTATTTACTATCTCCTGTATACAGGATGAAGCTCCCAATGTAGAAGCCGCAATAGATAAATGCAGTGGAGCTAATATTCAGTTGATAAATATTAATGACATAAGCCGGGAAATAGACATATTCGTTTTCGATGGTGCTAATCTGACTGCTCAGGAACTAAACTTTACTTTACCTGATGGAGCCACTATCACCCCTGACCAGCCACAGAGCAACGATAACCCACCTTACTACGATTTCAGTACAGTGAAACAGCGTAAATTTACAGTTACTTCCGAGGATGGAAGCAATAAGGCAACTTATACCCTGAATCTCTATATGATGGAACTTCCATTGAAATTTTCATTCGAAAACCTACGGGAAATCAATCCATACCATATATTTTATTTGACAGACATAAACGGACTCATGCAATGGGCTAGTGGCAATCAGGGATATAAGTTATGCGGTGAGGCAAGTAACGCCCTGCAATATCCTACAGCACAAGCTGATGGAGGAATTTCAGGTAAATGTGTCAAACTGGTAACACGATCTACTGGAAGTTTCGGAATGAATACCACTCCCAAAATGCCGATTGCAGCTGGCAACCTCTTTATCGGATCATTCGATATGTCATCCGCTATTCTTGCTCCCCGACAAGCTACTGAATTTGGATTCCCATTTACACGGAAACCAGTAAAGCTCTCAGGATATTATAAGTATAAACCCGGAACTACACTCACTGACCAAAACGGAAATGTAATTCCAGACAAGACGGATACCGGTGATATCTATGCGGTATTATACGAAGCGCCTAACAGTGATTTCTCACTTGATGGTGATCTATTTACTGCAAACAATGAGAAAGCTAAAAATATTGTACTGCTGGCACGCATAGACAAAATGAAAACAACTGACCAATGGACCAGATTTGATCTGGATTTCAAGCTTCAGAACAATAAGACCATCAACGAGGAAAAATTGAAAGCTGGGAAATATAAATTGGCCATAGTTTTCTCTTCCAGTATTCAGGGAGCCTATTTCGAAGGAGCTATAGGTAGCGAATTATGCATCGATGAGGTAGAAATAACTTGTGAATAATATTTATCCTACAACCATCTGAACTGATTTATTATGAAAAAATATATCATCATCTTGGCTGCAATGCTTACAGCCGGAACGAATTTACTGAAAGCACAATCGAGCGAACACAAAGGATTATTGTGGTCGTCACTGCACGGATTAGACTATGAATTCAAGGCAGGTGTAAATATTGGAGGCACTTCTCCTCTCCCTCTCCCCAAGGAAATAAGAGGTCTGGACAGCTATTCTCCCGGGCTTGCTATTACTCTGGAAGGGAATGCTACCAAATGGATTGACGCCAGACAGAAATGGGGAATAAGTCTTGGTTTACGCCTTGACAGCAAGAATATGAATACTCGCGCCACGGTAAAAAACTATGGTATGGCTATCTTTAACGATACAGGTGGAAAGGTAGAAGGCCTCTGGACAGGTGGAGTAAAAACGAAAGTGAAAATGTCGTATATCACTGTTCCTCTACTGGCTAACTATAAAATAAATGACCGCTGGAAAATCGTAGCCGGACCGTATTTCTCATATATGATAGACGGAGATTTCTCGGGAGATGTTTATGAAGGACATTTACGTACGCCTGATGCTACAGGAAGCCGCATTGACTTTGAAGGGGAAAATTCTGCTGCCTATGATTTTTCTGATAAGCTGCGCCATTTCCAATGGGGAGTTCAAGTGGGAGGAAGCTGGAAAGCGTACAAGCACCTCACCGTACATGCCGACTTGACGTGGGGACTGAATGACATTTTCCAGAAGGATTTCAAAACGATTTCGTTTGCCATGTACCCCATTTACCTGAACTTAGGCTTCGGCTACGAATTCTAATATTAATAATAAGGAGTATAACAATAAAATAGCTCTATCAAATTCCCTTGAGGAAAATGATAGAGCTATTTTTATCATAGGAAGGCCTACTTCAATTATGAAATAGATCCAGACTTATCAAAAACGATAACCGACTGTTATCAAAAATGCAAGGTTCTTATTGTTTTCATCAACCCAGCTGTCCTTTATCATGTTGGTAAATCCATACTGACCTGTCAGGTTCAACAAATATCTATATCCCAGTTCAAAACCTACTCCATACTGCAAACCTACAGCAAAACGGTTCATCATGGCTTCATCGGCTCCATCTATTTTCTTAAACAATTTGGTACCAACTTCAGCACCACCGTCTTCAACAGTCATTTTTCCTCCCAAACCAACGCCTACATACGGACCTGCATTGATTACGAAAGTATTTCCTTCACTGATAGGAAGTTTTACAGCTGCAAGCAAAGGGATATCCAGATAAACAGGGTTAAACTTAGCTTTTACTCCCTCAACAGATTCCTTACAGCCTTTGCTTGTAAAATTCAGACCTGTCTGAAAGGCCCACATATCCGTAATAGCATAGTCCATTCCCACACCTACCGAATAGCCGATCTTTAAATCTGCTTCACTGTTAGTGATGTTTGCCATAGACATACCAGCATGTACATCGAATTTTGCCTGGGAAAATCCAGCAAGCGTACATAGTCCTAAGACAACGGTTAATAATAATTTTTTCATAGCGTTCATCGTTTTTTAAGGTTCCTGCCCCCTAAGAATCCTAGGTTGTTTTATGGAGTGTAGGGGCATCTCCTTTTACGGTACACTCCTGTTTGTTTTGTGTTTTTAGCAAAGTTATAGAAATCTTTTAGAATAACAAATTTTAAATGAAAGAACTGACGCAATCACAAACCATTTTACATAAAAAAGAACCCATCCATTATCTGAACGGGTTCTGACATGAAAATCTATTTTATAGTTTAACTTTTTTCTTTACAGCCTTCGATTCATTGTGCAGTCGGTCGAGTGCCGTCACAACATAACGGTACTTAGTCTTACCATTCTCATAAGGAAGTTTATAGAACGTATCGTTGGTTATGGCAACAATGTGAGAAGGATCATTCAGGTTCACTTTTTCCTTGTTGTCGAAACGATACACTACATACTGCACAGCCCGATCCATTTCATCCTTCGCTTTCGGAGCTGTCCAGAAAAGAATATAACCATCGGCAGTCCAGATTGGCTTCATTTTTTTAACCTTTTCTGGAGCTTTATTGTCTATAAAAGGAAACGTAGGGACCAGCGCCGGATATTTATGATAAACATTGGCCAACATACTACGATAATTACCTCTGTTTTCCACCACAGCCGCAGCATACCACTGGCAACTACCTTTCACAGTAGGCAACATACGCTGTAGCTTATACTTGGCAGGCATCTGGTTCTGAGAAGGATTCTTCGGGTCTGCCTTTGTTACTGTGCGTACTACATCCTGTCCAATAAACAGCGGACGTGCTGCCGAATTGCGTGCCCACCAGCGAATCAATTTATCATAATCGGCTGCCGGATGACCAATTTCCCAGTAAATCTGCGGAATGTTATAGTCCACCCAGCCATTGTTTACCCACAACAATACATCGGCATACAAGTCATCGTAGTTCTGGAGTCCGTTCGTATCACTACCGTTCGGGTCAGATTTTTTGTTACGGTAGATACCAAAAGGAGATACACCAAATTTTACCCATGGCTTGCAACTGCGTACCGTTTCATGTATTTCCTTTATCAATACATTTACATTATCTCTGCGCCAGTCTGCTTTATTGGTAAATCCGCGTCCGTAGGCAGCAAAGCTGACATTATCGGGAAAATCTTCTCCCGGAATGGGATAAGGATAGAAGTAGTCGTCCATGTGAATGGCATCAATATCATAACGGGAAACAATATCGCGTACTATTTTACAGATATAGGCTCTCGATTCGGGATAACCCGGATCGAAATACAACTGTCCGCCGTAGCGTACAAAAAGTTTGGGATATTTGTTGTAAGGATGCATGGGAGACAAGGCAGTTGTACCTTTTGTCTGTGCCCGGTAAGGATTGATCCACGCATGAAGTTCCATTCCGCGTTTATGACATTCTTCCACCATAAACTGGAGAGGATCCCATCCCGGTTGCGGCGCTTTTCCTTGCAGTCCGGTAAGGAAACGGCTCCACGGTTCGTAAGTCGACGCATAAAGAGCATCACATTCGGCACGAACCTGAAATATCACAGCATTGATACCTGCCCCTTTCAAGTTGTCCAACTGACTGATCAGGGTAGCTTTCATCTGCTCTGTCGGCATACCTTGAAACTGCCCGTTCACACATTGTATCCATGCACCGCGAAATTCACGCTTTGGATATAAAGTCTGCGCCTCAACGCTTCCGGCAATCAGCAAAAGCATTGCCAGCCAAACCAATAAAACTTTTGATTTCATATTTTTCCATTCAAATTATAATCGAGAGGGCAAAGATAACAAAAAATAATCACCTGCTTTCTTTTTATTAAATCGTTGCAAAAGAATATTGTTACATGAGATAGCATTTTGTTTCGATAACAGAGTAAAGAGCGATGCATTTACCTAATTTTGCCGGTAAAGAATGAAAACTTCTTTAAAATATATCACTATCTTTGCCTATTGAAACTAAACGATTCTAAGCATGTCTGACAGCAAATACATATCTATAAAAGGTGCAAAGGTAAACAACCTGAAGAATATCGATGTTGATATACCTCGCAACAAGCTAGTGGTCATTACCGGATTATCAGGTTCAGGAAAGTCCTCGCTGGCTTTCGATACCTTGTATGCCGAAGGGCAGCGCCGCTATGTGGAGAGTCTTTCCTCGTATGCTCGCCAGTTCTTGGGACGCATGAGCAAACCCGAATGTGATTTCATCAAAGGTATTCCTCCAGCCATCGCTATCGAACAGAAGGTCATCAGCCGAAATCCGCGCTCTACGGTAGGGACTTCGACGGAAATATACGAGTATCTCCGTCTGCTTTTCGCCCGTATCGGCAAGACTTATTCTCCTGTAAGCGGGCAGCTTGTTAAGAAAGACAGTCCGGAGGATATCGTAAACTGCATGCTTTCGTATCCCAAAGGTACACGTTATACGGTACTTACTCCTATCATTCCACGCGAAGGACGCAGCGAGGCCGAACAAATAGACATGGACATGAAACAAGGTTTCACCCGTCTGGAAGTGAACGGTGAAATGGTACGTATGGAAGAATATCAGTACAATCCTGCCGATACCGTATACCTGCTGGTAGACCGCATGAGCTGCGACGATACGAAAGATGCCATCAGCCGACTGACTGACTCTGCTGAAACAGCAATGTACGAAGGCGACGGAGCCTGCCTGCTGCGCTTCTATCTGCCCGACGGTACAACCAAACTGCATACATTCAGCACGAAGTTTGAGGCAGACGGCATAAAATTCGAAGAGCCGAATGACCAGATGTTCTCATTCAATTCTCCTATCGGTGCATGTCCTACGTGCGAGGGGTTTGGAAAGATTATCGGCATTGATGAACATCTGGTAGTTCCCAACCGCGCCCTGAGCGTTTACGACGGTGCAGTCATGTGCTGGCGAGGTGAAAAGATGAGCGAATGGCTTACCGAATTCCTGCGGGAAGCGCCGGCTCACGATTTTCCGATTTTCGAACCATATTATAATCTGACTCAGGAACAGAAAGATTATCTCTGGCACGGACCGCGTGATAAGGTGTGTATTGATTCATTCTTCAAAATGCTAGAGGAAAATCAGTATAAAATACAATACCGTGTAATGCTGGCACGCTATCGGGGTAAGACTACTTGTCCCGAATGTCACGGAAGCCGTTTAAAGAAAGAAGCTCTTTATGTCAAGGTGGGAGGACGTACTATCGCAGAACTGGTGGAAATGCCGGTCTATCAGTTGAAGGAGTTTTTCCGTACCTTGAAACTGGATGAGCACGACCAGTTGATAGCTCAGCGCCTGCTGAACGAAATAAACAACCGACTCAGCTTTCTGCTCGACGTAGGATTGGGGTATTTGACTTTGAACCGCCTCAGCAATTCGCTTTCGGGTGGTGAGAGCCAGCGCATCAACCTTGCCACCTCGTTAGGTAGTAGTCTGGTAGGTTCTCTTTATATTCTGGATGAACCGAGCATCGGTTTGCATAGCCGCGATACGGACAAACTTATCAAGGTACTTCGCCAGTTACAGCAATTGGGCAATACAGTTGTGGTTGTAGAGCACGATGAAGAAATCATCCGTGCTGCCGATTACATCATCGACATAGGTCCTAAGGCCGGCCGACTGGGTGGAGAAATCGTTTATCAGGGAGATATGAAAGACCTGAAACCCGGAAGCAACAGTTATACGGTAAAATATCTGCTGGGAGAAGAAACAATCGAACGTCCGCAGACTCACCGTTCATGGAATAACTACATAGAGATAAAAGGTGCAAGAGAGAATAATCTGAAAGGAATAGACGTACGTTTTCCGCTCAATGTGATGACGGTTGTAACCGGAGTCAGCGGTTCGGGTAAAAGTACGCTGGTTCGTGATATTTTCTACAAAGCATTGAAACGGGAATACAGCGAAAGCAGTGACCGTCCGGGTGAGTTTGTCTCTCTGGAAGGCGATATTCAGATGGTAAAAGACATAGAGTTTGTCGACCAGAATCCGATAGGAAAGTCATCACGCAGCAATCCTGTAACTTACATCAAAGCTTACGATGAGATAAGAAAATTGTTTGCCGACCAGCCTTTATCCAAACAGATGGGTTATTCGGCCGGATATTTTTCTTTCAATACCGAAGGAGGACGATGTGAAGAATGTAAAGGAGAAGGAACCGTTACCGTAGAGATGCAGTTCATGGCCGACCTGGTACTGGAATGTGAATCATGTCACGGCAAACGTTTCAAAAGCGATACGTTGGAAGTACGGTACGAAGGGCAGAATATTTACGACATTCTGGAGATGACAGTCAACCAGGCCATTGAGTTTTTCGACAAGCACGGACAAAAAAAGATAGTAAAGAAACTTCAGCCTTTACAAGAGGTAGGACTGGGATATATCAAGTTAGGACAATCCTCTTCCACCCTTTCTGGAGGAGAAAACCAGCGTGTAAAACTAGCTTATTTCCTAAGCATCGAAAAGTCGCAGCCTACTATCTTTGTATTCGATGAACCGACTACCGGACTTCATTTCCACGATATCAAAAAGTTGCTCGAAGCTTTCGATTCGTTGATAGCACGCGGACATACTGTCGTTATCATCGAACATAATATGGATGTCATAAAATGCGCCGACTATGTAATCGATCTCGGTCCGGAAGGAGGAGATATGGGAGGCAATCTTGTGGTTTGTGGCACTCCCGAAGAGGTCGCTCGTTGTGGAGCATCGTATACAGGGCAATATTTAGCCGAAAAGATGCAATAAAAGACTTATTACAGACAAAAAGAGGTACAGAAAAGATTTTTTTGAACTTTTTTTATAAAAACAGCAAACAATTCTTACTTGTTTGCTGTTTTTAGTTTTTAGACTTAACCTAAAACGAGAGATCTTATGAGAAAAAAATTGCTTTTAATCTGTACTTGCCTCTTCGCTTGTATCAGCATAGCGATGGCACAGGTATTAACGGTGACAGGAGTTGTCACTTCAGAAGAAGACAATCTCCCAATTGTAGGAGCTTCTGTTCTTATCAAAGGAACCAACACAGGAACAGTGACTGACATTGATGGAAAATTCACACTTGGCAACATTCCGGCAGATGCCAAGAAGGTAATTATCTCGTTCATCGGTATGCGTAGCCGTGAACTGGATATCAAGCCGATATTAAATGTAATATTACAGTCAGATACAGAGGTATTGGACGAAGTTGTGGTAACTGGTTACGGCGTAACCAAGAAAAGCACATTTACAGGAGCTGCCAACGTGGCAAGTCCTACTACCCTCGAATCTCGTACGGATGCCAACTTTATGAAAGCATTGGAAGGAAGCATGCCGGGGGTACAGATGAACAATTCAACCAGCATGCCGGGTGCTCAGGCAAACGTCTACATCCGAGGCGAAAGTTCCGTGAATTCGGGTACACAGCCTCTTTACATTATCGATGGCATGCCGATGAATTCGGATACGGATGCCGCATCGTCCAGAGACAACCGCGCATTCAACCCGCTGGCAAATATCAATACAGCCGATATAGAAACCATTACAATCTTGAAGGACGCCAACGCTACGGCCATCTACGGTTCGCGTGCGGCCAACGGTGTGATTGTCATCACAACCAAAAAGGGACAGGAAGGTGCCATGCACATTGACCTGGACATCAAGCAGGGATTCACAACCATTGCTCCCAACAACTTCTCTTTCTGCAACGCACAGCAGACCGCCGACATGTTTGCAAGAGGTCTGGTAAACAGTAACCCCGAGAAGTATACTTACGAATCGGCTATGGCCAAGATCAAATCGGATTATAACTGGGACGGCATCCAGAGCTACGACTGGATTGACGCCATCACACGTACCGGATATTATCAGGACTACAACCTCAGCTTCAGCGGTGGAAACGGCAAGACACGCTACTATGCCAGTGTAGGTTACCTGAATCAGGAAGGTGTAGCCATCAACAGCGGTATGAAACGATACTCTGCCCGCCTCAATCTGGAAACATCCTACAAATGGTTCAGCTTCGGGTTCAATACCTCGTTCGCGCTGGCCGACATGGATGCCTTCTCACAGTCAACCGGAGGTTCTTTCTCGAACCCGTTTGTCAGTGCTACGCTGAAGGCAACCCCTCTTGATCCGTTCTACAACGAAGACGGTAGTTATAACACCAGTATCTCATACAACCCGCTTGCCGTTTACGACAAGGATGAAGGAGATATCTATAACACCAAGACAACCACCATTAACCTGAACCCGTATTTTGCCATCGACTTTGGAAAAGGTTTTATTCTGAAAACCTCATTAGGTATCAACTCGTACGGCACACGCCAGTACGATTTCTGGAGCTGGTACAACAATCAGGGAGCCAGCGACAACGGACGTGGTATGCAATACAATTCGAATACCACCACCATTACCTGGACCAATACCTTGAACTGGATGCATACTTTCAACGAAAAGCATAACCTGAACATCATGCTTGGACAGGAAGCACAGTGGAAGAACTACTGGAATGAATCGTATGCCGGAATCAACTTCCCGCTGAAAGGATACCGGGAACTGAATATGGCTGGTTCTTCTTACGGCAATCCGTCGTACGTTACCCGTCAGGCACGTCTGGCTTCTTTCTTCATGAATGTAAGCTACGACTATCAGGGCAAGTATTACGGACAGGTAAGTTTCCGTCGTGACGGT
>ENA-UOJS01000332-UOJS01000332.1-human-gut-metagenome-genome-assembly--contig:-C74-NODE-332-length-51674-cov-9.750034_pt1 | contig 51674 bp, 44 predicted proteins | sample MGYA00242355_ERZ723902 | MGnify/ENA metagenome assembly ERZ723902
CGGGAAGTTACTTCATGTTCAGATGTAACTAAAGATGTGTAGTAGATAAGAACCTGTACTCACTTCACCCTCGGGGTATGAAGCTCAGAATCCGAAGCCACGCCACCCGAGCTCATAAAGTACGTTCTTTGCTGCGACGGATCATGCGGAGAAGGTCCTTTATCATGGTGTCAAGCGAGCGGATGCCGTCGTCGCACTCACCGAGATGATCCATATCGTAATCCACACGGCGAATGCCGTCGATGCAGCGGAAGTAAACGCGCGTCTTGCGCGCACCGTTGGCAGAGCTGATGCTTTCCACCTCGTTGACAGCCATACCGCTGCCGGCAATAGCGCCCAGACGCGACAGTATCAGCTTGCAGGCGGGAGGGAGACGCTTGCCGCTCCTTCCGATGCGGGGCAGAGTCTCGCCGGAGCTGTAATAGATGCCAACCGTGCCGTCGTTGAGACACGTAAGCGTTATGAGACGCGAACGCACCGGGATATCCGCAAGAAACGCAATAACATATTCGGACAGCGTAGCCTTGGCAGGATCAAGAGAGGCGGTAAGATCGGGGCGGCTCAGCGCCTCGACAGCCGCTTCACGGCTGGCAAGATATTCCTGATTCGGCTCATGCTTTTCTCTGCTTATACTTCTTCTCATGGATGGTACAGACCTTTCTTTTCGGGGAGGGAACGGCTCACAGAACCGCGCGGAGCTTTTCGGCGTTCTCCTTTACGTTTCCGTTTTTAGAATAAATACTGGAGGTACCGGCAACAAAAATGTTGGCGCCGGCACGACTCATTTTTGCGGCATTTTCAAAGCTGACGTTGCCGTCCACTTCGATCTCAACGTTCTCGTAGCCGCGCTCGTCAAGCATGCGACGCAGACGTGCGATCTTGTCGAGAGTGGAGGGGATGAGCTTTTGCCCCGCAAAGCCGGGATTGACGGTCATAAGAAGAACACCGTCAAGATCGGGCAGGACCTCGTCAAGTACGGAAAGAGGCGTGGCGGGATTGAGCACAAGCATGGGCTTTGCGCCGCGGTCGCGTATGGCAGCCAACGTGCGCTGAACGTGCGGCTCCGCCTCAACATGGAAGCCCACATAGTCGCCCGGACGCAGATCGAACCAGTCGAGCTTGAGATGCGGCTCGGTTATCATAAGGTGAAGATCAAGGGGAATGGAACAGTTTTCGTGCAGCTTGCGCACAAAATCAGTGCCGAGAGTGTAGTTCTGAACGAATACGCCGTCCATTATGTCGATGTGAAGATATTCGATCCCGCACTCCTCAAGCGTGCGCAGCTCGGTCCCGAGATTCAGAAAATCCGCACACATGAGCGAGGGGGAGATCTTTTTTGAGAGTGACATTCAAAGCTTCCTTCCGATCCAAACGAAATCTTTTTATACATTGTTATTATATCACAAAACGACGTTGTTTGCAATGGCGGCTTTGCGCAATGCGCTGATTTTTAATATATTTCTTACATTTATTTAACCTTTTGCACCGTTTCGGAAATGTAAAGCTGACAGGCGAGGTATTGAATTCCGGTGCGATTTGTGGTATACTGATGCAAAATAAACAGAACGAAAGGTCAAAACCATGCATAAATACTTCAAAAACGGCGCGAGACGCACCGCCGCGGCGCTTGCGGCGCTGCTGATAGCGGCGCTGCTCGGCACAATGCTCCAGGGCTGCCTCGGAAAGGAGCCGGGAGATACGACGTCAACCGCCGACCCCGGCTCGTCACACAACCCGGCAACATCCGGAACGCCCGGCACGTCGGGGACGCCCTCCGGAACGACCGACGGCAGGTCCGATGGCACGGACACCGAGCCGCAGAGACAGATAGAGATCCCCGCCAACGCCATTGACGCGGCGCAGGCGATAATCTACGATACCACCGCGCGCCGCACGCTTTTTTCACATAACGGCGTGATAGACGGCAAGGTCTACCCCGCAAGCACGACAAAGCTGTTCACCGCGTGGGTGGCGCTGCAGTATCTTGCGCCGGACGATGTTATCACCGCCGGGGACGAGCTTTCGCTCGTGGCGAAGGACGCCTCGATAGCCTACATAAGACGCGGACATAAGCTCACCGCGGCGATGCTCGTTGAGGCAATGCTGCTTCCCAGCGGAGGCGACGCGGCATACGTGATCGCGGCGGCGGCGGGAAGAAAAATACGCGGCAACGAGGATATTTCGGCGACCGCGGCGATATCGGCATTCGTGGGCGAAATGAACAGCCGCCTCGCGGCGCTGGGACTTAACGGAACGCACTTTTGCAATCCCGACGGCTACCACGACCCGCAGCACTACACAACGCTTGAGGATATCGCAAAAATAGGCGCGCTGGCGCTTGAAAACGAAACGATAATGAAATATACCCGCCTTGCCTCCGACCGTGTGGTCTATGCAAGCGGACAGACGAACAACTGGAAAAACACGAACGAGCTGATACAGCCCGACTCGCTTTACTACCGCGCCGATGCGATAGGACTCAAGACCGGATCGACCGACGAAGCAGGGTATTGCGTGCTGACGGCTGCGCGCGGTGACGACGGCAGGATCTATATCATAGGCGTTTTCGGAGCCTCCACAAGCAACGCGCGCTTTGCCGACGCCGGCGTGCTGATAGATTACGCCACCGGTAAAAGAAGCTGAAACTCGATCTGAATTTTTAAGGTGCTGTTAAAAGCATTTAGCTTTTAACAGCACCTTACTTCGTTCTTCGTTCTGATCTCACACTCTGTCTACCGTGATGACTCCGCAATAGGACGGATCAAGCTCGCGCAGCTTTGCGCAGGCGGCGGCGCGGATATCAGCGTCGCCGAGTTTCTGCTCGAACGGCGCGGCGATGTCAAATATGAGATTAGTATGCGTTTTGCCCTTTACCATGCGGAAATCATGTATGGTGAAGCGCGGGTCGATCTCCTCCATTTTAAGCTGTACCGCCCGGCGCACGGCGCCGACCTCGCCGTTGTCGGTAACAATGGGGTCAAGGTGTATCGTCGCCGAAACTCCAAGCTCATCCGAGAGCCGCTTTTCAACGTTGTCGATAAGGTCGTGCGACTCGAAAATATCCGCCGAGCCGTCCACCTCGGCATGGAGCGAGACGATACTGCGCCCCGGTCCGTAGTTGTGTACTATCAGATCGTGCACGCCGAGTATCCCGTCATACGAATTTACGATCCCGAGTATCTGCCGCACCAGCTCCTCGTCCGGCGCCTCGCCGAGGAGCAGATTTTTCTGCTCGTTCAGTATGCGCACGCCCGCCCACATGATGAGCAGGGAGACTGCCGCGCCGAGATATGCGTCGGCATTTATCCCGGCAAAGCGGAGCAGGAGCTGCGCCGCAAGCACGCCGCCGGTGGCGGCGACATCCGAAAGGCTGTCAACGGCTGTGGCGCGCATGACAGACGAATCCGTTTTTGCCCCGACGCGGCTGTTGAGCAGCGCCAGCGCAAGCTTTACCGCCACCGAAGCGCCGAGGACCGCCACCGAGAGCCAGGAGAATTCCGTCTCGCCGTGCGAAAATATCTTGCCCACCGACTCGCGCAGCAGGTCAAAGCCGACGACGAGAATGACAAACGACACCGCCATCGATGCGACGTATTCGATACGTGCGTGTCCGAAGGGGTGCCGGCGGTCGGCGGGCTTTGCCGAAATGCGAAAGCTGACGAGCGAGATGAGCTGCGAGCCGGCATCCGAAAGGTTGTTTATGGCATCCGCCGAGATCGAGACCGCGCCGAACAGCGTACCGACCGCAAATTTACCCGCAAACAGCAGTATGTTTGCAATTATCCCGATAACGCTGACGAGCGTTCCCCATGCGCGGCGCACTGCCGCGTCTTTTACGTTATCGGGATCCTTTATGAATAATTTTCCGAGCAATTCCGTCATAGAATGCCTCCGTGCCCTTTATTTTTCGTCCGCCCTGCGGACGCGCGCGGGCGTTGCCCCGACCGGCGGGAAGGACGCGTTCTCCACCCGCTCCGGCAGTGCGCGGCGGTATTCGCCCGGCGAGCATCCGCGGTGGCGCGCAAACGCGCGGTTGAAGGTGCGTTGAGTATTGAAGCCCACGGCATCGGATATCTCGGTCACGGGGAGCGCCGTGTCGCGAAGCAGGCGGCAGGCGTGAGACACGCGCAGCGAGTTGACATAATCGTTGAATCTGATACCGAGCTTGCTTGAAAACAGGTGAGAAATGTAATATTTGTTGAGGTGAAGCTCCCTCTCCAGCATTTCAAGCGACAGGTCGGCGGTGTAGTTCTGCGAGCAGTAGTTGACGACCTCGCGCACCGCGCGCGAGTCGCCCATTTTTATCTCGTCAAGCGTCATGAGCGGCAAAAGCTGCCCGAATATCGCCGCGATATAGCCCTTTTGCACCTCGTCGGAGAACTTTGCCTTTTCGCCCCCGCGGCTGAAGGAAGCCAGACCCTCGATGAGCGACACGAGCCTCGGCATTCCGCCGACGCCGCGCACCACCGGCGAATGCGGCAGTGTGGAATTGAACAGACCCGCAAATTCGGGAACAAGGTCCGGACTTACTATAAAAAGCAGGTATCTTACCGGAGCCGTGCCGCAATCGCGGTACTGGTGGAGCTGATTGGGAAAGGCTATAAGAAGATCGCCCGCGCCGACGGTGTATTCCGCCGAATCGACCCAGACAGTTGCGCTGCCCTCGAGCAGATAGAAAAATTCGATATGATAGTGCAGATGCGGGCGGCAGTTCAGCGGGACCCTTCCGCCGCCGTCACTGCGGAAATAAAAATCGGTGCTGCGCTTTTCGTACCGCGCCGAGCCTGTGCTGTTTTTTGCTTTCATGATATTATATGTACGGCAGGAGCCGCACGTTCCCTAATTCCAGTATTTACGGTCAAGACTGCGTAGTTGTATCGCCTCGGCGATATGCTCGGCGCCTATCTCCTCCGACCCCGCAAGGTCGGCGACCGTGCGCGCCATGCGCATAACGCGGTCATAGCCGCGAGCCGAAAGCCCCATGCTGTCATACGCGGCGCGCAGAAGCCCTGCGGCATCGGCGCCGAGATGCGCGGTGCGGCGCAAATCTCCGGCATCGAGCTGAGAATTGCAATGAACCCCCTCAATGCCGTCTCGCGCCATGCGCTCACGCGCAAATTCCCGTGCGCGCGTCACGCGCCCGCGTATCTGCGCCGACGTCTCGACGGGCGCATTATCCGACGCAAGCTCGTCAAAGCTGAGGGAGGGAAGCTCGACCTCAATATCGATGCGGTCGAGCAGCGGACCGCTGATCTTTGAAATATATCTCTTGACGTCCCCCGGCGAGCAGGTGCAGGGGTGCGTGGGATGACCGTAATATCCGCAGCGGCAGGGGTTCATTGCCGCAACGAGCATGAAAAAGCAGGGGTATGTCACTCTGCCGCTGGCGCGTGTGATCGTGACACGCCTGTCCTCAAGCGGCTGACGCAGTGTGTCGGTAACGAGCTTCGGAAATTCCGGCAGCTCGTCAAGAAACAGAACGCCGTTGTGCGCAAGCGATATCTCGCCCGGCATGGGGTTTGTCCCGCCGCCGACCAGAGCCACAGCCGACATCGTGTGGTGCGGCGCGCGGAAGGGCCGCGTCGTAACGAGGGAGACGCCCTCCGGCAGTATTCCCGACACCGAATGTATCTTTGTCGTCTCTATCGCCTCGTCAAAGGTCATAGGCGGCAAAATGCCCGGCAGACGCTTGGCAAGCATGGATTTTCCCGTTCCGGGAGGACCTATGAGCAGTATATTATGACCGCCTGCGGCGGCTATCTCCATGGCGCGCTTCGCCATTTTCTGACCCTTTACGTCGGCAAAATCAAGCCCGGAGGCTATCCCCGTGCCGTCAAGCGCGTGCGGGTCGCCTGCGGTCGGCTCTATCGGAGCCACGCCGTTGAGATGGTCCACAAGCTCGCGCACCGAGCGCACGCCTATGACCCGTATGCCGTCCACCGCAGCCGCCTCGCGCGCATTGGCGGCGGGAACATACACATCGCTCATCCCCGCCTTTTTTGCCTCGGCGCACATACACAGCGCGCCGCGCACCGGGCGGACATCACCGGAGAGCGACAGCTCGCCCGCAAATACCGAACGCTCAAGCGGCACCGTGCGCTTTATCACGCCCGCACAGCGCAGAATGCCCACAAGAATGGCAAGGTCAAACGCCGAGCCCTCCTTGCGGCGGTCGGCAGGCGCAAGATTGACCGTAAGTCCAAGCTCCGGAAAGCGGAAGCCGCTGTTGAAGCAGGCTGTGCGCACACGCTCCTTCGCCTCCTTGACCGCGGCGTCGGGAAGCCCCACAAGCTCAAAATAGGGCAGCACCGGCGCGCCGTCCACCTCCACGGTGACAATAAAGCTGTCGATCCCCGAAAGCCCCGCGCTGTATATCTCTGATAGCATACCGATACCTCCCTGTGTTTATTGTATTAAGTATACCACATAAAAGAAAGAAAATAAAGTACGCAGACGAAAAAAAGACGCCGCGCGATGCATAAAATATACCTTTGGCAGTTAAATTCACACGGTTTGACTTGAAATGACACGTCCCGTGTGGTATAATGAAGCGTAAGCCGGAGCAAGGCAAATACGATATCTGTAAGGCGGTGATACGAATGAATAGCGACAGCGGCCGTCCCGACGGCAACCGTCCGGGCGACCGAAGCGGCGATCACCGCGTATACATAACCGACAAGCCGCGCGACGAGAGAGACAGACGCGCGGAGCGCGGTCAGGCTCCCGCGGACAGTCGCGGCGCGGCGGCAACGCCGGTGCGCGAGGGCTCGCTCAATATGGCGCTGTTGTTTGCGTTCGTGCTGTTCGGCATAGTGCTGATAACCTTTATCGCCGTGTTCGCGCTGTCGGCGGGCGGCAGATACTCAAACGCGCCGGTCACAACGGCGGAAGGCGCCATGAGCGCCGCCATCCCCGTGACCGAAGAATCGCCGGCAACGACAGCCGCGGAGCAAACGCCTGCGGCTACGACAGCCGCTCCCGCGCCGGAGGCGAAAAAGATATACGGCATCAACTCCGACTACGCCGTGCTCATGGACGCCGCAACGGGCGCCGTAATAGCGGAGAAAAATTCGGACGCGATAATGTATCCCGCCTCGCTGACCAAAATAATGACGCTGATAGTCGCCCGCGAGCGCATAAGCGACCTTGACAGCACCGTGACCTTTACGCGCGGAATGCTTTATTCGCTTGAGCTTGACGCGATGAAGGTGGGCTATCAGGTGGGCGAGCGCGCCTCGGCGATCGACCTTATGTACGGAGCGATGCTCCCCTCGGGCTGTGACGCCACAGTGGGGCTTGCCTATATGTGCGCCTCCGATGAAGCGGCATTTGCCGGGCTGATGAACGAAAAAGCCCTCTCGCTCGGGCTGACGCGCACGCATTTTGCAAATTCCTCCGGTCTGCACGACCGCAACAACTACACGACCGCGCACGAGCTGGCGACCATATTCGCCTACGCCCTCGGCGATGAGCTGATGAGAAAGATAATCTGCACCGACAGCTACACCACCTCGGGCGACGGGAGCGATCCCGCCACGCGGCACAAGCTGACCGACAGGCTTTTCCTCAATATGCGCGAGTACGATTCCTCCTACGGCGCGGTGAAGCTGCGCGGATTCACGATGCTGGGCGGCAAGACCGGCTATGTTGACGAATCCGGAAGCTGTCTTGCCTCGTATGCGATGTCGGACTCCGGCAGGCGGTATATCATCGTGACCGGAAACGCGCGCAATATGGCGGCGGTGCTGGCGGATCACTATAATATACTGATGAAATACGCTGAACAGTAAGTAGCATAATCAGCAAAGGGACTGTTAAAAGCATTGAGCTTTTAACAGTCCCTTTAAAATTTGCGGAATTACCTGTCGCCAACGTCCGGCGCGGGATTCTCGATAGTCGCCGCAAAGCCCTCGGGAGTATCGGCGGCGTCGATGACCACCGTGCTGCCGGGAAGCGGGTCGCCCGCTATGACGGTCTTTGCGATAAGCGTCTCGATGACGGACTGGATATACCTCTTGAGCGGACGTGCGCCGTACACGGGGTCGTATCCGTTTTCCGCGATCTTAGCGCGGGCTGCGTCGCTCACGCGCACGCCGAGCTGACGGTCGGCAAGGCGGCGCGAAAGATCGGCGAGCTGAAGCCCGACGATGGCGCCGATGTTGTCCCTTGTGAGCGGCTTGTAGAAGACAGTCTCGTCAAGCCTGTTGAGGAACTCGGGGCGGAAGCTGCGGTGCAGTATCTCACTCACGCCGCGCCGCGCCTCCTCCGAGATGCTTCCGTCCGGCAGAATGCCGTCAAGTATCAGGTCGGAGCCGAGGTTGGAGGTGAGGATGATGATGGTGTTTTTGAAATCCACCGTTCTGCCGCGGCTGTCTGTGATCCTGCCGTCGTCAAGCACCTGAAGCAGGATGTTGAAAACGTCGGGATGAGCTTTTTCGATCTCATCGAACAGCACCACGGCGTAGGGCTTGCGGCGCACTGCCTCGGTAAGCTGTCCGCCCTCATCGTAGCCCACGTATCCGGGAGGCGCTCCGATAAGGCGCGAGACCGAGAATTTCTCCATATATTCGCTCATGTCGATACGGACAAGGCTCTTTTCATCATCGAACAGCGCCTCGGCAAGAGCCTTTGCAAGCTCGGTCTTGCCGACGCCGGTGGGGCCTAAGAAGAGGAACGAGCCTATGGGACGGTTCGGGTCCTGAATGCCCGCGCGCGAGCGCAACACAGCCTCGCTGACCTTTCTGACGGCTTCGTCCTGACCTATCACGCGGCGGTGAAGCACATCCTCAAGTCCGAGCAGCTTCTTTTTCTCGCTTTCCATGATTTTTGAAACGGGGATGCCCGTCCAGCGCGCAACGATCCTTGCGATCTCGTCGTCGGTCACCTCGTCGCGCAAAAGCGTGTCGCCGTCGTTCTTGCGGACTGTCTCCTCAAGCCCCTCAAGCTCCTTCTGAAGCGAGGGCAGCTTGCCGTACTTCAGCTCCGCAGCCTTGCCGAGATCATACTCGTTCTGCGCGCGTTCGATATCGGCATTGGTCTTTTCTATTTCCGCACGAAGAGCGCGGACGCGCTCTATCGACGCCTTTTCGTTGTCGAGCTTTGCCTTCATCGCGTCGAACTCCGCGCGAAGTCCCGCAAGCTCCTCGCGTATCTTTGCAAGATGGTCGCGCGAGAGATTGTCCGTTTCCTTTGTCAGCGCCTGCTCTTCGATCTCAAGCTGCATTATGCGGCGGCGGCGATCGTCAAGCTCCTGCGGCATCGACTCCATTTCCGTTTTTATCATCGCGCACGCCTCGTCCACAAGGTCTATCGCCTTGTCGGGCAGAAAACGGTCGGAAATATAACGGTTTGAAAGCGTTGCCGCGGCGATGAGCGCACGATCGTGTATCTTTACGCCGTGAAAGACCTCGTATCTCTCCTTGAGTCCGCGCAGTATCGAGATCGTGTCCTCCACAGACGGCTCGGGGACCATGACGGGCTGGAAACGTCGTTCAAGCGCCGCATCCGTCTCGATGTACTTGCGGTATTCGTCAAGCGTTGTGGCGCCTATGCAGTGTATCTCGCCGCGCGCCAGCATCGGCTTCAAGATATTGCCGGCATCCATTGCGCCGTCGGTCTTGCCCGCGCCGACGATGGTGTGGACCTCATCTATGAACAGGATAATCCTGCCTTCGCTCGCCCTGACCTCGCCGAGCACCGCCTTGAGTCTTTCCTCAAACTCGCCGCGGAACTTTGCACCGGCGATGAGCGCACCCATATCAAGCGAAAACACCGTGCGCCCGCGCAGATTTTCCGGCACGTCGCCGCGCACTATACGCTGTGCCAGTCCCTCCGCGATAGCGGTCTTGCCCACGCCGGGCTCACCGATAAGGCAGGGGTTGTTTTTGGTCTTACGCGAAAGGATGCGTATCACATTTCTTATTTCGTCGTCACGCCCGATGACCGGATCGAGCTTTTGCGCACGCGCCAGCTCAACAAGGTCCTGACCGTACTTTTTCAGCGCGTCGTAGGTAGCCTCGGGGTCGTCGCTCGTAACCTGACGGTTGCCGCGGACCGAGCGCAGCGCTTCCAAAAACGCGGCGCGGTCAAGTCCCGCGCGGCGCATAACGCCGCTCACGGCGTCGTCGGGCTTGTCGAACAGACCGAGCATGATATGCTCGACCGAGACATACTCGTCGTGCATGCCCTCCGCCTCGCTCTCGGCGGCGTTGAGCACCTCCTCGCAGGCGCGGGAGATGTAAACGCTCTCGGCGCCGGGACCGCTCACGCGGGGGAGCTTGGCAAGCGCCGCCTCAAGCCCCGAAGCGACGGTATCGGGAGACGCGCCCATTTTCTTTATAAGCTCGGATATCAGTCCGCCCTCCTGACGCACGAGCGCCAGAAGCACGTGCGCAGGCTCGATGCGGCTGTTGCCGCGTTCTGTGGCGTCCGACTGTGCCGCACGGAGCGCCTCTATGCTTTTTTGCGTATATTTCTGAAGATCCATTAAGTTTTCACCTCTTTTTAATGCCCGAAGGCGATAATCGATTTCTGTAATTAATTAATATGAAGCTTTCCCGCCGGCGGTACCTGCCAACTCGCCGTATATCCTGCGCACCTCGCTCTCGGCTGCGGCAGGATCGTCAAGCAGTGCGAAGTAACGCTTGAGCGCACTGTCAAACGAACCGACATCCGCCGAAATGCGCCGCGCCGCGGCGTCGGTGTCGCTGCCGTAGGAGCCGTGGAAGGTCCTGCGGAAGCTGCCGTCGCGGTCGCATTGACATTCGGCGCTGTCAAGCGACGCCCAAAGCCTGAAAAACGCGCCGATATACAGCACGAGCAGCTCGTTTTGCGTGCGCAGTCCCGCGCGGAACTCACCGCCCGTCGGCGTAAGCTCGACCGTGTAGCGCACGGTGGGATTGTATTTATAAGCGAGCGAGGAGCGCAGGCAAAGCCGCGTGTCCGCGCCGCTCACGCGAAAGACCTCGCGCGCGCCGAGCAGCTCCTCGACTGCCGAGAATATATCGCGGACCGTCGATTCGGAGGTGCTGCAGGACAGATACTCCGCAAGTATGTGATTTATCAGCCCCGAGCGGTTCGTACCGAGCCGGCGCGCCAGTCTGTCCGCCTCGGCTACCACCTCGTCGGAAAGCACCAGCGAATATACCCGTTTTGCCATTTTCGCTTCCTTCTTTCGTTCTCTTTTTACGCATACATTATAGCACGGTTTATATAACTTGTCAAGTGTTTTATATAAAAAAGTTTGCGAGTTTTGGTTTTTCTTTGCCCGCGCCGAGGCGCCCGGTAAATAGAATTTACTGCGCACACGTCTTTTTTGTCATATGCGGTGGCATAATAGACAAATCCGCGCTTTTGGAGCCGCTCCGATGCGCGTGGGCATAAAAAATTTTCTATCCGCTTGACTTTTTTATGTACATGTTGTATAATGATTGCGAGCACAAATTACGGAGGTAACAAAAAAATGAAAAAGCTCACCGCATTAATGCTGGCATTACTTATTGCTCTGTCCGCGGCAACAACGCTTGCAGGCGCTGCCGTAGTGACGACCGAGCCCGCTCCCGCGTGGACGACAACCGAACCCGACCTTATCATAACCGAAATGTGCCCCGACACCCAAGGTGACGGAACAGGCGGATGCACCGACGGCAAGGACGTTTTTGAGATGTTTGAGATCTACAACAACTCTGATTTCACTCTCAACCTTTACGACTACTGCATAACCTACAACGGCAACAACGCCACCCACGATATGTTCGAAAACGCTATCGTTGAGATAACCCCCTTCCTCACCAACAACCAGTGGGAAGACAAGCCCGGCAACTACCTTGACGGCACCACTCTTCAGTTTACGAAGGATAAATACACCGTATGCGATCTTTCCAACCTTCCCAAGAACCCCGAGACCTGCTTCATCGAGCCCGGTGAATGCGTTGTCGTATGGTCGCTTTACTGCGAGCCTTATTACAACCTCTGGAACGAAGGCAAGGGTATGTCCATTGACGACTTCCGCTCCTTCTGGAAGATCCCCGAAGATTAAAGGTCATTGCATGGGACGGCAACTCCAGCGGTGACTACGGCGGAAATGATAAGAACTTCAACCTGAAGAACTCCGGTTGCGGTTCCTACGGTATCGCCAAGTACAGCGACGCTCTCAACGCCGCCGCCAACACCGAAAAAACCACCAAGGACGCCAGCGGAAAGTACGGCTACATCAATATTTTTGATGAAAAGACCTACCGCGAGTTCGCGGATCTTGTAAGCTGGACCAATGTTGACTTCAACACCTTCGGCATGTCCTCTATGGCAAACTACACCTACAACTTCACCGTTGACTACGGCAAAGGCGCCGAGTTCTTCTCCGCCGCTTCCGGCAAGGAGCATCAGTACGACATCCGCCGCACCGCTTTCCTTGAAATGTATGCCACCGCTACGCCCGGCACACTTACCGACATCCAGAAGCTGACCCTCAAGAACTACAAGTTCAAAGCGGGCGAGAGCGTTGTCATTCCCGGCTCCGAGACAGTTGATTCTCTCCTTTACCCCATTTGGGCTGCCGAAGAAGGCAAGGTATTCACCGGCCTCAAGATAAACGGCACCGAGTACAAGGCAGGCGCGACCTTCACCGCCTCCGCCGCCGGTAAAGTGACCGTTGAGCCGATGTTCGACACCAAGCAGGAGACCACGAAGCCCGAGACCACAAAGGCTCCCGAAGTCACCACCGCTCCCGAGACCTCAAAGGCATCCGACGCCACCAAGGCTCCCGATGCTACCAAGGCTCCCGATGCAACCAAGGCTCCCGAGACCACCGCTCCCGAGAAGAAGGGCTGCGGATCTTCCGTTGCAGCTGCCGCCGTCGCCGTATGCGCGATCTTCGGCTCCGCTGTCGTTATCAGAAGAAAGAAATAAGGACTACGATCCATACATAAACCCGTCCCCCGGCGCTGGCGCGCCGGGGGACTTTTTTGGCTTTGCCGGTTTGCCGGTTTGCCGGGTTTCGGTCTGCCCCTTGACCTTCACACGGTTTTACGCTATAATATATATGTAAATTCAAATCGCAAAAGGACGGTACACGGCATGTTTTCGGAGATCATACATGAGATCGAACAGCACACAAGAATAATCATTCACCGCCACACCAAGCCCGACGGCGATGCTATCGGCAGTCAGGTCGGTCTTGCGGAGCTGATACGTGAGAACTTTCCAGAAAAAGAGGTATATATGACCGGCGACGCGCCCGGGCGCTACGGCTTTATAGCCGGCTCGACGCCGGATGCGGTCCCCGACTCCGCATACGAAGGTGCGCTTGCCATCATTCTTGACACGTCCGCGCCCGCGCTGATATCCGACGACCGCTGGCACACCGCCGCGCGCACCGCGCGGATAGACCACCACATCTTCCTTGAAAAAATAGCGGACGTTGAGGCGGTCGATAATACCTACGAGAGCTGCTGCGGTCTCATTGCGGAAATGGCGCGCAGTTGCGGCTGGCGGCTCACCCCTGCGGCTGCAAGCGCGATATACACCGGCATGGTGACGGATTCGGGGCGCTTTCGCTATTCCTCGACAAACGCGCGCACCTTTGAGCTGGCGGCTTACCTGATGAGCCAGCCCATCGACACCTCCGCCATCTACTCCGAACTTTACACCGACGACTGGCGCATGATACGCGCGCGCGCCTCGTTCGTCATGAAGGTCCGCTTTACCGAGCACGGCGCGGGCTATATCTACACGACGCGTGAGGAACTTGCCGCCTCGGGTCTTGACTCGTTTACCGTTTCCCGCGGCATGGTGGGCGTCATGTCCGACGTGCGCGGCGTGAACGTGTGGGTCAACTTTACCGAGACCGACGCAGGCGTGCTTGCCGAAATTCGCTCAAACAGATACAATATAAATCCCATTGCGGTAAAATACGGCGGCGGCGGTCACGCCATGGCGAGCGGAGCAACGCTCCCCGACCGCGAAACAGCCATGGCTATGCTTGGCGATCTTGACGCTGTGGCAAAAGGAGACGGCAATGAATAATTACGAAGTCAAAAAGGCGATCCTTGAAAAGATCAGAGAATACAAAAGCATTATCATCTCGCGCCATGTGCGTCCGGACGGCGATGCGGTAGGCTCCACGCTGGGACTGGCGCGCACTCTCCGGCTGACATTCCCGGAAAAACAGGTATTCGTGGTGAACGGCGACTACGCGGAATACACCGCGTTCCTCGGCAACGAGGACGCGCAGCCCGACGCAGCCTGCTACGCGGGAAGTCTTGCCATCGTAATAGACACGGCAACGCCCGACCGCATATCGAACAAAAGCTGGCAGTCGGCGCGCGAGGTGATAAAGATAGACCACCACATAGACGTTGCCCCGTACGGGGACATCGCATGGGTGGAGGAGCACCGTTCATCGGCGTGCGAAATGATAGCGGACTTTTACATGACCTTCCGCGAGGAGCTGAAGATAGACCGCGAGGCGGCGACCTGCATTTATGCGGGAATGGTGACAGACTCGGGGCGCTTCCGCTTCCGCAGCGTCTCGGGCGAAACGCTGCGCTGCGCCGCGGCACTGCTTGATCTCGGCGTGGATACCGACACGCTGTTCGCTCACCTCTACCTTGAAAAGCTCGATGCCTTCCGCTTCCGCGCTTACGTCTACGAAAACATAAAAATGACCCCTCACGGCGTGGCGTACATCTATGTTGACCGCGCAATGAAAGAGCGCTTTTCGCTCACCGACGAAGAAGCCTCGAACGTCGTCTCCTGCCTTGACTCGATAAAAGGCAGCATAATCTGGCTCGCCTTTATCGACAACTCGGACGGCGCGACCATCCGCGTGCGTTTGCGCTCGCGCTTTGTGACGGTGGACAAGCTCGCCAACAAATACCGCGGCGGCGGTCATGATTGCGCCAGCGGAGCTACGCTCATGTCGCCGGACGAGATACCCCTGCTGCTTGCAGACGCCGACGCGCTGATAGCGGACTACAAGGAAAACAACGGAGGCTGGATGTGAGAATACTTGTTACGAACGACGACGGGATAGGCGCGCCCGGTATCGCGGCTCTTGCACGCTTTGCCGTGCGCCTTGGCGAGGTCACCGTGATAGCGCCCCGGAGCGAGCAGAGCGGAAAAAGTCATTCAATTGACCTTGTTTCGCCTTTTGAAATAAAAAAAGTGCCGTTTCCGGCAGTTCCCGAGGTTTTTGAGGCATACTCGGTGGCATCCACCCCCGCCGACTGCGTGCGCTACGGCGTTCTGGCGCTCGGCGGCGAGTTTGACCTTGTACTTTCGGGCATAAACCGCGGCTTTAACCTCGGCGTGGACATAGTTTATTCCGGCACGGTGGGCGCAGCGTTTGAGGCGGCGTATTTCGGCATCCGCTCGCTTGCGCTTTCCACCGACTGGCTGGCATTCGGCGACAGCACACGCGAGCCTGTCTCGCTTGCCACGCTTGAGCGCATATGGGACTACGTGACCGCGAACGATCTTTTCGCGCACGATTCCATCTACAATATAAATATCCCCATGGATCCGGGCACGATACTTCCCACGCGCCAGGGCGGTCCGTACTACCGCGATGTTTTCAACGATCTCGGCGACGGAACCTTCAAGCCGCACGGCGTATGCGTGTTCAAAAACGGGCATGACCTTGAGGTGGATGCCGACGCCGTGACCGACGGATATATTTCGGTGACGCCGCTCACCATCGACCGCACGGACAGAAAAACGCTGGACTTGCTGCGGTCCGCAGGTAAGTAAAATATCACAAAGGGCTGTTAAAAAACTCAATTTGAGTTTTTTAACAGCCCCTATGTGATTCAGCGCCCGGCTTTATCAGTCGGAAAGCGGGACGCCGTTTGCGTCGGCGGTGTAGCCGTCCTTACCGATGATGTAGAATATGCCCTCGATAAGTCCCCATATCTGCATGGGAAGAGCGCCGATGCCGCATGTGCATACGGACAGAAGCAGCTGGAGCAGACCGCGCTTGTTGAAGCCGAGGTAGAAGTTGTGTATGCCGAGGGAGCCGAGGAATATTCCCAGCAGGCCGGCGGCAATTTTGGACTTTCTGTTGGCAGCGGGAGGCGTGGGCTGTGCAGGCTGCTGAGTCGGCTGAGCCGGCTCACCGGCAGTCTTGGGAGCATCCGCGCCGGCAGGTGTGCCGCAGGAAGGGCAGAATCCGGCGCCCTCCGGGATCTCGGTACCGCAGTTTTTACAGAACATGATAATTTCCTCCTTGTGAGGCGGGATATATTATGCCACGCCTCTCTTTGATATCATTATATCACAAAAGAATATGACTGTCAACGGAAATTATTCAAGAACATCGAGCGGAGTGCCCTGTGCGTCGGGCAGATCGACACCGAGCAGCTTTGCATATGTGGGAGCCTCATTCACGATGCTGCCGCCCTCAACGACGGCGCCCGCGCGAATGTGCGGTCCCTTGGCGCAGAACACGGGCCGGGGTCCCTTTTCGGGCAGATAGCCGTGCGTTGCATGACCGAAACGGAAGTCGGTAAGGTCGAGCGGAGCCAGAAGCGGCTCGCGGCAGCTATCGGAGTAGGAGGTGTAGCCGTCGCTTTCGATGCAGAATGCGAAATCGCCGTCAAGATGCTCTTTTTCGCGCGTCTCATCGCGCGTAAAGACCTCGGAGATACCGTATATGCCTTCGTCGCGCAGCTTTTTCAGCTCGCTGTAAAGGTAGTCGTAGGTCTCCTTGTCGTTCGGGTCGTGCAGGTAAATGAGCGAGGACATTGCGTTGGAGCGGCAGTATGCCTTCCACTCGGTCACATTGCCCTTGGCATCAGCCTTGAGAAGTCCCATACGGGCAAGAAGAAGGTTCGGCTTGATGGTGCGCTTTATATCGAGCTGACCGTGGTCGCTGACAAGGATGAAATCGGTGTTTTCAAGCTCGCCGATCGCCTCAAGAGCCTCGCCGAGGTCACCGATGGAGCGGTCAACGATGTCGAGCGCGGGCTTGAGCCAGTCGCCGAATACGCCGTTGGTATGGCGGCCGCTGTCAATATTGCCGTTGTGGACGAAGGTCACCTCGGGCTTGAATTTGCGGATGATGTCGCAGCAGCACTTTACAAGGAAGTCGTCCACCTGCGGGTGGATGCAGAAGTTCTTGCGCCCGGTCTTTACGTATGAGGGCGGGAGCAGGTAGCTGTTGGCTTCGATTATGTCGATGACCTCGGGCTTGGAGCCTGCACGCTCAAAGGATGAGCGCAGGGTGTCGCCTGCCTTGGGCATCCAGTATTCGTCGATCAGCCAGTCGATGTCGGGATGGCAACCGGTAACGGGCCAGAAGACCGACGCGGTGGTGTAGCCCGCCTCGTGCGCCGCGGTAAAGATGTCCTTTACGCGGATAACGTCGGAAAACCACTGCCAGCTGTCCTCCTTGCTGTCAAGCGAGAAGGAATAGTTGCTCACCACGCCCGTTTTTTCGGGGTAGCAGCCGGTCATCATAGAGACGTGCGCGGGATATGTAACGCTGGGGTAGATAGATCTCATCTTTTTTGCGCGCGCACCGCCCCCAAGATACTTTTGAAAGTTGGGGCAGGTGGCGAGATATTCAAGGTCTTCGCAGACAAGTGCATCGACCGAAAAGACCAAAAGACGTCTTTTTTTGTTTTCTTGCATGGATTTTCTCCTTAAATTCAGAAATTACATATTGATTTCCGGGTAATTTCATGGTACAATACATGTAATATCACCGCGGAGGTTTGATAATGAGTCTTACAATGTCGGAAATAGCAGAGAAGATAGGTGTTTCGACAGCCACGATATCGCGCGTGCTGAACGGCGACCGCAGCGTGACTCCCGAAATGCGCGAGCGTGTAATGTCGGCGCTTGAGGAGAGCGGCTATCATAAGCGCCCGCGGCGCTCGTCGGCGCGTTCGCGCAACGACCGCACGGTAATGATAATCGTGGCTCAGCTACACAATCCAATAACGCTCGGATTTATTGACGGCATTCGCCGCCGCCTTGCCGACGCCGGCATGAAGACGGTGATAACCCTCAGCGATTACAGTCCGGAGACCGAGTGCGACATGCTTGAATACGCAGGGCGCGGCGGTTATTCCGGCATATTTATGCTGAATGCGGTGGAATGCGCCCGCCTGCTCTCGCTGCTCGATACCGTGGCGGCGCCCGTGATATTCGTCAACCGCTATCCGCGCTCGCGCGACTGCGACGTGGTGACGGTGGACAACTACCGCACCGGCTACCTTGCTACAAAATATCTGACCGACCGCGGACACCGCGCGATAGCCCATATTGCCGGTCCGCGCACCTCGATGACCTGCCGCGACCGCGAGCGCGGCTTTGGCGACGCCATGCGCGACGCAGGGCTTGAATGCGACCCCGCTCGCTGTGTATTTTACGGCGACCGCAGCTACAAAAGCGGCTGCGAGGTGGGCGAGAGGATAGCAGCCATGCCGCCCGACGAGCGTTTTACGGCTGTGTTTTCGGCGACCGGCGTAATGGCGGCGGGCATGGTGGACCGTCTGCGCGCACACGGCGTGCGCGTACCGGAGGATGTCTCGGTGATATGCAGCGATGATTACAGCCGCGACTACATGCCCTGTCCGATAGATTTTACGACCTACGAGCAGGACCCCGGAATGATGGGGGAGACCGCCGCGGAGCTTATGCTTGAGCGTGCGGCGCATCCCGCGCGTCCGCCGAAATGCATCGTCTTTCCGCCCGTGCTCACCGAGCACGACAGCGTAAGGAACAAGGGCTGAGCAGGCAACACCCACAGCGTTGTCCGGACAGATATCTGTCAGAACAACGCTGTGGGTATTCTCATTTCATATAAAGTCCGCCGTTTACGTCCACAACATCACCGGTGATGTAGGAGGAAAGGTCGGAGGCAAGGAAGAGCACGGCGTTTGCGATATCATCGGGGGTGCCGAAGCGTCCCACGGGGATAGTGAGCTTGGGATCGTCCTTGGGATCGGTGAGCCATGAAAGTCCCTTTGCCATTGCCGTGAGCGTTCTGCCGGGGCAGACGCAGTTGGAGGTGATGCCGTATTGTCCGCCCGAAAGTGCAAAGCACTTGGACATATTGAGCACCGCCGCCTTTGCGGAGCTGTATGCGCAGGAGGAGGAACGTCCGCCGCGCTCGCCCGCCATGGACGAGATGTGTACGAGCTTGCCGTAGTTCTGCTCCTTCATTATTTCATACACCGCCTGAGTGCAGAAGAACACGCTCTTTATATCAAGCGTCTGCATTCTGTCCCAATCCTCAAGCGTTATCTCGTCAACGCGAGCCGTGCCGGTGATGCCGGCATTGTTGACCCAGATGTCGATCCTGCCGTAAACCTCGCGCAGGGCAAAAATATTGTCGCGCAGGTGGTCAAAATCGGTAACGTCAAGGCGGCGGAACTCGGCGTTCTGCCCCTCGGCTCTGATAGAAGCGGCGACTGCTTCGCCCTTTTCGGCATTTATGTCGGTGATTATGACCGATGCGCCGAAGTCGGCAAGACGGCGTGCTATCGCCTCGCCGATGCCCTGACCGGCGCCCGTTACGACCGCTGTGCGGCCCTCAAGAAGAATTTTGTTCATCGGATAACTCCTTTTTTCACTCAAAGGGCGCGAAAGCCCTCAAAATAATGCGCTCCCTCAACGTCTGCGACGGTATATTTCGCCGTAAACGAGGTGTTGTGAATGCCCGCGATCTTTACGTTGGGATTTTTAAGCTCCTCGGGCAGGTGCGAATCGTCAGCCCAGCGCTCTACGCTGAAATGGCCGTCCGGATGCACGTGCATGGTGGTGATGGAGGTGTTCTCCAGGCGCACCATCTGCCACACGTCGCGTATCGGCACGTTCAGGAGCTTTGCCATGATGAGCTGGATCGTAAGCATGTGCGACACAACGGCGATCTTTTTGCCGTCCTCCTCGCGTGCGATGCGGCAGAAGGACTCGACCGCGCGGTCCTGCACCTCAAGGAACGTCTCGCCGTCCTCCATGTGAAGCAGGTCGGGCTTGTGCTCCCAAAGGTCGATCTGACCGGGCCAGCGTGCTTCGATCTCCTCTTTGCCGAGGCCCTCCCACTTGCCGCAGTGGATCTCGCAAAGTCCGCGGTCGGTAAGGAGCGGGATATCACGTCCGCCGCGCACGCACTCGGCGGTCATCATGGTGCGCTTGTAGGGGCTTGACCATATGCGGTCAAGCGCAACGTGCGACATCGGTTCGGTCAGCGAGCGTGCCTGAGCCATGCCGCGGTCGTTGAGCGGCTGGTCGGTGCTGCCGACGAATTTGTAAAGGCGATTGTTTTCGGTCTCGCCGTGCCGTATAAGATAAATTTCAGTCATTTTTGTGACGATAGCCTTTCTTGCGGCTCCACCGCCGGCAATGTACGCAACCCGCGGTGAAGAATATCGATTTTGAGGTCCGGACCTTACAGGGCCTTTTGCGCTGCGGACAGCGCCGCGTCCTTCAGCGTTTCGGAGAGCGTGGGATGAGCCACGATGACATCGCGCCAGTCGGAAGCCTTCATACCCGAGCGCACCGCGAGCGCGGCGGCGTCGATGATCTCACAGGAGGCTGCACCGACCGCGAAAACGCCGAGCATTGCGCCGCTCTTTTTGTCGGCAACGACATAAACACAGCCGGAAACATTCTCGGCAAGCGCCATTCCGTTTGCGGCGTAGTCGGCTTTGCCGACTACGGTCTCGATGCCGCGCTTTTCAGCCGCGGCAGGGGTGATGCCCACAGCGGATATCGACGGCGCGGAATAAATACAGCGCGGAAGCGCGGAAAGATCAAGCTCCGGCGCGCTGTCGCCGGTAAGTATCGCTTCGGCAGCGACCTCCGCCTCGGCATACGCCGCGTGAGCGAGCATTGCGCGCCCGGTCACGTCGCCGATCGCGTAAATATGCGGTACAGAGGTGCGCATGCGGCTGTCGGTAACGATAGCGCCGCGCTCGGTCTTAAGTCCCAGCGCTTCAACGTCGATCCCTGAGAGGCGCGGTCTTCTGCCGACTGCCGCAAGCACGGCGTCCGCCTCGGCGGTCCCGCCTGCGGTGATAACGCGCAGACTGTCGCCGGCGCGCTCGACGCGCTCAACGGGCGAGCCGCAGAGGAAGCGTATCCCGCGTTCCTCAAGTCCGCGGCGCACACGCGCGGCGGCTTCGGGCAGCTCGCTGCCCAGAATATCCGGCATCGCCTCGATAACTGTGACCTCCGCCCCGAACGAGCGGTAAGCCGAGCCGAGCTCAAGCCCTATAACGCCGCCGCCGATGACGGCAAGGCGGCGCGGGAAGCGCCCCGCATCGGTCATTTTGTTCGGCGTGAGCGCCGCCGTGCTGTCGCGGCAAAGCTCCGCGCCGGGGAAGGGCGGGCACCACGGATCGGAGCCTGTGGCTATGATCAAATCGTCGGCGCGGTATTTTTCCGTGCCGTCGGACACCTCGGCGCCCGCGCCGACGGTGGCTTTTTTGTTTATAACGGTCACGCCTGCGGCGCGGAGCAGTCCCGCCACGCCGGAGCGGAGGCGCTCTGTCACGCCGTCGCGCCCGCGGACTATCGCCTTCATCGAATATTCGCCCGCGCCGCGCAGAATGCCTGCCTCGGTCAGCTCGCGCAGGCGGTCAAGCGCCGCCGCTTTGTCAAGCAGATATTTTGTCGGGATGCACCCTACGTTGAGGCAGGTGCCGCCGAGGTTTTCAGCCTCGAAAAGGCAGACCGACTTCCCGGCGCGCGCAAGCCTTGCGGCGGCGGTGTACCCTCCGGGGCCGCCGCCTATAACGATCACATCAAATTTTTTCATTCTGTCCCTCAGATGAGCATGAGAGCGGGGTCGCCGAGGCGCGCCTTAAGCTCGCTCATGAGCGAGAGTGCGGTCCTGCTCTCCCATACGCGCACGTCAAAGGCGGCGCTTACGGTGATCCTTTTGCCGTCGCCATCGACCGCAACGCCGAACGCGGCGGTCTCGGGTGTGCGCAGGGGCGGGGTAAAGCTGTCAACTCCCCAGCCGGAGGCATCGAAAACGGTAAACGCAGCGCCGTCCACGGAGGACATATCCCCGCCGAGTATCGCCGCGGCGTTTGCCGCCGCAGTGCGGGCTATCGCGCCGAGTCCGAGCGCCGATGCGTTTGCAACGGCGGAGGAAACGGTACCGTTATCGCCGCAGACCGCTATTGCGGCTGCGCCTGCGGGAAGGACCTTCTGCACGCCGCCGGCGTAAACGACGCCGAGCAGCGGATATCTTTCGGCAAGGCGGGGCAGCGCCATCATAACGAAGTGAGCGGGAGTAGCCTCCGCCGCCTCACAAAGAGACATGACCGCCGTGGCATCGGCAGACACCGAGACAGAGAAGACCGGCGCGGCTGCGGAATTTTCCCAACGGCGGGCGAGCGAATCGCGCATACGTCCGGTAGGGATGGTATCGGTGGGAGCCTCGGCAGGCTCTGCCTTGACCGCCTTTGCCGCCGCTTCTGCAGCTGCGCGTACATCCGACGCCTTTATAAAGCTGCCGTTTGACGCCGCCACGTGCTCAAGCTCCACGCCCAGCTCCGCCGCCAGCTTTTTGGCGTTCGGCATTGCGGGCAGGCTTATCACTACGGGTCTGCCCTTGGGCATGGGAAGCGTAACGGGCTTTGACTCCTCGACCTTTTTATCAGCCATAACGGGAACAAAATCATCCCCGTCGTCATCACAGACAGGAGCCGCGGGTGCGGGAGCCGCCGCGGGAGCGGGGGTCGCTTCGGTCGCGGGTGTCGCTTCGGTCGCGGCGCCCGACTTTGCCGCTTCAAGGTCGGCGGCATCGCCTATGGTGAGCAGGAGCGTTCCCGCATCCACCTTTTCGAATTCGCTTACAAATATTTCGGTGATGAATCCCTTGGCAAAGCTCTCGATGGGAAGCACCGCCTTGTCGGTCTCCACCTCCATAAGCACGTCGCCCTTGCGGACGGCGTCGCCTACGGCAACGCAGAGCTTTGTTACCGTTGCAACGTCGGTGGTCTGTCCCGCCGACGGCATTACGACTTTCTTTACCATCTTGTACCTCTTATCAGAGCCGCGCCAGCTTGCGGGCTTCCTCCATTATCCGCTCCTTGGAGGGGATAACGTAATTCTCAAGCACCGGGGAGAAGGGCGCGGGAGTGTCATACGCCGCAACGCGCACTACCGGCGCGTCAAGCAGGAATATCTCATGCTCGGCAAAGTAGGAGGCGACCTGTGCGCCCCAGCCGCAGTTGTATGTATCCTCGTGTACTATCATCAGCTTGCCCGTTTTGCACACCGACTCGACGACCGTCTCATAGTCGAAGGGAAGCAGGGTGCGGGGGTCGATTATCTCGCAGGAGATACCTTCCTTTTCAAGCTCGGCGGCAGCCTCCTGCGCGCGATAGCTCATAAGGAGGTTCGCAACTATGGTGATATCCTTACCCTCGCGGCGGATGGCGGCTTTTCCGAACGGTACGGTGTAATCTCCGTCCGGCACCTCGCCGGCAGAGTTGAGCGCGCCCGCCTCTTTACGCTTTGAGCCGTAAAGGAGCTTGTGCTCGAACACGATAACGGGGTTATCGTCGCGGATAGCTGTTTTCATCATGCCCTTGGCATCGTATGCCGTGGAGGGGCAGATGACCTTGAGTCCCGGAACGTGAGCAAAATATGTCTCGGGGCTTTGTGCGTGCTGTGCGCCGCGGTTGGTGGCTCCGGACGGGCAGCGCATGACCATAGGCACCTTGAGCGCGCCGCCGGACATATATCTCATTTTAGCAGCCTGGTTGACAAGCTGGTCCATCATGCAGAAAAGGAAGTCGCAGTACTGCAGGTCGGCGACCGGACGCATACCGTACATTGCCGAGCCTACGCACACGCCGGCTATCATTATCTCGGAGATAGGCGTGTTTATGCAGCGGCCCTCGCTGACGACACCGCCGCGGTTCTCCATTCTTCCAAACTCGTCGCCGATACCCTTTGTAACGGTAAAGGCTCCGCCCATACCGCCGGGGATATCCTCATCTTCACCCATTACATATACCGCCGGGTCGCGGCGCATTTCCTCTGCTATTGCGGACTTCAGAGCGTCCGCTATCGACATCATTGCCATTTATATTGATTTCCTTTCATTCATTTGACTGGTGCGCTCAGTCCGCGTAAACATCTTCAAGCGCGCTTTCAAGTGTCGGAAAGGGCGCTGCCTTGGCGTAATCGACAGCCTCGTCGATCGCCTCGTCCACTTCATCCTCCATCGCCTTCAGCTCCTCGTCGGTGGCAACGCCCTCGGCGATGAGCTTCTCGCGGAAGCATTTGACCGGATCGCGTGCAAACCACGCCGCTTCCTCGTCCTTGGGACGGTATCCGCAGGCGTCGTTGCGTGAATGACCGTATTTGCGGTATGTCTTGAGCTCAAGTATCGTCGGACCCTCGCCGGCTCTTGCGCGGGCAACGGCTCTCGCCATAGCCTCGTTCACGGCAAGCACGTCCTCGCCGTCAACGACCTCGGAGGGGATGCCGTAAGCCGAGCCGCGGTCAGCTGCGGGGTTTTCAAGAAGCGTGGTAAGGTGGATGGACGTGGTTGCGGAGTAAAGATTGTTCTCGCAGACATACACCACGGGCAGCTTCCACACTGCGGCAAAGTTGAGACCCTCATGGAAGGAGCCTTCGTTTGTCGCGCCGTCGCCCATAAAGGACACGGCAACATTATCCTTGTGCTGCATTTTGAACGCCAGCGCCGCGCCTGCGGCGATCGGGATATTTCCGCCGACAATGGCGTTTGCGGGGGGCGCGCCTATCGAGAAATCGCCCGTGTGCATTGCGCCGCCCTTGCCCTTGCAGCAGCCGTCGGCTTTACCGAACATCTCGCACATCATCGCGCGGAGCGACACGCCCTTTGCAAGGTCGTGTCCCGCAGGACGGTGCGTTGAAAAAATAACATCCTCGCGGCGCAGGTCGTATATCGTACCGACCGCAGTCGCCTCCTCGCCCGCACTCTGGTGGATGGTGCCGGGCATTATTCCCTCGAAGAACAGGTACTTGACCGTTTCCTCGTACTGACGGATCTCGTACATCTTACGGTACATTCCCGTCGCCTTGTCTTTTGACGGCATTACGCTCATGTTTGTGTTTTCCTTTCGTGTTTGTGTAATTACATGACACTGTTGCATTCATTGCTTTGAGTATAGCATATATCCGCCGCCGTGTCAAGCATTTTAAGTGATTTTTCATTATATTTTTTTGTTTTCATGTAATTACATAAAAAATATTTTGATTTTTTCTGCCGGGGTGGTTGACAACCGCTTCTCTGTCGTGTATAATCTTCTTATCATGGAAAACGCAAAAAAATATTTTATCTGCGAGTCGCGCTCGGTCTCCCCGTACCGCAACCTCGCCGCCGAGGAATATCTCATGCGCACGCTGCCCGCCGGGGCGTCGCTTTTGTTCCTCTGGCAGAACGACGACACGATAGTTATCGGTAAAAATCAAAACTGTTACGCCGAATGCCGCGTAGCCGAGCTTACAGCCGACGGCGGCCATCTTGCGCGCCGCATGTCCGGCGGCGGCGCCGTGCGGCACGACATGGGCAATCTCTGCTTCAGCTTTATCGCGCGCGGCGCGGACTACGACGTTCCCCGGCAGCTTAGCATAATTGCGGCGGCGTGCCGCGAGTTCGGCATAGACGCCGAGCCGACCGGACGCAACGACATCACCGCCACGGGTGCAAAATTCTCCGGCAACGCGTTCTTTTCGGTCGGTGATGTTCACTGTCATCACGGCACGGTGCTCATCAACTGTGATTTTGACGCTATGGCGCGGTATCTGACAGTCAAAAAAAGCAAGTTACAGGCAAAGGGGATCGAGTCGGTACGCTCGCGCGTGGTGAATCTCTCCTCGCTGGCTCCCGGGCTGACCGTTCCCGCCTTTTCGGAGGCGCTGCGGCGCGCGTATGCGCGCGCGGCGGGGACCGAACCTATCGAAGCGGCGTTTCCCGATCCCGCGCTTTACGCGGAAACCGAAAAGCGTCTCTCTTCGCCCGAGTGGCTGTACGGCAACGACCCGCCGATGAGCGACGAGCTTTCCGGCAGATTCCCCTGGGGCGGCATAACTCTGCGCTTTTCCGCCGCCGGCGGCGTAATAACCGACTGCATTGCGGATTCCGACTCGCTTGACCCCGAAATGCCCGCGCTTGCGGCGCGCGCTCTTATCGGCGTACCGCTAAGGCTCGCCGACATTACCGCGGCGCTTGCCGATATCCCCTGCGGCGCCGACATCGCCACGGTCTTTGCAGACCTCCCACACAATACATAATTTAAGGAAGAAAACAAGTATGGACGACTTCAGAAACATAACCGAATTTGTTGACTCGCTCCCCTCGCGGGGCTTTCCCGGCATGGATGTTACCGTGGCGCGCGACCACAAAATACTCTACCGCCACAGTGCGGGATACACCGACATGGAAGCCGGCGTTCCCGTCAGCGGCAACGAGCTTTACTACATGTACTCCTGCACCAAGGTCGTCACCTGTGCGGCGGCGCTCCGTCTCATGGAGCGCGGCGGATTCATCATGTCCGACCCCGTAAGCGACTATCTGCCCGAATTTGCGAACGTTCGTGTACGTTCCGCCTCCGGCGCGTATTCCGAGCCGGCAAAAAGCCCCATTCTCATGCGTCATCTGTTCAACATGACCTCGGGCTACGCCTACGATCTCACCAATCCCTGCATCCAGGAGGTCCAGGTACGCACCGGCGGCAAGTGTCCCACTCGTGAGACTGTGGCTGCCATGGCTCGCATGCCCATTGATTTTGAGCCGGGAACGCACTTCCGCTACGGTCTTTCGCACGACATTCTCGCCGCGGTCGTTGAAGTCATCTCCGGCGAACGTTTTTCCGATTTCGTAAAAAAGAACATTCTCGATCCCTGCGGCATGACCGAAAGCGGCTTCCGCATGACCGATGCCGTGCGTGCGCGCATGGCTAAGCTATACAGCTACAATGTCAAGACCGGGCATGCCGTTCCTGCCACCGGCGGCAACGTTTATATTCTCGGCACCGACTATGACAGCGGCGGAGCCGGGCTTATCTCCTCTGTCTCCGACTACATCAAATTTGCCGATGCGCTCGCCTCCGGCGGCGTTGCGGCGACCGGCGAACGCATTCTTTCCTCCCGTTCGATAGACCTCATGCGCCGCAACTGTCTCACGCCCTCTCAGCTCGTCGAATTTGAGGATCGCTGGCACGGGCTTATCGGCTACGGCTACGGCTACGGTGTGCGGACGTATCTCGGCGGTGAGGGTGGTTCGCTCTCCCCGGTCGGTCAGTTCGGCTGGCAGGGTGCGGCGGGTTCCTATGTCATTATCGACCCTTCGACCCGCACCTCGCTCTTCTTTGCCATGCACATGCTTCACAATCAGGAAAACTTCGTCTTCCCCCGCCTCTGCAATTCCTTTTTTAGTATCGGGTGACGTTACTTCAGATTCTGATCTTCATACCCCGACCGTAGGCAGGGAATAAAGTATGAAGCAAATTTCAGCGTTCAGTTACCCTGCCGAGTTAAGCCGCTACGCGTCTTAACGCCAAGACAACATTTATCATACGGTACAAATTCATATCTACTACACGTCCATAGTTACATCTGAACATGAAGTGGCTTGTCGGTAAAGTGGGAGCAGATTTATATCAGACTCCATGGATTAAGTTACTTCGAATCATGAAGTGACTTCCCGGCGAAGTGAGCGCAGATTTATATCGGACTCCACGGATTAAGTTGCTTCAAAACATGAAATACCTTACCAATAAAATGAGAGCAGATTTACGTCTGCTCTCTGTTTTTAGTTTTTACTGAAAATAATAATGAAGATTTTGCGTAAGCGAAATCTTCATCATTCTCCGTATAAATAAAATAAAAAATAGAGAGCAGATGTGAGTCTGCTCTCATTTTAAAGGTGTGCTACTTCATGTTCAGATGTAACTAAGGGTAGGAAGTAGATATAAATCTGAACTCGTTTCACGGTCGGGGTATGAAGTTCAAAATCCGCAGAAACTCCCCCCGAGTACAAAAAACTATTGACAAGGGGGCGGGGAGATGGTAGAATTAAGGGGAAGAAAAAACGAAAGGCAGAGTCATTATGAAGGAACTTCACGGAAATATAGTGGTGGGTCAGTCAGGCGGTCCCACCGCAGCAATAAACGCAACGCTGGCAGGCGTTATACGCGGCGGACTTGACGGCATTGCCGCCAGAACGATAGGAAAAATATACGGAATGAGAAACGGCGTTGAGGGCTTGCTTGAGGAAAGACTCGTTGACCTTGGCGCGCTGTTCGACAGCGACGAAAAACTCCGCCGCCTCGAACACACACCCGCAGCCGCACTCGGCTCCTGCCGTAAAAAGCTGCCGAAATGCAGCGACGATCCCGCAATATACGAAAAACTGCTTGCGGTGTTCAAAAAGTACGATATCAGATATTTCTTTTACATTGGCGGCAACGATTCAATGGATACCGCCGCAAAGCTCTCGGAGTACACCCGCACGCATGAATACGAAATGCGCATAATGGGCGTTCCGAAAACCATCGATAACGACCTTGTAGTGACCGACCACACCCCCGGCTTCGGCTCGGCGGCAAAATATATCGCCGTCACAATGCAGGAGATCATACGCGATTGCTCGGTCTATACCGTCCCCGCCGTCACTATCGTTGAGATAATGGGCCGCGACGCGGGCTGGCTCACCGCCGCATCCGCTATCGGACGCGCCGTGAACGGCATCTCTCCCGACCTCGTTTACCTGCCCGAGCGCCCGTTCGACCTTGACGCGTTTTACGCAAAGCTGCGCGAAAGACTTGCCGTGCACCCCAGCGTGGTCGTTGCGGTATCCGAGGGCATTCGATTTGCCGACGGCAGATACGTCTGTGAGGGCGTTGACGTGGGAACGACCGACGTTTTCGGTCACAAGCAGCTCTCCGGCACCGGCAAGGCGCTTGAGCTTGCCGTGCGCGCCGAGATCGGCTGCAAGGTCCGCTCGGTCGAGCTGAATCTGCCGCAGAGATGCGCCGGACACATTGCCTCGGCGCAGGACCTCACCGAATCGGTAGCCGTTGGCCGCGCTGCCGTTGCCGCGGCGCGCGAGGGCGTCAGTCGCGAGATGATGACCATCCTCCGCACCGAGCGCGACGGTCACTACGATTTTGAGATATCGCATTCCGATGTTTCGCAGATCGCCAACAAGATAAAGAGCGTACCGGCGGAGTTTATAAATGCCGTCGGAGACGATGTGACCGACGAATGCTGCAGCTATCTGCTTCCGCTCATCCGCGGCGAGGCGTATCCGGAGTACACGGACGGCATTCCCGATTACGTTGTTATCTGAGTGCAAAAAAAGTACAAAAAGTACAAAAAAGGAGATTTTCAATGAGCAAGCCGAAAAAAATAGCCGTGATAACCGGCGCATCGTCCGGCATGGGACGCGAATTTGCACGCAGGATCGAAGAAAAACACCGCGGTGAGCTTGATGAGATCTGGCTGATCGCGCGCCGCCGCGAGCGGCTTGAGGAGCTTGCCGCCGAGCTGGGCACTCCGGCGCGTGCGTTGCCGATAGATCTTTCCGGCGAGATGGGGACCGACGAATACGCCGCCATTCTTGACGCGGAAAAGCCCGACGTTCGCGTTATGGTGAACGCCGCCGGGTTTGGGATATTCGGTTCCTTTGAGGGCATGGAGCTTGGCCGTCAGCTTGCGATGATCGATCTCAACGCCAAGTCTCTCGTTGCCATGACCTACCACACGCTGCCCTACATGCGCAAGGGAGCGCAGATATTTGAGCTGGGTTCGCTTTCGGCGTTCCAGCCGGTGCCCTACATCAATGTTTACGCCGCGACGAAGGCGTTCGTGCTCAGCTTCACGCGCGCGCTGAACGTTGAGTTGAAAACGCGCGGGCGCGGCATACGCGCCATGGCGGTTTGTCCCGGCTGGGTCAAGACCGAATTTTTTGACACTGCCGTGCGCGACGACACCATCAAATACTACAATCGCTTCTACACTGCCGAGCAGGTAGTGGCGCGCGCCATGCGCGACATGGAGCGCGGCAAGGATGTATCCGTTTGCGGTGCTGCCATCCGTGCGCAGGTTCGTCTTACCAAGCTTCTCCCGCACAAGCTCGTGATGTCCATCTGGTGCCACCAACAACATTTTTAATCTCGGGTGACGTTTGAGCAGATTTGTAGCCGCATACCTCGATGGCGAAATGAGTGCTAATTCTTATCTACTTCCTGTCTTTAGTTACATCTGAACATGAAGTAACTTGTCGGTGAAGTGAGTGCAGACTCTTATCTACGAGTCATTATTGTCTTTGGTCAAGACGCGTAAAATTCTACAGCAAAACTTTGACCAGGACGCCGTAGGCGGCTTGATGTGGTGCGGTAACATGAACTGAAAAATATTGCAGGCTATATTCCGCACCGCCTGACGAGGCGGGGTAACTGAACCTCGAAATTTTCTCAAACTAAATTCCCCATCGGCTGGATATCATTACAATAACTTTGACCAAGACGCCGCAGGCGGCTTGGTGAGGCGGGGTAACCGAACCTTGAAATCTTATAAAACTAAATTCCCCGCCGGCGTATATCACTCAATACCAAACGGCTACCACGCAAATGCGTGGTAGCCGTTTGGTATTGTTTTGGGGCTAAGGCGCATGGTCGTGCGCCTTAGCGAGCGAGGAAACCGGACTAAGAAATCTATCCTATACTAAATTCCGAGCGGTTAGTCAAACAGTCTTCCGTACTTAAGCAGTCTTTCGTACTTTTCCTTGGCGGCGTTCTCTGCCTTGGCAAAGAGCTTTTCCGCGCGCTCCGGGAACTGCTGTGCAAGTCTGCTGTAACGGGTCTCGCTGGTGATGAACTCACGATAATCGGCTGTGGGAGCCTTGGAGTCAACGGTCAGCGGGTTCTTGCCCTCTGCCTTGAGCTGAGGATTGTAACGGAACATCTGCCAGTAGCCGGCATCGACCGCACGCTTCATCTCCTGCTGGCAGTTCTGCATACCGCCCTTGACGCCGTGCATCTCGCAAGGCGCGTAGCCGATAACGAGCGACGGACCGTGATATGCTTCAGCCTCGGTGAGAGCCTTGAGCATCTGATTCATGTCAGCGCCCATAGCGACCTGTGCCACGTAAACGTAGCCGTAGGACATTGCGATCTCCGCAAGGTTCTTCTTGCCTATCGCCTTACCTGCTGCGGCAAACTGTGCCACCTGACCGATCTGGGATGCCTTGGATGCCTGTCCGCCGGTGTTGGAATACACCTCGGTATCAAAGACCATAACGTTGATGTCCTCGCCGGAAGCAAGAACGTGGTCAAGTCCGCCAAAGCCGATGTCGTATGCCCAACCGTCGCCGCCGAAGATCCATACGGACTTCTTTGCGAGGTAATCCTTGTCTGCAAGTATCTCTGTAGCGAGAGTGCATGCCTCGCAGTCGCAGTTCTTGCCGGCAGCCTTCAGCTCCTTCATGTGAGCGAGCATTTCCTCTGCCTTGTCGCCGAAGTGAGCCTTGCCCGCCTCGGAGGAAAGGAACTCGATGCCCTCATCGGCGGTGAGTATGCCGTCCTCAAGTGCGGCGATGAGCTTTTCGGTAGCAGCCTCATTGGTCTTGCCGTCATCGTAGCTTGCCAGCCACTCGGCGGCGGCAGCCTTGATATCGTCGGTCGCCCAGATGGAAGCGAGCTTCTCTACCTTGCCCTTGAGCGCCTCGCGGATGGTCTTCTGACCGAGATAGATACCGAGACCGTGCTCGGCGTTGTCCTCGAAGAGGGAGTTAGCCCACGCGGGACCTCTGCCTGTTTCGCGGTTGACGGTGTAAGGAGTAGCAGGCGCGGAGCCGCCCCAAATGGAGGAGCATCCGGTCGCGTTGGAGATATACATTCTTTCGCCGAAGAGCTGTGTTACGATCCTTGCATAGGATGTCTCGGCGCAGCCCGCGCAGGAGCCGGAGAACTCAAGCAGCGGCTGCTTGAACTGGCTGCCCTTTACGGTGGTGTTTATAAGCTCGGGCTTCTCGGAGACGTGCGCAACAGCGTAGTCGAACGGAGCCTGCTGGTCGAGCTGAGTGGGCTGGAGGACCATCTCGATCGCGCTCTTTGCGGAGGCGAGCTTGGCGCTCTCCTTGGCTGCGGTCTTGGGATCGTACTCGGGATGCTCGGTGGCAACGGTCTTTGCGGCTGTCTCAAGCGCCTTCTTGGTAACGGGGCATGCCTTTACGCAAAGCGTGCAGCCCATGCAGTCCATCGGGCTTATCGCCATGGTGAACTTGTAGTTGGTCTTTATAACGGGCTTGGCAGTGAACTTGGTCGCGGCGGGTGCGGCGGCTGCTTCCTCCTCGGTCATAGCGAAGGGACGGATAGCGGCGTGCGGGCAAACGAACGCGCAGTTGTTGCACTGGATGCAGTTTTCGGGCTTCCATGTGGGAACATAGACCGCAACACCGCGCTTTTCAAAGGCAGCGGCGCCCTGAGGATATGTACCGTCGGCACAATCCTTGAATGCGGAAACGGGGAGCGAATCGCCGCGCATGGAGTCAACGGGCTCCACGATGCGGTTGACGAAATCTACAAGGTCCTTGCGGTCGCCGGTCGCTTCGGGCTTCGGAGCGTCGGGAGCGCAGGTCGCCCATGCGGCGGGAACGTCCACCTTGACCATTGCATCGGCTCCGGCGTCGATGGCGGCGTAGTTGAGGTCAACGATCGCCTGTCCCTTCTTGATGTAGGACTTGTACGCCATCTTCTTCATATACTCAATGGCTTCATCCTTGGGAAGAATGCCGGCGAGCGCGAAGAACGCGGACTGGAGAACGGTGTTCTTTACCTTGGCGTTGCCGATGCGCTTGATGGCGATACCGGTACCGTCAATGATGTAGAAATTGATGTGGTTCTCGGCAAGGTACTTCTTTACGGCTGCGGGAAGATGAGCGTCAAGCTCCTCGGGCTTCCACGCGCAGTCAAGCAGGAAGGTTCCGCCCGGCTTTACATCCTGCACCATGTCGTACTTGTCAAGATAAGCATGGTTGTGGCAGGCAACAAAGTCCGCCTTGTTGATGTAGTAGGGGCTCTTTATGGGGTTATCGCCAAAGCGCAGGTGCGAGATGGTGATACCGCCGGTCTTTTTGGAGTCGTACTGGAAGTACGCCTGAATGTACTTATCGGTGTGGTCGCCGATGATCTTGATGGAGTTCTTGTTTGCGCCGACGGTTCCGTCGCCGCCAAGACCCCAGAACTTGCAGGAGATCGTTCCGGCGGCTGCGGTGTCGGGCACGGCGTGCTCGGCAAGGGAGTGACCGGTAACATCGTCAACTATGCCGATGGTGAAGCCCTGCTTCGGCTTATCGGCGGCAAGGTTCTCGTAAACGGCAAAGATGGAGGCGGGGGTGGTGTCCTTGGAGCCGAGACCGTAACGGCCGCCGACTACCTCGATGTTACCTCTGCCCTCGCGGGAGAGAGCGGCAACAACGTCAAGGTAAAGAGGCTCGCCGAGAGCGCCCGGCTCTTTGGTGCGGTCAAGGACCGCGATCTTCTTTACACTTGCGGGTATCGCCTCTGCGAGCTTGTCCGCGCAGAAGGGACGGTAAAGTCTTACCTTTACAAGGCCGACCTTCTCGCCGTGTGCGTTGAGGTAATCAATGACTTCCTCGGCAACGTCGCAGACCGAGCCCATGGCAACGATAACGCGCTCGGCATCGGGTGCGCCGTAGTAGTTGAAGAGACGGTAATCGGTACCGAGCTTCTCGTTGACCTTGTTCATATATTTCTCGACGATAGCCGGGAACTTGTCGTAGTAGGTGTTACATGCCTCGCGGTGCTGGAAGAAGATATCGCCGTTTTCGGCAGAGCCGCGGAGAACGGGATGATCGGGGTTGAGAGCGCGGGCGCGGAACGCCTTGATGGCATCCCAGTTCACCATATCCTTGAGATCTTCGAGCTCCCAAACGTTGATCTTCTGGATCTCGTGGGATGTACGGAAGCCGTCAAAGAAGTTAAGTACGGGAACTCTGCCCTCGATGGCGGCAAGATGCGCCACGGCGCCGAGGTCCATTATCTCCTGCTGGTTGGTCTCGCAAAGCATTGCGTAACCGGTCTGGCGACATGCGTAAACGTCGGAATGATCGCCGAAGATGTTCAGCGCGTGCGAAGCTACGCAGCGGGCGGAAACATGTATAACGCCGGGGAGAAGCTCGCCTGCCATTTTATACATATTGGGGATCATAAGAAGCAGACCCTGAGAAGCGGTGTATGTGGTGGTAAGAGCACCTGCGGCAAGAGAGCCGTGTACGGCACCCGCGGCACCCGCCTCGGACTGCATCTCGATCATTTTTACTCTTTCACCGAAAATGTTGCGTGCGGGCTTGCCGAGCAGGTTTTTGTCGGTAGCCGACCATGTGTCGGTGATCTCTGCCATGGGGCTTGAGGGAGTGATGGGGTAGATGGCGGCGACTTCGGTGAAGGCATACGATACGTGTGCCGCAGCGGTGTTGCCGTCCATTGAAAGCTTAGGACGTTTAATTGCCATTGGCTTTTCCTCCGATATATAAAAAATTTAATGTTGTCAAAATGACTCACAATATATTATACAGCTTTCGGGGAAAAAAGTAAAGGGTTTTCAGTGAATTTTGTCGCATAAATATCATGCAAACGGGGAAATGCGTGGTTAAAAGCACGAACAAAAACATCCAAAAAAACGCCCGCTCCTATTGACAGCGGGCGCGCGGCGGATTATAATCATATTGAAGAAATTCGCGAAAGGACGAAAAACAATGAAGCTCACATTTCTCGGCTCCGGGCACGGCGTGCCGTCACCCGATCGTCACTGCTCCGCAACTCTGCTTGAGGTCGGAGGCAAAAGATACCTTATCGATGCGGGCGCTCCCGTGGTCGATATTATGCGTGCGCGCGGCATACCCGTGGACGGTCTTACGGCTGTTTTTGTCACGCACCGCCACAGCGACCACACCTTCGGTCTGCCGATGCTCGTGAACATCACCACATGGTTCTACAAAAACGCCGATTACGATATATTCCTGCCCGAGCAGATATGCATCGACGCGATACACATGATGATACTCGCCTCGCTCTCGGGACCGGACGACGAACGCATAAGGATGCACGTTTTCGGCGCCGGCGAGGTATATTCCGACGATACCGTCACCGTCCGCGCCATTCCGACCGATCACATGAACGGCTTGCACCCGTCGTATGCCTTTGTGATAGACGCCTCCGGCGAGGGCGCGGGCGCCGACCGCGGCAAACGCGTGATCTTTACCGGCGACCTGCATCAGGGCGACGCCGCCGATTTCCCGGAGATCATAATGACCGAACCGTCAACGATGCTAGTTTCCGAGCTGGTGCATTTCAATCCGGAGGTCATCATCCCGCGCTTTGAGGCGTGCCTTGCCGGGCAGATAACGGTGAATCACTATTTTGATCCCTCACCTAAGCGTCCCGACCTTGAGGCGGTGCTGAAGGCGGGCGTGCATTCAAAGCCGATATGCCTTGCGCATGACGGCTACGAGGTGGAATTCTGAGTGTTTTTTGCTCACTTTATGCTCACTTTTTTCCCATCATCTCGCCGATAAGCTCAAGAATACGGAAGCGTATGCGGTACTTCGGCGCATCCGTCTCGGTTATCATGCGGTACTGCTCGGGGGTAAAGCCCGCAGCGATGTAGTCGTTCCCATCGGCGGGCGTTCCGGCATCGGCGCGATGCGCCGAGCGCTTTGCCGCCGAAAGGCAGAGCGACGGGAACAGCACGCACCACCAGTTCCTGCCCTCGCCGGAGCCGAGCACCACTCTCACCGACGTGTATCTTCCGGCGGGCAGGCGCACGCCGTCGTACTCGCGCGTGGGGTAATATTCTTCACCTATCTCAATGCGCGCGCCGTATGACGCACCGAGCGCCTCAAGGCGTTCGTCCGCCGCCGCAAGCAGGTGCTGCGAGCCGTCGGTGACGGCACGGCGCGCCTCGTCAAGGTCGCGGCAACCGTCAAGAAGAGACGGTATCACGTCAAGTATGGCATCGCGCACCGACAGCTTGACCGACTGATCGGCAGGAAGATCGGAGTCGGCGATAACATGCAGGCGCAGGACTTTTTTATAGACCTCCGCTTCTCCGTGTATCGGAAAAAACGGAGCCATGATGGCAAAAAGGACAGCAAGGACGGCAACGGACAGAAGGGCGCGGGCGGCTTTGCCGCAGGATCTGAATTTTTTCATTTTTCGTGCTCCACACAGGATATGATATGTAAAGCCGCGCCGTCTGTCCTATCGGTATATTATTTGCGCCCCGCGCACGGTTTATTCAAAAAAACAGGTAGTGTTAAAAACTCAAATCGAGTTTTTAACACTACCTGTTATTACATTACCGAGCCGTCACGCCGGCTCCGGCACGCTGCCTGCGCTTTTGCGCCAGGCGATGCAGAAGTACGTTATCTCGGCGATCGCCGTTATCGACCAGGAGAATATATAAAGCAGATAAAGCGACGGTATAGTGTGGAAATGCGCAAATACGGTATACACCCATGCCACGCGGAAGACGCACGAGCCAAGTATGACTATCACCGTCGGCACAAAGCTCTTACCGAGTCCGCGCGAGGCTGCTATGGTGCAGTCCATTAATGCAGACACCATATACGAAAAGCCCATTATCATTATCCGGTGCATTCCCGCCGCCGCGACCTCCGGGTCGTGTGTGAATATCGCAAGGAACTGCTCGCCGAAAACCATCAGCAGTATTCCCAGCACCGCGCCCGCCACGAACGAGTAGCAAAGGCTGACTATGTAGCTCTTCATCACGCGGCGCCGCTTGCCCGCGCCGAGGTTTTGGCCCATGAATGTTGAGCACGCGGTATAAAATGCCGCCATTACATTATAAATTATCGCATCGGAATTCGCCGCGGCGGAATTGCCCTCGACCATAACGTGGTCGAACGAGTTGACTCCCGACTGTATAAACAGGTTTGCGACCGCGAATATCGCGTTCTGAAACGCTGCGGGTATACCGAGCGACAGTATGCTTGCCGCCTTGCCGCGGTATATGCGCACCTTTCGCCATGAGAAGCCGCACATCCCCTTATCGTGCGAAAGACGGATGAGTATCAGTGCCGCCGAAAGATACTGCGAAATAATGCTTGCCAGCGCCACGCCCTCCGCCGCCATTTTGCACACGATAACAAAAAACAAATTAAGGATAACGTTGAGCACGCCTGCGGCTGTAAGATAGACCAGCGGGCGGCGCGTGTCGCCCTCGGCGCTCAGGACCGCGTTACCGAAGTTGAATATTCCCAGTGCGGGCATACCGAGGGCGTATATCTTGAAATACAGCACCGCGCCGTCGATAAGCTCGTCCTTTGTTTTTATCAATGCAAGCATGGGATGCGCCAAAAAGAAGCACGCCACCGCTATCAGCACGCCCGCCGCGGTACATAGCACAAACGCCGTATGCACCGTTTCGGAGGTATCTTTTTTCTCTCCCGCACCTATGAACTGTGCCACGCGCACGTTCACGCCGCTGCCCATTCCTATCAGCACGCCGGTAAACAGCGTTACGAGTATAGTTGTTGATCCGACCGAGCCGAGAGCCTGCGAGCTTGAAAAGTTACCGACGACGGCGACGTCCGCCATATTGAACAGCACCTGCAAAAGCTGCGATGCCATAAGCGGCACGCTGAACAGGAAGATCTTCCGCCAGAGCGAGCCTGTCGTCATATCCGCGTCATTTGTCGATGTGAAATTTTTATGTGTGAGTAATTTCATATTCCCAAAAGCAACGAAGGATGCTTCCTATCCTTCCCGTCTCCCTCCGTAAAGGCAAAAAATTGCCGCCCGACCGGCAGCACCAATATCATACCACAAAACCCTCTCCCCGTCAATGGTTTTTTATACTCGGGTGGATTTTCTTCAGATTTGTAGCTTTATACCCCGATGGTGAAAAGAGAGCAAAGTCATATCTACTACCCGTCTTTAGTTACATCAGAACATGAAGTACCTTTCCGGCGAAGTAAGTACAGGTTTATATCACATTTCACGTCTTAAGTTTCTTCAGAATATGAAGTACCTTCCCGGCGAAAAGAAAGCAGAGTTACAGCTACCCCCTATTTTTTGTTTCTACGAATAATAGACTAATGAAGATTTTGCTTACGTAAAATCCATTAACTCCCCTCGTATCTGGGAAGGTGGCGCGCTTACGGCTTTGGAATGCTTGGGGTCAAGGCGCGCAAGCGATATATCACTGCCACCCCAGCTCGTATATTCACAATATGCATGAATATATGCATCATTATGCATGGCGACATGTATCATATGCACGTTTGCGCCGCGTATATGCGCGAAATATTGCATATAATCAATAAATATTCGCTTTACCCCTTGACAAACCGGATTTTTGATGTATAATAATACACATGATGAAACCCAACCATTCCGGAGGACAGGAAAAATGATAAACAAAAAAGACATCAAAAAAGTTGTGCTTGCCTATTCGGGCGGGCTTGATACCTCGATAATCATACCGTGGCTCAAGGAGAACTACAACAATTGCGAGGTCATAGCGGTATCGGCTGACGTAGGTCAGGCCGACGAGCTTGACGGACTTGAAGAAAAAGCGCTTGCAACAGGCGCCTCCAAGCTGTACGTTCTCGACCTTACCGACGAGTACGTTGACGACTACATAATCCCCACCATGAAGGCGGGCGCAAAATACGAGGAATACCTGCTCGGCACCAGTCATGCGCGTCCATGCATTGCCAAACACCTTGTTGATATCGCCAAAAAAGAAGGCGCCGACGCCATAGCGCACGGTTGCACCGGCAAGGGCAACGACCAGGTGCGCTTTGAACTCACGATAAAGCACTTCGCCCCCGAAATGCCGATAATCGCTCCGTGGCGTGAGTGGAGCATCAAATCGCGTGAAGAAGAAATAGATTACGCCGAGGCGCACAATGTGCCGCTGAAAATAAACCGCGAAACGAACTATTCCAAGGACAAAAACCTCTGGCACCTTTCGCACGAGGGACTTGACCTTGAGAACACCGGCAATGAGCCGCAGTACGAGAAAAAGGGCTTTCTCGAAATGGGCGTTTCACCCGTGGACGCCCCGGATGCCCCCACATACGTAACACTTGATTTTGAAGCGGGCGTTCCCGTGGCGCTTGACGGCGAAAAAATGAGCGCCAAAAACATTATACTCAAACTCAATGAGCTGGGCGGCAAAAACGGCATCGGTATTCTCGACATCGTTGAAAACAGACTTGTGGGCATGAAGTGCCGCGGCGTGTACGAAACACCCGGCGGAACGATACTTTATAAGGCGCACTCGGTGCTTGAAACGCTCTGCCTTGACAAAATGACAATGCACGAGAAGGAAAAACTGGCTATAACGTACGCCGAGCTTGTGTATAACGGTCAGTGGTTCACACCTCTGCGCGAAGCGCTTGCCGCGTTCGTGGATAAAACGCAGGAGCGCGTTACCGGCAAGGTGAAGCTGAAGCTCTATAAGGGCAATATCATAAACGCAGGCGTGTGGAGCAAATACTCGCTTTACAGCGAGCAGATCGCCACATTCGGCGAAAGCGACTACGACCAGACAGACGCAAACGGCTTTATCAACCTCTTCGGACTGCCCGTAAAGGTGCAGGCACTCTCCGATGCAGGTAAATTGCTGTAAAATGAAAAATTCCCGCATGGGAAAACGGAGGAAAAATGATGACCGAAACTGAATTCCCATGCGGAGCATACGATAGCCGCACCGCAAAGAACGAAAACAAACAAATGCCCGCCAACAATGCTGATGTTCAGATGGAACATCCCGGCGAGAATAGCTCAGACCCTGCACTCTCTTCACAGTCGGGTTATGCGGCTGCAAATCCGCAGAAACTTCACCCGAGCATAAAAAAAGATAATGTTCAGATGGAACATCCCGGCGTCAGTGGATCAGACTCTGCACTCTCTTCACCATCGGGGTATACGGATACGACCTCGCACAAACTCCCCCCGAGCTCAAAAAAAATGTGGGCGGGGAGGACGGCGGGGGTGACGGACGCGGTCGCGGATGACTTTAATTCGTCCATCCGGTTCGATCAAAAAATGTACCGCCAGGATATTTGCGGAAGCATGGCACACGCCGCAATGCTGGGCGCACAGGGGATAATTCCGGAGACCGACGCCGAAAAGATCATCGGCGGACTTGAGGGAATACTTGCAGACCTTGAAGCGGGGACGTTGCAGTTCGATCCCAACGCCGAGGATATACATATGTTCGTTGAAACGGTGCTGACAGAGCGCCTCGGAGACGTAGGAAAACGACTGCATACGGCGCGCAGCCGTAACGATCAGGTAGCACTCGATACGCGCATGTACCTGCGTGACAAAGCCGACGACACGACAGGACTGGTGCGCGAGCTGATTGCCGTTCTTTGCGACCGCGCCGAGGAGCACGCCGCCACGATAATGCCGGGCTATACCCATATGCAGCGCGCACAGCCGGTAACATTCGGACATCACTTGATGGCATACGCCGCAATGCTCATGCGCGACCTCGGCAGACTTCACGATTGCCGCGCGCGTATGAATATCTCGCCCATCGGCTGCTGCGCACTTGCCGGAACAACATACGCAACGGATCGCCGCGCCGAGGCTGCCGCGCTCGGCTTTGACGGAATATGCGCCAATAGCCTTGACGGTGTTTCGGACCGCGACTTTTGCGTTGAGCTTTGCTCGGCGCTCGCGATCTTGATGATGCACCTCTCGCGCCTCTCGGAGGAGCTGGTGCTGTGGTCAAGCTGGGAATTCGGATTCGTGGAGCTTTCGGACGCATACACGACCGGCTCGTCCATAATGCCGCAAAAGAAAAATCCGGACATGGCGGAGCTTATCCGCGGCAAGACCGGACGTGTTTACGGCGACCTTATGGCTCTGCTGACCGTGCTGAAGGGACTCCCGCTTGCATATAATAAGGATATGCAGGAGGATAAGGAAAGCATTTTTGACGCGGTGGAGACCGCGGAGACCTGCCTTTCGGTCATGATACCGATGATCGCAACGATGACGGTAAAGCCCGACGCCATGAAGCGTGCGGCGCAGGGCGGATTCATCAACGCGACCGACCTTGCGGACTATCTTGTGACCAAGGGAATGCCATTCCGCGCGGCGTACAAGATATCCGGCGAGCTTGTAGCACGCTGCATACGCGAGGGAAGGGTGCTTGAGGAGCTTCCGCTGTCGGTGTTCCGCGAATACAGCGAGCTTTTCGGCGAGGATGTTTATCCCGCGATAGACCTCGACGCGTGCGTTATGCGCCGCATATCCGAGGGCGGGACCTCACCTGATTCCGTGCGCGCACAGATAGCCTCCGTCCGAGATATGTTGAAAGCGGATAAGATATGAGCGGTCCCGCCAGTGCGGAACTAAAAATAGATACGGGAGTTAAAAAACTCAAATTGAGTTTTTTAACTCCCGTTGCGTTACTGCTATTTATACTCATGCGGACGCCGTTGGCGGCAGCCGCGTACAGCCCAAGGGGTTTTATGTTAACTATATATCAAATCCCGTAAGGGAGGATGGGTGAGTAAAATCACAATAGCATCGGCGTGCGGCATTCATTACGCCGCTCCCGAAGATTTTGGCGGAGCGCCGACCGTTACTTTGCGTAATCGACCGCGCGGCTCTCGCGGATAAGGTTTACCTTGATCTGACCGGGGTACTTGACCTCGTCCTTGATCTTTTTTGCCATGTCGCGTGCAATGACCTTCATGCCCGCGTCATTGACCTCCTCCGGCTTTACCATCACGCGGATCTCACGTCCTGCCTGAATGGCATATGCTTTGTCAACACCGGGGAAGCTGACCGCAATCTCCTCAAGCTTTTCAAGTCTCTTGATGTAATTTTCAAGATCCTCGCGTCTTGCGCCGGGTCTTGCAGCCGAAATGGCATCCGCCGCCTGTACCAGCACGGCGATGATAGTTGTCGGCTCGACATCGTTGTGGTGAGCTTCGATAGCGTGGATGACCTCGCGGCTCTCCTTGAATTTCTTTGCCGCATTTACGCCGATCTGAACATGCGTGCCCTCGACATCATGCGGGAAGGCTTTGCCGATATCGTGGAGAAGTCCCGCGCGGCGTGCCGTTGCGGCATCCTCTCCCAGCTCCTCTGCCATTATTCCGGCAAGGAATGCCACCTCCACCGAGTGACGCAGTACGTTTTGACCGTAGCTCGTGCGATAGCGGAGTCTGCCGAGCAGCTTTACAAGCTCGGGATTGAGCCCGTGAACGCCCACCTCAAAGGTTGCGCGTTCTCCTGCCTGCTTGATGCTTGCCTCGACCTCGCGTTTTGCCTTTTCCACCATTTCCTCAATGCGGGCAGGATGGATGCGCCCGTCTGCAATAAGCTTTTCAAGCGCTATACGCGCGACCTCGCGCCTTACCGGATCGAAACCGGAAAGCGTTATCGCCTCGGGCGTATCGTCGATGATAAGCTCAACGCCTGTAAGTGTTTCAAGCTTCTGAATATTTCTGCCTTCGCGTCCGATTATTCTGCCCTTCATTTCCTCGCTGGGCAGCGGAACGGCGGTAACGGTGGATTCTGCCACCTGGTCGGCGGCACATCTCTGTATTGCCAGAGAAATAAGATTGCGCGCCTTGGTTTCGGCTTCGTCCTTGAATTGAGCCTCAAGCTCATCCATACGCTGTGCAAAGTCATACTTTGCTTCGGATTCAAGGCTTGCCATCAACTCGCTCTTCGCTTCGGCAGTAGTGAGACCCGCAATAGCCTCCAGCTTTTTCTGCTGTTCGGCAAGGGATGCGGCTATCTCGGCGCGAAGCGCTTCGTTTTCCTTGAGTTTGCGGTCAAGCGTGTCATTTTTGCGGTCAAGCTGCTCGGTCTTGCGGTCAAGGGTCTCTTCCTTGGAGGCAAGGCGTCGCTCTGAGCGCGTGATCTCGGCACGTCTTTCCTTTATTTCACGTTCGGAATCGCTTCTTTGCTGATTGATATCTTTCTGAGCCGCCACTATCATGCGGTTAGTCTCGTACGTCGCCGCCATTTTTGCATCGGCTTTGATCTTTTCGGCTTCTTCCTCGGCAGAGCCGATCTTCTTTTCGGCTACGCGCTTGCGTATCAGGATGCCGAACAGGATACCGAGTCCAACGCCGACGATCAGAGCCACAACTGCGGCAACGATCGCTGTAACGATTATTTTTGTTTCCATATTGCACCTCCTTCTTAAAAAAATATTATGAAAAAATCCAGCACCGGACGCCGGACGCCCGGTGCATACATTTTTACATATGATATTGTAGCACAAAACCACGGGTTTGTCAATATGGTTTTCTTCCTATTTAAATGCATACGCGTGCATTATCTAATGCACGCCTGTGCATCTTAATAAAATCTTAAGGCGTTTGCCTCTTGAACTTTAAGACGTAATATGCGATAATAATAGTACAGAAAACACGATCGGAGAATGACGCAATGATAAACATACTTGTGTGCGACGACGACAGCGACATAGTTTCGGCTTTGAGGATATTCCTCACCGCGCAGGGCTACGGCGTTGTGGAGGCGCACGACGGAGCCGAGGCGATAAGCGCGGTCCTGCGCGGAGGGATAAGCCTTTGCCTGCTCGATATAATGATGCCGGGCACCGACGGACTTACAGCCCTTGCCTCCATACGGCGGGAATCGAACGTCCCGGTTATCCTTCTCACCGCAAAAAGCGAGGACGGCGACAAAATACTCGGGCTCGATATGGGAGCCGACGACTACGTGACAAAACCGTTCAACCCCGCCGAGGTGATAGCGCGCGTGCGCTCGCAACTGAGGCGATATATGCAGCTCGGCGGCGGCGCCCCAAACCCGGACGTGCTTTCGGTCGGCGGCATAACGCTTGACACCGAGCGCCGCGAGGTAACGCTTGACGGCGACCCCGTAACGCTAACGCCCACCGAGTACGAGATACTGCGGCTGATGCTTGAGTCGCCCGGAAAGGTGTTCTCACCAAAGGATATATACCGCCGCGTGTGGGGCGGCGACTCCTGCGGAGACGAACGGACGGTGGCTGTCCACATAAGGCACCTGCGCGAAAAACTTGAGATCGACCCGTCATCCCCGCGGTATATCACCGTCGTATGGGGACAGGGTTACAGACTGGAGGACAGAAAATGAGATCATTGACAAGAAAAGGCTGGGCAAAGGCGATAGTGGCGGTCATTTGCTTTCTCGCACTGCTCTCGCTCGTCGCCGAGGCGGCGTGCGTGATATTCCTTGGCGCCACAGATGCATACTCGCTGACCGAGGGCAGCTACTTTGACTCGCTGTATAACTCTGTTGCGTATTCCTATGCGCTCGTGGAAATGGCGCGCATGGACCAGATGAACGAGCTATATTCCTTCGGCGCGGCAAAGTGGGTGGCGCAAAGGCTCTCCGCCACAGGCGCAGCACTTTGCCAGTTCTACGACACCACCTGCTGCGGCATGAAGATAGTCCGGTACAGCCCCGATGACCCGAACGGCGTCACGGTAACAGACCGCACCGTTGACGGCAACGTGATATACCGATACAATATCGAGTTTCGCTCGGACGGAACAATGTGGCTGCGCCGCGGCTCGGATGCCGACGCGGAGCAGTTTCCGGCATCGGTGACCTCCTCCGACACTGCCGCGGCGGACACCGGAGAGCTGACGCGGGTGGAAATATCGGTCACACTGGTCGAGGGCATAGGCGACATGATAAGCGCCGGACTTTACGCGGGCAGAATGGCATGGAAAATGCGCTACGGCGTTTATCTCGCCGCGGTGATCTCTCTCGTCATCACGGTCCTCTCATGGGCGTTCCTTTGCAGCGGCGCGGGCAGACGCGCCGGCAGCGACGAGGTGCACCTGCGGTTCCCGTCGCGCATACCGCTTGACCTTTCGGCGGTGCTTTTGTGTGCGCTCACGGCGGGCATGGCGACGCTGGCAGCGCACCTGCCTGTCACCGACCCGCAGCTCGTCTGGCCGCTCGGCACATCGGTCTGCATATTCGAGGGCTTCATCGCGCTTATGATCATCGAGTGGATACCCGTGTCGGTCGCCGCGCGAATAAAAGCGGGCAAGTGGTGGGAAAACACGCTCATCTTTATGATTTTGCGCCTCCTGTGGTCGATAATACGCGGAATATACCGCATTTGTGCCTCTGTGTGGCGCAAAATGCCCTACATCTGGCGCACGGTCATATTTGTGTTCTCCTTTGTGCTCGCAAATGCGATATCCGCCTTGTGCGGCGCATACGTCCTGCTGATCCCGCTGGACCTTGCCCTCATCGCGGCTGTGGTGTGGTATGCCGCATCGGTAGTCCGCCTTAAAAACAGCGCCTCGCGCATGGCGGCCGGCGCTCTCGGGATACAGACGGACACAAAGCATATGCCATATGAGCTGAAATGCCTCGGCGACGAGCTGGGCAGCATGGGCAATGGTCTTTCCCGCGCGCTTGACGAAAAAATGAAGAGCGAGCGGCTGAAGACCGAGCTTATCACAAATGTTTCGCACGACATAAAGACCCCGCTGACGTCCATCGTCAACTATGTCGAGCTTCTTGAGCGCGAGGAGCTGAGCGGTCAGGCTGCCGAGTATGTGAGCGTGCTGGCACGGCAGTCCTCACGCATGAAAAAGCTGATTGACGATCTTGTGGAAGCCTCCAAAGCATCGACCGGCAACATTGAAACGCACCCGGAACCGCTCGACCTTTCGGTAATGGCGGGGCAGACCGACGGCGAGTACGCCGCGCGGCTTGCCGAACGCGACCTAAGGCTCGTTGTAACGGGCGCCGACAAGCCCGCCATGGTCCGCGCGGACGGCAGACTTGTGTGGCGCATATGGGACAACCTGCTCGGCAACATCTGCAAATACGCCATGCCCGGCACGCGCGTATACATCGCCCTTGAGCACCGCGGGCAGACCGTTGCCACCGTTTTCCGCAACATTTCGGAACAGCCGCTTGAAAAATCGGGCGACGAGCTTACCGAGCGCTTTGTGCGCGGCGACAACTCGCGCTCCGGCGAGGGCAGCGGACTGGGGCTTTCGATCGCCGCAGGTCTTGCGGCGGTGCAGGGCGGAAGCCTTTCGGTGACGGCTGACGGCGACCTCTTCAAGGTCGAAGTGTTGCTGCCCGCGATAAACGAAGAGCCTGCGACGGTCCCTGTCCCGACAGCGACCGCGTAAAACTGAATAGAACAATGGGGTGTTAAAAACTCAATTTGAGTTTTTTAACACCCCATTGTTCTCGGCGGCTGAACACCGCCGTCTCATCACAAAGCCATATTGTACTTTTCCGCGAGCCTTACCGGGTGGTACGCCAGCTTGGACTGCCGCAAGCCCGGCTCGCCGCAGTCCTCCTCGCGGTTGACTGTCACGGCGCGCCCCGCAAAACGCGCGGCGAATTCGCGGAATACCATGGGATACGCGCCCTGGAACACCCTGTCAGCCTTTTCGATATGGATATCGAGCATACCCGCCACGATCTCGCCGAAGGTAAACGCGGCGATCCGGTCCCCGGCGTAAAGCAGGATGCCCTCCTGCCCGTATGCCCGCCAGTTTGACAGCACCTCGTCTATCGCGCCACGCTCGGCGTCAAAGACCGCATCCGTCTTTCCCTCGGCGCGCAATCCCGCATAGTATGCGTCAAGAAAAGCCCGCGCCGCGGGAATGTTCTCCTCGCATATCGCCTCGGTCCGCCATTCGGGATAGAGCGATTTGAATTTATTTATGTGATTCCGCTGTCCGGCAAGATGCTTGCCGCCGAGCGATATCATTTTTTCGGCATCGTAAATATAGTCGTTCCAGTCGCGGTCCTGCCACACCTCCGCCTCGGGACACACCGTCAGAATTAGCGCGCGCTCATCCCACGAAAGGCAGCAAAAGAAGTGCGCGCCCTCCGCTACGAGACGTTCGACCGCGGCGCGCACCTCGTCCGCGTGCGCTATGCGGTCGGCTGTTTTGTCGTCGCCCGGATAAAACACCTTGGGGCAGGCATATGCGTATGAATGCGCATATGCGCGCGCACGCGCGTCGGGGAAGCTGTCGGGGTCGATATCCGGATCGACCGCGTAGCGCAGATACAGCGCCTCGCCGCCGTCCGCTGTTTTTTCAAACGCCAGCTCGGTCCCGTAATAGCTGCGCCACATGACGACATTTGCGGGCGTCATGTCGCATATCTCGCCGCGGTAAGCGGAAAACACCCGCGCGAGCGCCGGGATATCATTGATATCGGGAGATCTGAATTTTATCATAAAACACCTTTTTAATAGAGCAGTCTGCCGCAGAATGTGCCCCCAAAACATTCGGGACCGTCAAAGACGATCCCGAATGTTTGTTATTAGCCAATCTTTGCCTGGTTGACCTTAATACCGGGGCCCATCGTGGATGCGATAACGCAGCTCTTGATGTACTGACCCTTTGCGGAAGCAGGCTTTGCCTTGATGATAGCGCCCATAAGGGTGTCGAAGTTCTCGCGGAGCTTCTCCTCACCGAAGGATACCTTGCCTATCGGGCAGTGGATGATGTTGGTCTTGTCAAGACGGTATTCGATTTTACCTGCCTTGGCTTCCTTGACCGCACGTGCAACGTCGGGGGTGACGGTGCCCGCCTTGGGAGAAGGCATAAGTCCCTTAGGACCGAGGACCTTACCGAGGCGTCCGATCATACCCATCATATCGGGGCTGGCGATAACGACGTCAAATTCAAACCAGTTCTCTTTGGTGATCTTGTCGATGTACTCCTGATCGCCAACGTAATCGGCGCCGGCGTCGAGAGCTGCCTGTACCTTGTCGCCCTTCGTGAATACGAGGGTGCGGACGGTCTTACCGGTACCGTTGGGAAGAACCACGGCGCCGCGGACCTGCTGGTCGGCGTGACGGGAGTCAACGCCCAGACGGACGTGGATCTCAACCGTTTCATCAAATTTTGCCTTGGCGGTCTTGCAAACAAGACCCATAGCCTCGGCAGTGTCGTACTGACGGCTCTTTTCAAAGAGCTTTACACTATCGGAATATTTCTTGCCTTTTTTAGCCATTGCTCTGTACCTCCTCGTCTCATTCCTCGACGGTAATACCCATGGAGCGGGCGGTACCGGCGATCATGCTCATTGCCGTCTCAACAGAAGCGGCGTTGAGGTCGGGCATTTTGGTCTCGGCGATCTTTCTCACCTGGTCCTTGGTCAGCTTTGCGACCTTGGTCTTGTTGGGAGTTGCCGAACCCTTATCGATACCTGCTGCCTTAAGGATAAGCACAGGTGCGGGAGGGGTCTTGGTTATAAAGGAGAAGGAACGGTCGGCATACACCGTGATAACTACGGGGATGATAAGACCGATGTCGTTTTTGGTTCTTTCGTTGAACTCTTTAGTGAAAACCGGGATAGCAACACCGTACTGACCGAGGGCGGGACCTACGGGCGGCTGAGGAGTTGCCTTGCCGGCGGGAAGCTGAAGCTTAATGTAGCCCAGAACTTTCTTTGCCATTTTAATATTACCTCCAGATGTGGTTAGTTGCGGAAGAATTTAAGAAATTTTTCTTCCTCCCACGCGACTCGCACGAGTCGCTTTTAGTTTGCCGGGGTGACGTTTTCGACGTCAAGCTCGACGGGAATATCGCGCCGTCCTCTCTTGATAAGGACAGTGACCTTTTTCTGATCTTCCGAGATCGACTGAACGGTGCCCTGGTAGCCGTCAAACAGACCGCCCTCCACCTTCACCTCATCGCCGACGTTAAGCATAAGCTTTACCTTCTTTTCGTCGATGCCGAGCGCCTCGACCTCTGAGTCAAGGAGCGGTGTGGGACGCGAACCGGGACCAACAAAGCCCGTAACGCCCGTGATGTTTCTTACCACGTGCCAGCTTTCCTCCGTCATGATCATTTTTACCAGAACATAACCGGGAAAGATCTTGTTTTCGACCTCTTTTTCTTTGTCGCCCTTCTTTTCAACGACCGTCTCAACAGGGACGCGAACGTCAAATATAAGGTGACCGAGACCGCGGTTCTCCACGATCTTTACAAGGTTGGTCATGACCTTGTTTTCGTAACCGGAATACGTATGCACCACATACCAACGTACCCCGACGTTCATTTCGTTTATATCGCTCATTGCTCAGAAGAGCTTGCCCAGAGCAATAATGCCCTTGGAGAAAAGGAAATCGAGCAGACCGATCAGAACGGCAAACGCCGCAACGAAAATAAGAACGACGACTGTATTCTTCTTGACGTCATCTTTGGACGACCAGACAACTTTATTGAGCTCACTCTTTAAGCTGCGGAAGAAATTCTGTACCTTCTCTTTGAACTTCGGATTTACGAAGTAGACGATAAGCAGAACTATAATAGCGATGATAACGATACCGAAGGAGATAACGGCATCCCACGGGAAACCGTGATCGTGGTCGTGATCGTCATCAGACGCGGCTGTGGTCTCATCTGCCGGAGCGGCAGTGGTCTCATCGGGAGCCGCGGTGGTAGCTTCGCCCTCGGCGGTGGTCGCCTCGGGTTCATCCGCAAAAATACTGAGGGAACAGAGAGAAAGCATCAGCGCCAACGCCAGGAATGCGGCGAGAGTCTTGAAAAATCTGACTGATGTCATTGCGTCTCCCCCTTACTTGGATTCTCTGTGAAGAGTGTGCTTGCGGCAGAACTTGCAGAATTTCTTGAGTTCAAGCCTGTCCGGAGTGTTCTTTTTGTTTTTCTTTGTGTCGTAGTTTCTCTGCTTGCACTCGGTGCAAACGAGAGTCACCTTGACTCTTTGCTCATTGGCCATGTTTTCGGCACCTCCTGTTTTGTGATTATTTGACCGTAAGGTCGGTGTACCTCCCTCCGTGCGGTACGGCATGTGGTGACCGTAAGGCAAGTTTTTTTGCATGGCGAAGCACGACAAAAAAGCCCTGCCGACAGAGGTAAAAATATTATACCATCATGGCGTGCCTCTGTCAATAGCTTTTTGTTTTTTTTCATATTTTTCTTTGTAAAAGGGCAATTTTTTTCGTAAAACCTATTGATTTATCTTTCGTGATGTGATATAATAATCAGGTCAAAGGGGTATAGCTCAGCTGGTAGAGTCGCGGTCTCCAAAACCGTTGGTCGTGGGTTCGAATCCTTCTGCCCCTGCCAAAAAACACAGGACGGTCTTGACCGTCCTGTGTTTTTTGATAGAAGCATAATATAATTCGAACCCAATCAAGTCCACCTACGGTGGACCCGACAAGCACCTCATTCAGGTCAAGGCGCACAGCGCCTTGACGGGCGAGGCAACCGGACCGAAGGATAAACAGCAAGCTTTATTCCGAGCCTGTTTGCGCCAGCAGGAACCTCAAAGTCTGTACAAACAGACGCGCAAACCGGGGTTCAGAATCCTTCTGCCCCTGCCATGTTGTGTGGTCAAAATCGATCCGCACGATGAAAAGAGCCGTTTGGCGAGCCAAACGGCGAGAAAACGGGAGATTTCGAGAGATTTCTCCCGTTTTTTCGTCCCTGCTTTTTTTCGAAAAAATACCGATCCATTTTGCGATTTTTTCAGACCGCAAGGATCCGAACCCGCGAAAACGGGATTTTCTAAAAAAAGCGAAACCGAATTGAACAGCCGAAAGGACTTGAACCCACGACACGGTTCCAACCCTTTCGGCTTTTTTGTTGCCTTCACGGAATGTTTACAAATCAGCGACTACAAAATAAATCCCTCGGAGTTGGGTGAAGATTTGAACCCGCGATGCGCCCAAAAGCAAAAACTACAAAACAACTCCATTTCTCTCTTGATAGGATTCGAACCCACGAAAGTGCTGAATCTGATTGTTATCAGTTTGTTTTCTGGACTTTCCGGTATTGGTGTGGTATTGTGTGTGGTTACAGGAGGCGATGAAAATGAAAAAGATGATCGATGAATTATGGGACGGCGAGATCAGCCCACAGGACACCCTGATTTCAGATAATCAGGAATACCGTGAACTGCAACATAGGCAATCCCAAAACAAAGCCGAATTGCTCGAAGCTCTTTCGGTTGAGCAGAAAGAACTGCTTGAAAAGTTCTGCGCCACAGAAATCGAGCTGAACGGAATATCCGAGCGCGAAGCCTTTACTGCCGGATTCAAGATCGCCATGCGGTTGGCGGCAGAAGCATTCTATGGAGCGGACAACGAGTAAAAGAATGACCGCCGAGATAACCCATCGCTCGGCGGTGTTTCTTTACACGTTGATTGCATGATTGAGATTGAAAAACGGGAAGATTTATGATATAATAAGATATCGACAAATCAGGATTTATGGAGGTTCGGAGGTGTTTGCATATCATGTAGTGACAGATACTCAGCCGAGCGTTTGGCTTATTTTTGCGGAAAGAAAGGATATAAACTTATTAGGAGGTCCAAAATGAAAATCCATTCGTTAAAGAGAAAAAATGTAGTTTCGCTTGCCTTATTATTTATATTGATATTTACGTCTTTGCTTTTTGTTGGTTGTAATAAAAAAACAGAAGATAAACCGCAACCCACTCCGCCCGAAGAGAAAAGAATTTGTTCTTTTTCGGTTTCAAACCTCAATTCATTGTTCTCGCTTGATACCGTTTCCATTACTGTTCGTTATGGAATAAACTCTACAAACCTTGAAAATTATAAAGCGGCTTTTTTAGCATCCGACAATAGTGGCAAAGCTCCGTCGGTGTTACTAAGCATTGAAGTGCTTGATTAATACGATTATTCTT
>ENA-UOJS01000334-UOJS01000334.1-human-gut-metagenome-genome-assembly--contig:-C74-NODE-334-length-51456-cov-18.257972_pt1 | contig 51456 bp, 70 predicted proteins | sample MGYA00242355_ERZ723902 | MGnify/ENA metagenome assembly ERZ723902
TGTTATAATAATGACGTATATATATTTTTTTGGGGCTTGCCTCCATTTTCTTCTATATTATATATATACGTTTTTTTGGATGATCGTTTAGTTGTCAGCTGCTACGATCATCTTTTTTTATGTCTTATTTTTTGTTGTCACCCCCTTTTATCATATTAATTATATCATGATATTGATATATAATCCACAATTTTTTCAATTTTTGTTCACGAACCGTGAATATAATAGCGGAAATTTTTATACAAACCCGTGTTTTTGTCTACAAATCGTGAACAATTTACAAAATACAAAATATACAAAATACAAAATTTTTCGCCGATTACAAAATACAAAATACAAAATTTATTTTTTATATTGACATTTTTTTCTTTTTGGAACACTTAAATTCCCCTTTAAATAAAGGATATTGTTAATTTTTTGTTCACAAATGATTAATTAGGCAAAAAAAACAATAAAAAAACCCATCAAACTTCATTAGAACTTGATAGGTAGTTAATACTAGTAATAATAGTGTATATATCTTATTCTTATAGGGTTTGGAAGGCTCTGTGGAGGACGTAGCTCGTCAATTCTTCTTTCCCCCGAAGTCAAAACCCCTCTTTATCTCCCCCGAACCTCTTTCCTATTATATATATGTCGAGGGACTTAGATATATCGTTTTTTCTTAGATCAATCGTTTTAAAATATGCAGTATTGCTTATAATATAGGCTCTGTGTGCTCAGTACAGAACCTTAAACCATACAATCTTCAAGATATAGAATTAATAAAGAATTTCTAAAGGAGTATGAAATGAAATATCTGCCTATTCATTCCAGTAGTAGTTTATGACTACGTGATGACAATTTATGAACCAACTTAAACCAATTTTGTGTAAACATTATGGAACTTATCGTGTTTATTACGCATATTTGATTGTATGGACGTTTCTATATCTCTGAATTTACTTGTTTTTCTTTCTTTTACCCCGACCTTTGTTGCATTCCTAGGCTATATATTGCATTATTTTCTGTTGCGATTGTAGCCATTGGATTTGTAGGGGCCATTGAAGAATACGTGGCACAAATTTCATTGCACTTATAGGGCGTAATTTTCTATTGCACCATCCCCCGTCAATTAATATTGCACTTACACCGTTATAATATCCTCAGATTTCTCTGAGGAACTCAATTCTGAGTAAGTAGAAGTAAAAAATGTCTCGTTAGAAAGTGGCAATATTTGGTCTTTTTAGGTACTTCCTAACTACATATATTATACCATTTTTAAGTGCGGACGTGTTAAAAAAATACGATAAAAAAAGGCTATTTGTTGTTAGCCTCTTTCTTTTCTCTTTCTAAATCCTGTAAGATCAATTGTCTTACATAATTGTTCTTACTAGGTACAGAATCAAGCTTTTCTATGATCTCTGCTTCATGAGTTTTATGAAATTTTAGAAGAATTTGTCTGATATGTTTTTTTTCATACTTACTATTTGCTCGCATCTTTGCTTCGCTTGTTTTTGCCATTGTTTACTCCTCCTATTCGCTATACATAAAAGCAAAACTATCACTAATCTTTTCTTTTCTTTCAATGTAACCAATCAAGAAATCCCACTGTCTGCAAGATATTACATCATCTTTGTAATATCTGCCTACAATTTCTTTTAGTTCTTCTTCACTGATTACATCCATCTTTTCATTTACTTCTTTGCATACCTTTTGTAATTGTTTTAAATTTGTCATATTGCGTTCTCCTTTAAGTACTTTTCTTTACACCCATATATTATCATATAACGATATTTTTGTAAATAATTAATTTAATGAATTTTTAGACTCTTTTGCACAATAAAAAAGGCTAATTACACATTCATGTTTTAAACGTGTTTTTAGCCTTTTCTTTATTTACATTAACAAATACTCATCTCAACCTATTTTGCTCGTTAGAATCACTTCTAGACGTGTGTGAATTGATTTTAAGAAGTTTTTCTTCTTTTTCTACGCAAATTGTATTCTTTATCAATTAAAATCTGTAATATCATTGTTCTGTCAACTAGATATTCAATTCCATCACTATTGAAACCAACGATCTTACACCACCACCTATTGTATGTATAAGGTTTAGTCAATACAACCTGCACCAATTCGGCTTCATCAAACAATGTTGCCATTGCTACATCCCCTGCTCTTAGACCAATATTGCCATGGTAATTAAACCATCCTCCGCAGGTTTCTTTGAAATGCTCGTATTCTGTATCTCTTCTAGGCATCTATATAATCCCAATCTGAGTTAATAATGCACATTTTACTTCTTTTTCTTCTCGTCTATCGAGTGGTTTGATATGCCACTTAACATTTTCTTTGTTGATCGTTAAAATTTGCTCTGCCTTTGCCATTCCATACTCGTGACCCGTATCAATCATAACGTGACAAGGCAAATCAGTTCTTTTTAAATTGCTTGTAATTGGAATTACATTCACTGTTTTACTTCCTTTGTTTTGAATATCGTTTGAAATAACGATACATGGTCTCCTTTTGCAAAGTACTGTATTGCTATATCTTGGCAAATCACACCAATAAATATTATTGTTTAGGATTTCCATAATGATAACCTCCTATCCTTCCTAATTTATCCTCTAAATTTCTAGTATGCTGCTGCAATCCGTATATTTTTCTATCTCTCTCGATTAAAGCTTGTTTAATTAATTCCATATCGTCATATGCTTCATATAATCCGTTGTTTTTCAGAGTTTTTTCTACATTTTTAAAACTTGTCTCTACTTGAGTTGTTGCAATCATCTTTTTCATTCCAATCCATTCCGTACACGTCGTCTACTGCATCATCCTCATCTTCTTTGATTGGAACACGTACAACTCTAGTTCCAATTCTATGCATAAATAAAATACATATTGCCCAAATAGGATGTACATGAATTACCATGTATGCAGTAAATACCATTAACGCTATATTATGAATTGCCATACTTAAATACATCATTTTGCTATTTTCTCCTTCACATATGTAGCTTTCAAATTTTCTACTTCGACCCCTTCTTTACTCCATGCAGCATCCCAAATTTCATTTAATAAGGAATCTACAACATTGCATGAATCACTGTTATTAACATCAGGAACACTGATTTTCAATTTAATCAGTACGTCTGTACTTTCTTTAGGCTTATTTCGTTTCTTCAAACCCATCATATCCATACCACCTATGTTGATATTTGTATTTTCTAACTTCATATTCCGCTTTATTTAGATCATCAATCAATCTACAATTTTCAAGTTCCAATTCGTTTATACGTTCTGAAACAACTAATGAGTAAAGGAGCATTGAAGCTATGCCCCCCTATAAAAAATCCTGCAACGAAATAAATCATCATACCACCTCACAGTTTGCTAGAATATTTTTGACTCGCACATTACTATCACATTTAATATTTTTGAAATAGCCCTTCTTCTTTAATTCACCAATCAAATACACTTTTGAAAACCTGGCTTCCTTTTCGAATATTGTATCCAGCATATCGTATTCGCATTGTGTTAACTTATATGTTGGCTTTTTGCATTTACTTGTCAACCATGTGATTCTATTTTTGTGACAATTGCCACATTCAAATTCACATTTTTTACATTGTATATATGCACACGACTCAATTTTTCCATTCACAACGCCAAAATCACTGCAATCTTCTTTTATCAAATCATCGTAATAAAATTCTAAATTTGTTTCTGCTTTTTCTTCAAAATGCTCATTTACTAATTCACGTAAAAGATTTAAATTGTCGTCAAATCTTCTCGTTTGATTATTTAAAAAATTAGCACCGTAAAAAGCGTCATTTATTTCTTTTAATGCTTTTTCATATTCTTCTTTTGTTTTCATTAAATCCACCCCAATTCCTTTGCTTGTTTGTTGATTGCTTTTAATAAAGCACAAGTAATTATATAGGCCTCATAACCATTATTATCTAACACAATTTCTTTTTCCGATAAATCAAACATGACTTTAATCCAGTAAAATGTATCATCTAATTTTTTACTGTACTTAATCATATCTATATCCGTACTTCTTCTATAACCTAGTTTTTCAAACATTTCTCTAGCAGTCATCTTCATTTTCTCCTTCTAACTTCTGCCCACAGAATGGACAACGTGGATAATATTTGTTTCCATGATACGTTGGAATTGGCACAACTCCATTATGGCAAGTTGGACAACATAACATCAAATCACCACATGGGCCAAATTCAACATCTATTGGCTTCTTTGGTGTTTCTTTATCAACTAATTCTCTAAGTGTATCCATTGAATCAAATATTTCATTGTCACTAGGTAATGAAGCCAAATCTTTACGTACCATATAATAAGTAAGAGTATCACCGATTGTATTTAATGCTTTTTTGTATTCATTCATTTTATTTCACTCCATGCTTATAAATGTTATCTAGCCAATCGTTACATTCTTTTTTAAAATTATTAAAATGTTTTTGAGCTTTATCCATAGTTGTGTAAATTCTTAAATACTCCATTGCTAAATTTGGGTTTACCTTGCGTAATTCTTCCCATCTTTCTGCGTGCTTACTATTCATATGCCTTTAATTCCTCTTTAAGCTCATTTATAGCTTTCTTAACATCCTTTAAATCCATATCAAATTCAGATACTAAATCTGCCATTCTACAGTTTGAATATCCTTGTAAAGCACTCTCTAAAGTTGAGTGAAAGGAAATCTGTTTCTTGATTTCCGTTTCTACTCCGTCTTTGCTTTTTTGAATTGCATCTTGAACCAAAGTATAGCTTTTTCCGTCTGATACAATTCCATACCCGTTTTTTAAATTAATCATTTACTTTCTCCTTTAATGATTCTAATTCTCGAATAAAATAATTAAAAAGATTTATTTTCGTTTCGCATACTTCAATATCTCTTGTTAATCTGTCAAGTCTTTTCCCTCTTTCATCTCGTAATAAACAACAACCCTTTATCGTTAGTTGAATATCACTCATGTAAGTCCTCAAATTATAATCACAACTTCTAATTTTACCTTCTAATTCAGTAATTAATTCATCAATTCTTTCTTCAATCATTAAAAGTCATCCTCCTCATTTGAATCATCATTATTAACATCTTCAATCAATCCAATTGAAGCAGCTTTTTTAATTAATTCTTCATCATCTTTCTTGTTGCAAACGTAAATGTTAAATTTACTGTTATAACCTGCTGATATTTTATAAATTTCTCTATCTAATAAATCATCTGAAATGCATCCTTTATTCTTTTTGGGATTAATCAATACGATAAATCTAGGTGGCCCATATCTTCTTTTTTCATAAACGTTTACTGTAGAATTTTCAATCAATGGAAGCAATTCTATTAATTTCATACTTCCACCTACATCATCCTTTTAGGCATTTGAATACATCTATTTTCAAATTTCTTGTATGCATCCAAATACCATTCTTTTTTATCTCCGTTGTAAGTTATTTCATAATACATTCCATCATGTAGATCAGTACTCATCAAATACTTCCAATTTTGCAACACTTTACACTTCCATACAATATAAGGTTCTGTATCTACATTACTGATACATTTATCCGATTTATCTAAATGTTCCTCTACGTATTTTTTAACAATTCTTTTTGCAATAAAATCCATGTTCATATATCTTAAATCTCCTTTCCTAGTACCCCTTCGCTAATCTTTCTTTATTGATCTCATTCTTGCGAATATATTCGTTGTAGATTTCTTCAATTGAATATCCTAAATGCAATCCTAATGCGATTACGTAAGCTAATACGTTATCATCTCTTGTTAAACTGATTACGCAGCTAAATGCGTATGCCTGTCCAAAACCTAAATCTGTTTTCAACTTGTTGTAATTCCACTTAATGTCCTCATCCATATAACATCCTGAACCAAACTTGATTTCGTACATCAACGCAAAGTGAACAACATCAATGTATTCCTCAAATACTTTGGCTTCGTCTTTAGGCTCTTGCGTGAACTTCCACCAACACCAATCAGATTTTTGAGCGTGCATCAATTCTCCTAATTCATCAAACAATGCACTTTCTAATTGGCTTTTAGAAACGTAGTCTACATTATGTTTCTTAAATACTTCCGCATCATATGCTTTCTGTCTTTCAAGCATATCTTTAATTAATTCTGTACTTGTCATTTGTTTCTCCTTTTATTTTGAAAACAATAGTTTTCCTTTTTGTTCCGCTTTAAATTCTTCATATCTTTCAATCATTTTAGGAGTTGCCCATTCAGGTATACCTTCAAAAACTTCTAAAATTTTAGTGTCTTTGTAATGAGCTAATTTATATTTATCATCAAACAAATAAACTCTATTTCTGATTTGCAATCCTTTTTCTTTAACTTTACCTACATACTCCCATTTTCCTTCGATATTCCTTTCAATAACCGAATAGCAAATTTCAACAAACCTACATAAATTGATTTCATCTTTTCTTATGTAATTTGCCTTTCTCATCCTTGTTTCTTTATTCATTCTTTACTCCTTTAAAACAAATTGTTTAATAAATCTTCGTGCATATTGTGGATGAATCATACTCCTTTGTGTTTGCACACTGTTTTCACCTTTTTTGACCTTAGAAATTACTTTCTTAGGCACATATTCAATAGGCTCAAAATCTAAGTTGTTTTGAACTTCGCAATTAATGAACCAATATTGAGTCGGCTTCTCAAAATAATCTCCGTCCATTCTTCTATTTTTATCAATCATAGAAGGCTTTATGCACCAATAACTTGTCAAATAATGAGGTTGCGTATATGGATTTTCAATAATCATCTGCAATCCTCTTTTTTCTGCTACAACAACTAACATACTGATTAATTCATATAACTCATGTAGTTCATCATGCAGCTTCATGCTATATTCTAGCTTCTTTATATCATCCCAGTTTTTCTGTTGCTGGGCCTGTCCTCTAAACCAAAGAGGAACTTTTGCTTCAAACCTTGTACAAGGAAAGAAAGCAATGATTAAATCGTCTTTCTTTATCCCGTCAAATATGGAAGGCTCGTTATGATACCCCCCCCCGAATCTCTTTGAACAAATCAATAACATAATCGGTTTGATTGAACTCATTTTGAATATCGTAGTCATAAGCATTGATTCCTAGCTTTATGAACTCATTCTTAAATGTTCCTGATTGTTCAAATAAACAATGTACTTCCATCTTTTTTACTCCTATTTAAAACAACGTTTCTTGTTCATACTTTTTGCCATTGCACGTAAATACTTTGGATTTCTTTTCTTTATCATTTTTAATCTCTACTTCGTCATAAAACTCAACTAAATCTTTATGGCTATTTGTAAATGCTGCGTTGTAAGCAATCCCGTTTATCACTGTATGATAATCAAGATCAATTTCTTCATCTTCTCCAATTCTTTCAAAAACTAATGCGTGCTCGTAATCTATATAAAACTCTGCGTTTGGAAACACACGCTTAATGTATTTATCCGCTTCCTTTAATTCGTAGCTTTTGAAGAATGAAGCATACCTTCCGTAAACGTTATCCATATATCATTTCATGCACTCCTTAAAACAATGTACTTGTTTCTACTGCAAGTCTTTTGCAAGCAATATCATAATACTTTGGCTCTTTTTCAAAGCCTATGTAGTGACGGTCAGTGTTTACACACGCCACACACGTTGAACCACTCCCCATACAATTATCAAGAACAACCTCACCCTCGTTGGTGTATGTCTTTATCAGATACTCCAACAGTTCAACTGGTTTCTGTGTCGGGTGTAAACCTCTATCGTTGTTGAACTTGATTATGTCAACTGGATAACGCTTACCATCGTTAATTGTGGTTATGTTGTCTTTTTGTTTCCCGTAATTAGATGAATGTTTTGAATAAGTTGCAACATAAGGTTTACCTTCTGTAAACTGTGGATTATATGTTGGTAATTTTTTATAAAATACCAACATATTCTCGTGTTTTTTCATCGGCATACGGTTTGCATTTAAGTGACCGCTTGCTGATAATTTTTCCCAAATCCACTCGTAACGGAAATCTTTATAGTTACTTGCAACTAAATCAACAGTAAAAGGCATTTGAGAAAACAAAACAATTGCACCGTTATCTTTGATTATTCTGTTATACTGTTCCCATAAAGGCTCGAACGGTATTACACTATCCCACTTGTTTTTTGTTGTACCATACGGCAAATCACAAAGGATCATATCAATAGAACCGTCAGGAATACCCTTCATAAGTTCTAAACAGTCACCGCACTCAATGTAATCATATTCCATAACCTTGCTCCCTCTCTTTCGCCATTTTTATTTATCTGTTTCTCCATTTATTTATCCTTTCCATATTTTTGGCTTAATAGTTTAAAATAATTTGATTTCCTCAAGTCTTTCTTTTGCAATTTGACAATATTCTTTAGATATCTCATATCCAACGTATTTTCTGTTTAAATCTTTGGCTGCAACTGCTGTTGTTCCACTTCCTAAAAAAGGATCTAATACAATATCATTTTCCTGAGAAGAATTAACTATTAAATTCTTTACTATTTCCAATGGTTTAACAGTGGGATGTCCATATTTCTTTTTATCCTTTTGATTTAATGGTGTAATGTAATAAGTTGACTTAGTTTCATAACTTCCATAAACCTTTACACCTTTTTCTCTAAAAAATAATATAAACTCTGTATCGGTAAGATATTTATTGCCACAAGCAGGAATAGGATTCGTTTTATGCCACGTTAATAAGTTCCAATTACATTTTTTCTTTTTGACAAAATAATCAAGAAGAAAAATAATTTGTTTTTGAGAACAAAAGAAATAAATATTAATTTTTTTCATTACTCTACATAATTCATCAAGAACTTCTTCTGAAAATCCATCTTTCATAAAATTAAGTTCTTTTATATATTGCTTATCTTCCTGTTTATATAAACCTGCACCACTTGTATCTATCTTATACGGTGGATCAGTAACAACTAAATCAATACTTTTATCTGGTAAATCTCTAATCCCCCCCCCTCAGAGCAAGGCAGTCAGCGTTATAAATAATATTTGTTTGCATTTTTTTCCTTCCCAACATATTCACCAATGTATAGACTTCCTTCAATTACATACAGATTCATAATGTTTTCCTTTGTTGCCCCTAGGAAATCTTTACCAGGCTTTTTAAAAGCTAGTTTTCCATCTTTTGTACAGTATTTGTATTTGTTATCGCCCTCACATCTTTTAACACTGTACATAAGTTCATCATCATATCTTTTCGCAATCATCTAGAATGGCATCCCTTCGTCATTATCATAATGTTCAGGATATGATTGATAATTTACTTGATTTGTAAATGGTACTGTTTGAGGTTGCTGCATCTGTTTTGATTGAGGTTGATGTGTTTGTTGACTTGCTTGTTGATAAGCTTGCGTTTGTGGCATTGTAGCATTGTTTAAAGCCAATTCTACGTCCATAACATACACGCTAGTCTTATACACCTTCTGATTCTCTTTGTTCGTGTATGAGCTTTTCTGAAGCTTTCCGTCAACTGCGATATGTTGTCCTCTGAATCCATATTGATTAATATGTTCTGCATTTTCTCCCCAAGCTGTGCAATCGAAGAAAGATTTATGTTCTTGTCCGTCCTTACCTTTTTCTTTAACTTCAATTGAGAAGTTACATAGGCTTTGTCCTGTAGCAGTTTTCTTTAAAACAATATCGCTACCGATTTCGCCTGATAAAATAACTCTGTTCATTTCTTTTCAACTCCTTTATACAAATTCAACACCTATTGAATTAGGCACGATTCCTTCTATCATCTGATACATATGTGATCTAGAAATGAAATTCTTTCTAGCACACTCGGCGATTGAAGAATAAACTGTATCGCCTATTCTTACTTTCTTTTTGTTTCTTAACCCTTGAGTCTTAGCTAGTTTGATAACTCTTAGATTTTCGATTTTCATTTCTCCGTCCCAAACGATAGAATCGTTCTTTTCTATTTCACCAACAAAAGCTTTGTAGGCTTCAAACAATACATTCAAGTATCGTTTTCCTTCTTTAAAGTTCACTACAACTCTGTATATTGACTCCGTTTCCTTTTTAGCTTTCATTTCTTTTTGATTTCCTTTTAGATCAACAGAAACAACTCTTAAATAACTTGTAATGTAATATCTGATTCCTGTTTTGCTTTCCCCGAGTAGTTGGAATTGCTCGTCATCTTCGCTTGTTACTTTTCTTCTTTCTTCCTCATCCGTTTCAACAGGAAGAAGAATACATCCTTTGTATGTTTCCTCGTTTCTCAACATCTTATGGAATTGAGCGTTTGTAATACCCAATTCACTCATTACATCTTTGGCGTTTACGATTCCACGTACAACTGATATATCATTTTTTTCCAACATATAATATTGCACTTGCTACCCCTCCTATTTTTATCCTTTCATCAAATCTCCCAACATCTTCATTCCTTCCTCCTTTTTTGGAGGTGCAGGCAATTGATCGTGCTCCGTATATGTTTCAAAACTGATTTGACCTGAATTTAATAACTGTACTTCTTCTTCACAAATCTCTTTATAAGCTTGTAAAAATCTATCTCTGTAATATTGCAAGTCTTTTTTATTACTCCACGCAATATCTCTTAATAGATAGCTACCTCCGAGTGCTTTCTGAATGTTTCTAGGCAGTTTATCGTAGTTTACCTTACTAGTATGAGGGTCACACTTAGCGTTCCTTAAAACGATTTCCCAAGCCTCTCCAGCTTCCTTAGTTTTCCCAATCGCAGTTTTACTGATTCTTGTTTTTACTTGTGCTACATTTGGAGCAAACTCTCTTGTATCACTTTGGATGATTTGATTAACTGCATTTGCTACAGTCAAGTAGTTGTAATCCTTAAAAGACACTTGCCAAAGTTTTAAATAGGCTTGTGTATCTTCCTGAGTCATGTTTTTGTAACTCATTGGGTAATTGATTCTTAGCACTTGTAAGATTCTTTCAGTTTCTTCTAATGTCAAAATGCATACCCCATTTCTTTTCTCGTCAATTGTCTTTGACCGTTGTTATTGTTCTGCAATTTGTAGAATGTTGACCAGCTATGCACAATGCTCTGATTTACAATAGCAATCTTTGTAACATCATCTAATGCTAATTCATTTAATTTATTTAAAGACAACTTCATTGCTCTAACAGTCAAAGGTTTTCTTGCTTTATTTCTCATTTCAACAAAACCATGCAATGCATCTTGCAAATCTTTATTTTCTGTATAACTAGAAATAACAGAATTAACACTTTCTTTTTTTATATTTTTTTCTTTATATTCATTAGTATTTAATTCTTTAGTATTTAATTCTTTAGTTATTTTATATGCGTCCCTATTTTCAATATCTTCATTTTCGATATCTTCATTTTCTATATCTTCATTTTTGAGATGTAGTAATTCTTCGTCATGATTTTCATTATTCTCGAAAATAATGTATTCCCATTCACTGATTTTTCCGTTGCAGTATCTTCTTCTTCTAACAAGATAGTTGTTATCTTCTAATTCATTCAAAACACTATTGATCGTGTTTTTACTTTCTTTACAGATACCTTCCAATCCTTTACCTGAATAATGCCATTTATCAGGTAAAGACAACATCATGCTGAGCAATCCTTTTGCTTTTAGCGATAGGTTTTTATCTCTTAGATGAGTGTTACACATAGTTGTGTAATTCTCGTTCTTAATAGTTCTAATCACTGCCATAATTCATACCTCCTAACATTCTGTACCTATGTGTTTCCTAAGATTCCCTTTATAAAATATTTTTTCAAAAGGAAATCCTTTAATGTATCTTTCGTGTGCAAGTTTATATTTTATGCCATATTTTTCGCACCACTCTATAAGTGCTTTCGTTTCTCCATTATGTGTTATAAATACAGTGTTTGTTCTGTTTCTAACTTGTGTTTTTTGGTCGGCAAATCTGCAATTTTCAGGGCAATAGTCACCATCAACATCTATTCTGTCAATTGTAAGATTTTCTTCGTACCCATTTTTTATTGCCCAATTATAAAAATTTTCAAATGATTTATTCCATTCATCACAAACTTTTATGCCTTTCCCACCATAATTTTCATAATGGTCATATTTTTTACAGTCGCATCTTTTTTTCATGGATAGCCAAGTGTGGTATATACGTGTTTTTGACATACCATGAGTCCTCCTTAGGTCATGTCTTACTTTCCCTTCTTTTTCTAGTTCAGCCAAGTGTTCTTTTGCTTTTTCTTTTTGTAAGCAGCCACAACTTCTTGTAGTTTTATGCACTAATTGAGTTCCTCTAACCACGCAATGATTACCGCAATCACAAACACACTCAAAACAAGCATTTCCATTTTTATCTGTATGATCGTATTTAATAACCGTCAACCTTCCAAACTTTTTTCCTGATAAATCTCTATATTTCATGATTCCAACCACTTTCGTTCATTTTTTCATAAAACACACAAGCCACTGCTAAAGCAGAATATATGTCACTTTTGAAACCATAAAAGAATCCAGGCTCTTTTTTTGTTCCCTTACCTTTGTTTGGAGTGTCTTTAGCAAACCTATCAACCAGTGCTTGCCTAATATTACTGTCTTTCGCTTTCATAGAGTGGCATAGAAGCATTTTTTCTTCACTTCGGTATATTAATGTAGGTTCAATATCGAAAGCTTCAAATTGCTCTAATAAACGCCCTATAAAGTAACAAGTTTCAAATGTTGTTTGACCTACAGGCATACCGAAACTTTGTATTCCTTCAATCGCTACATAATCAATTGGATAATTTTCTGCTTTCCAATTTGAGATTTTATCTTGCAATTCTTTATTAGGAATTTTTCCTTTATCTACAACTGCCGATAAATCATTCTCAACTACAACAAATGCACTGTATTCATTTGCTGGATCAATTCCTAAAATCATCTTACGCACCTCCGATTTCAAACTTAGTGACCTCGATTTTTTTCTTGGTCGCATTCATCTTGGCTTCGATACTTTCATAAGCAGTTTTGAAACGCTTTAAATCAGAATCGACTTTTGCAAGCTTAGTTCTTTCCTCAGAAACTTTCTGACAAGCTAGTGCTTCAAAGAATTTAATGCTCGGTGCTTTTCCGTCATGGTCACGCTCCCAAGTGCTTCTCTCAACATAAATTGCATTTGTCATTTTATTTTCAATATCTGCTTTAAGAATGTTCGACTGCTCCTGTAATCTGGCCATCATTTCGCCAATTAAGAACATTTGATTTGCAAGGTTTTCTACGTTTAATGCCATTTCCATTACTGCACTTTCATCAGGAATATAAGCATCCACTAAAATCTCAAGTTGTTCTTGGATTTCTTCATCTTTCCAATATTTGACTTTGAATGGATTGTATTTAAACAATAATTCATTTTGACTTAGCATTATATTTCACCTCTGATTCATCAATATGTCCGTAGATACGTTCTAAATATCTTTTGGCAATTCCTAGCATTTTCTCTCTCTTTGTGCTTTGGTCTAAAAGATTGTGGCATCTTCTACACACTGTAATAATGTTTTTCTCTACTCCAAGTCCTGCTTGCGATCTTGGAATTACGTGTCCTTCGGGAAATGCGAAGGGAGAACCGCAAAAGATACACATTCTCCCGTCTCTTTCCCATACAATATCTTTAACTGATTTAGGAATATCTGTAGCTTGGCTACGTTTTGATTTATACAAGGCTTACACCTTCAGGTTGCGGTTCATCAGGTTGCGAATATGTTTGAACAGGTGATTGTTCAATTGGTTGTGTAGGTTGTTGGATTGGAGTTTCATCCAATTTCATATCCACATTCATTTCTTCCTCTGAATACATCTGTTGGAAATCGTTAGGGAATGTTTCTCTCAACGCTTGAGTAATGGCTACTTTACGAACCATAGTGGCGGCTTTAGTGCTCCATTGTGAGTTAAGCTTTCCGTCCTTAGTTCTTCCTGCGTATTCTTCAAATGAGACTTCAATGTGAGTTGGATGAGATACATTCTTTCTAAATACATCTGCCCATCCACCTACAACTTCTTCACGATCCTTAAGATAGAAAGCACCTTTTCGGTAAGTTAACTCACCGCTTTCGTTATTAATTACGATAATTCCTGCATCTAAACCATCAAACTCTGAATTTCTTTCGGCACGTTTCAAGAAAACATCTTTTGAAACTACCATTTGAGCTGGTGTAGTGTTTCCGTACTTGATTAAGTAGCAGTCTTTAATGAATGGATTCAAGCCTTGTGATTTACACAAGTTGATGAAATACACAACTTCTTGGTCTGTAATTTGACCATTTCCATTTACTAGATAATTTCTTACGATAGCTGGAGATAATTTAACTTTTTCTCCGTTGGCAGAAAATTCTACCAATTGATTGTCATTCTTTTTTGCAATATTGTTTTGTAACATAATTAACATTCTCCTTTTTCTAAAATTGATACTTTTACATCATGTTCTTTTATAAATTGATTTAAAATTGGATTAAAAGCCTGTAGCTCTTCCATAGAGCCTTCAAAACGGAATATACAATATCTTCCTACTCTTGATTGGCAATGAGCCTGAGGTGTTTCAAATGGAGTCTGAGAAGGAACTACATTTTCTCTTTCCATTTGTGCTCGCTTAGACTGTTCAATTTGAGCATTTACTTTTTCTTGAAGTTTTGCTTTGGCTTCCTTGATTTCATTGATTCTCTCTGTAGCTTTGCTTAGATCCAAAGTCTTACAGAACAATTGGATAACTTGTTCTGCTTGTAGTTCATCATCAGGTAAAGAAGCTTCAATAAAAGATAATTGTTCTTCGGCTTTCAAGAACTTGTTATTTAAACTTTCTTCAATTTCTTTAGGCTTAACAGACTTGTTCAAATATCTTTCTTCAAAAACTAAATCAAATGGGTACTTATCATTTGTCATGTTTGTCCATAGTTCTTTGATTTGATTTTTCTTTAATTCTTTTTCTGCGTTATCAACTTCATTGATTCCAGCACCCAATTTATCAGATGCTGCTTTGATAGTCTTTTCGACTTGCATAATGTCTTTCTTATCTTGAATCCACTGAGCAAAGACATCATTTTCAACTTGCTTACGCTTATCAGATACAAGCTTTACCAAATTGTTTAAAGCAGCTCTATCTGTTTTAGCCTTCTTATAGTTTTCTTCATCTACTACATAGTTGTAGTGCTTTAAACCTTCTTTGATTTCAGGTAATAAATCACTTGCGTTTGTGTACACTTTTCCGTTTTGTGCACGTACCTCTAAATTAAATTCCATATTTCCATCTCCTCTTTTTCTATATAGACAATGTGATAGGTGGTTCTACATCATTCACAAAGTACATATCCCATTTTTCTATCATTGCTTGTTTTAGATCGTTCATACTATCTAGTGCTTCTTCTTTTCGATATGAGCGTTCTATAATTCGTGCATCACCATCTGCAAATCTTAGTTCTGCACAATAAATAACAAAGTCAAAATCAGTAACTATCAATCCTTCTAAAGTTTGACAATAATAGTTATCAGGAACTGTTTCGTTTCCTTTACTTCCCCATTTTGCTAAACTCTGAGAATTTATTATCTTGGATGTTTTGATTTCCAAGATTCCTCTTTCTCCTGTTTCTTTGTTGTAGATTAGTCCATCAGGACTGTATCTTAGGAACTCATGTTCCTTAGAAACCAATGTAACGTTATCCACGTATTGCACATCCAACTCAGGATGTTTAGCCTGAAACAATGTTCTTAAACAAGGCTCTGCTTTATTCCCATACTCGATAGCCTCATTCGTAATTTGTTGTGATCCGAACTTCTTGTCATGCCACAACTGATTTAATGTTTTCCATGGGTTCAAATCCATGAAACAAGCTGCATCAGAACCGCCGATTCCACGTCCACGCTTTTTTAACCATTCTTCATGGCTTCCGTACTTTTCAACACTGAATTTATCTGTGTCTTGATACAGATTCATTTTTCACCTCTCCTTTTAATACGTACTTGGCATATGATGTTTTCTCTCCAAACCGATTTTTTGAAGTTTCTGTTTGAGTTTCAATGTCATACCCCAAGTCTCTTAAATCCCAAATTCTTGCACCCAAACGAGTGATTCCATATTCTCTGATAGCTTCTAAAGGAGTGATAGAACCATATTCCTTTAGGTGCTTTATGACTCTTTCTGTTTGAGTCATTTTACAAACCTCTTATGTACCAATTAGCTATCACAATAAAAGCCAAAGAAACCAATAAACAAATAAGAGAACAAATGTAATTGAACTTGGCAGCTTGATTAACCATATGCGTTTGCTTTTGACTTCTAACTATCATTGAGTACTGAGTTTCATACTCGTTATTAGCAAAAGAAGGAAGCGTGATACAATCACCTAATTCAACTGCTTTTTTCTTTGCGGTTGATTTATAACCAGGCTTCTTCGTCTCTTTCTGATTTGCAGAAGTCGTAGCAGTAGTCTTCGTAACTGTACTCATCTTGTTCTTCCTCCTCATCTTCATCAATGTATCTGTTGTCATCTAACTCTCTTAAATCATCTACATCCATCATGTTGTTCAAACCTTTCTTTAAATTCAGGAAACATCCTGATAAATAACTTTGTTGGAACTTTCTTTGTATCTATCACTTTGGATAGATTTGACTTTTTGTAAGCCTCCGATTCGCAAATAATATTCAACATCTTGTATGCGGTTTTATTAGAAACACCTAGTTCCATGATGTCTCTATAGCCAAGCAACACTTTCATTCCTTTACACATCTTTTCCCAACTTCAAATCCACACATATAAATGGTTTGAAGCATTGAAGATACGTTTACTAAATCTTCCTTAGAACATCCGTTCTTAATTAGCACATCAAAAACTTTTCCTTCCCAATGCACTGAGTCTTGGAATAATCTAATTGAATCTAATCTGTCACTTTCTAATCTTCCACTTGGTTCTGCCATTTTATTCACCCCTTCTATAATTACGCTCGTAGCGCATTCAATTTGTAAAAAAATTTAGATTTTAACCAAGTCTAATGAAACATTAGCTTTGGTGCAAATCTTCTTTACTTCCCAAAAGTAGAAATTTTTAATTCCACTTTCTTTTCTTTGGTAGCTAACAGTAGATATACCAAGATATTTAGCCATTTCTTTTTGAGTCATATTTAATCCAACTCGAATTTGTTTGATTGTTAATAATTCCATTTTCAATACCCTCCTATCTGCGCCCTTAGCTTATCTACACTTATAATATACGCTTTGAACTTAATTATGTCAATCATTTTTTTATTATTTTAATACAATTATTTAGCCTAGAGCGTAAATTATGATATATTTATTGTAGAAGTAAAATTTGTTATTGTTATGAGAAAATGAGGTGATACTATGGGTAACAAATTTGAATGTCAAGGATTAGCATTGAAACAGTTTAGAAAGGAGAGTGGACTAACCTTAGCAGAGGTTACCGATAGGTTGCATCACGCACCTATGTGGCTTTCTGATATAGAGAATGGAAAAAAGAACATATTCTTTAAAGATGCAAAAGCTCTATGTATATTATATGGACGCACTTTAGATGAATTATCTGCTTTGGTAGATAAATACGAAAGATAGATCATAATGGTTGAATAGAGATGATGTGCATTGTTTTGGTAGCACAAAACGTCCGCAACGAAACATGATAAACTTTAAGTGCCTGTAAATAGGCAACTGTATTTTCATCTCTCTCTATTTCATGGAAAGCACACTCGCTAAAGGGTGTGTTTTTCTTTTTGCAAACAAAAAAGCACTAGAAATTAATCTAGTGCATTATCTTTATCCATTAATTTAGCTATTCCTTTATCGGCTTGAGGTAGCCAATGAGCATAAACACTCAATACAGTGCTTAGATTGTCTCCTAAACGCTTTGCAACGTCATATAAGCTAAAATTAGAGCTTCCATCTCTTACCATATTGCCAATCATGTATGAAGCACATGAGTGCCTTAAATCGTGTATACGAATGATAGGTATTTGTTCTTCATTGTTTTCATTTGCAATTTTAATAGCTTCTCTCATCCTTGCCCTAACTGTCGTATTGCATACTGGCATATCTATACCGAACACAAACGATTTCTCAGGAACATTCAACATCTCTTTAAACTCTCTATATTCATCCGATAAGAACTGGGGCATTGTAATTGTCCTATAGCTATTAGGAGTTTTTGGAGTTGTGATTTTATGTAAGTCTTTTGACCATGTCTTTTTAATCGCAATCGTATTGTTTTCTAAATCCACATCTTCCCAAGTCAACGCTAGTGTTTCACCAATTCTCATCCCCATATAAAATTGATTGTCGAATAGAAGATGATACAAAGGATTTTCAACATAATGAATAAATAAATTGAATTGTTCCAAAGTCCAATATTTCATTTCTGTTTTCTTTTCGTTTGGGTCTTTGACAAATTCTATTGGGGAACAAGGATTAGTTTCTAAATATCCTTTACGAACTGCAAATCGCATCATCTTATTGATTCTAGATAAATAGTTCTTTGCAGTTTCATATCCTACGTTATTAATCATTAATTCCATTGCAACCTCTATATCGTTAGTTGTGATAGACTTTATGTTCACATCACCTAAAATATCAATCCATCTTTCAAGCAATCTGTTCTGAACTTTATAGGTACTTTCTTTTATTCTCTTTTCTGTATATGCTGCATAAACATTAAATAATTCCTCAAGCGTGATATTCTTGTATGGGTCTTTCACGTTCTCTTTGAATATGATCTCTGCTTTTACTGCATCTTTCTTTTTTGGAAAGCCACGTTTCTTATATTGTCTATACTTTCCGTTCTTCATTTTGTACGAACCATAGAAATACCACGTACCTGTTTTTTCATCTTTTTTTACTGCCATGTAATTTTCCCTCTTTCTTTAGATAACACTTAAATTTTATAAAAAACTAGTGAAAATAGGTGAAAAATAAGGCTATTTTATGCCAATATCATGCCAATAATATGTATCGTGCTTTATATAAAGCAATTTTCTTTTTGTTGAATGATATTTATATGTTTCTAGCACTTTATTTTTCTTTATTTTTTATTCATATAGTTTACTTTATGTTCTCATATTTTCTCATTTTTGACCACATTTTATTTAATTGAACCTAAAATAATATTCCATGTTTTATGCCACGTACTTTATGCCATTATGCCAAAACCATATATAAACAAAAAAGCCTCCCGCTTGGTAAGGAGACTCTTTTGCATAAAGTTATCTTAGAAAGGGTTGTGTCCATCCATGAAGAACACATCAATAATATAGCATATAAATTTTAAGATTTGTTAAAAAACAAAAACCATACCTGGATGTGTTAGGTATGGAATCGTTTTTGTGACAGTTTATAAAAGGGGGAGCTTTTAGCAATTGTCACATTTTGTAGTTGTTTGCTAGTGCCACAAAGAGAAATGTTAAGATTCAATTACACGTCTGCAATTTGCACTACACCAAAGAGAGCTTAGGTCTTTATCGCTCTTCTTTTTACTAGCAACATGATTATATCATATCAGTATTGATTTTATACAAAAAAAGACCACCTTTCAAGTACTTCTAGAATGTACTCTATTCAGTGGCAAGAAAATAATTTTTCTTTGTAGTCGACTTGCATAAAAATAATATCAATCAGTCACGCTTGGAATGACTATAGATTAATACTAATAAATCCATATGCCTAACTTGGATTTGTACATCAAGCTAACATAGACATTATACCATGTTGTGGTATTGGTCGTATTGTGCACTCTACTAATCTATGTGCATATATTTTAACATAAAAAGCAAAGACCGTACAAACATCATACGGTCTAAGAAACTCCTTCTACACTAGTAGACGAGATATTTTCATTCACGATAGTTCACACTACCGCAATTGAATTGCAACATATAAACCTCTTTTTTGCAGATTTCGTGCAAAATATAGCGTTTCATGTCGCATTTCGCACATTATGTACAATTATTTGAACAAATTAGCGATTTTTTCAACGATCTTTAGCAACAGTTCAATCAATTTATTGATTCCTGTCACATTGATTTTGTTTCCACTATCATCTTTAGAATCTGTATTTGGTTCATCTTTTTTGTTTTCTGAACCATTTTCGTCATTTTTATCGTCTGTTGATTCATCTTTATTAGGATTTGACTTATAAAAATCAATATCATGGAATATTATGTCTTTGTCAATTGGGTTAGCTGCATACTGATGAATAACACCTACACTAGATTGGTCAGATTGAATGTTACCATCATTCGTACCCCAATTTGCAATCCAAATAGGATATGTTGTTTCTACAAATGTTCCTAACCAACTAGTGCTAGTATAAACACCTGTATAATATCCTTTAGCACTCATATAGTCGCAGAACACTTTGCAAGAGAAAGAACATCTTTCTTTTGTTAATACACCAGCTTTTTTCTTATAGTTATCTGCGTCCTCCATATCAAACCATACGCCTAATTGTACATTTCTGCCTTTGATTAGATTATATGCGTATTCCGCTTCCGCTCTAGCTTGTTCGTCATTCAATGCATAATCATAGACATATACACCATATGGAATCTTTAATTCCTCACACTTATTGACAAAATATTCAAATTTTTTGTCTGTATGCTCTCCGTAAGAAGTTCTCACGATAACAAAGTCATATTTGGATAAATCAATGTATGAACTATTCCATTCTGAAACATCAATTCCATATCCCTTAACATTCTTAGTGTAATCTGTTGTAGTCGGTTTAGAAGGCTCTGTAGAAGGCTTAGAAGGCTCTTTTGTATCTTCCTTAGTATTTGTATCAGGAGCACTGAATTTCGCCCACATTTGACTTCTATCCTCTGTAGCAGATACTGCAACAAAGAATTTTCTGTCTCCTTCTTTTCCTACAACGTATCTATGTCCATTTGTTACGCACTTCCAATAATAGCGAATCTTGTCTCCTGAATTACATTGGCCGAAAATTTCTCCACTTGGATTGTCGTAGTGCTTATGCACACCATCAACAATAAATTCTGCAATTCCATCTTCTTGTGTTAATTCAATATCTTTTGTTTCAGGAGCACCAATTGTGGCCCATGGTTCAACACCATATGATTCACTACCACTAACGGCAGCAAAACATCTAACTCCATTAGTATGAATCCATGAAATCCATCTATGTCCATTTCCAATCCATTTTTCTGTATAGACTTGTTTTTCGCCCTTTACAAATGTTCCGTAAGAAGCACCTGTTGGTGTATCTCTATGAATAACGATAGAAGTATCATTTTCAAATGTGGCCATTCCATTTTCTTTAATTAATTTAGAAGCATCATATGTAGAAGCGTTTGTATAGAATTTAGGTCTTAAATATCCCCAAATAGCACCTTGATAGTTTAATGGCCATAACATAGCTTTAGGGTTGCCTAAAACGTTCTGAGAGAGTGCTCTACCTTCCCAATAGATAAATATATGTCCATATCTTGCATCGCCACCTACAGACACTCCTACGTCACCATTTTGAGGAGCACCTGTAACAACATCAAAATAACTTAATACACCATTGCTTGCTCTGTTAAACCACCAATCTTTAGCGTGTCCACGAGGAACGCATGGCTTTCCTCCCCATGCCATCAATCCTTGAATCAATGAAACACATTGTCCGCCATATGGTTCACCACTTTGAACATAATTAATGTTCATTATTTGCCCTCTGTTGTTAAAAACCTTATTGAGAGCATAGTTATAAAACTCTTGTGGAGTTCCCATTATTTAACCTCCTTAGTTTTTATCTAGAAGAAAGTTTTGAATCTCATCTCTAGTTTCTTGGAGTTTATCTTTGTCGTTTTCAGAAAGCATATTGTTGATGATTGCGATATTTGCTTTTAATGTCAAATTACCACGTTGCTTATCTTCTTCTAATCTTTCTTCATGTTCTCCAAGCCTTCGAGAATGCTCATTCAATTCTTTCTTGATCCCTTCTTGTGTGATAACTAAACTTTCAATTGATTTTATTCTATCATTGTCTCTTACTAACCATTCTTCGTGTTTTCTAACAGTTTCTTTTAAATCGTCATTAGGTTTCTTCACTTCTTTAATAATCTTTACTACTCCCCAAGCGGAAGCAATGAATCCTAAAAGCCATAAAACATATTCTAAATCAATAGTGATAACTTTTCCCATTAGTCACCTTTTACGTTGATTTTATCAATCCCATTATCTAATTGAATCTTAACGTATTCTTCAATTTCATCAAAAGTACTTTGAACAATTTCACTAATCATTTCTTTTGTTATAATTCCATGCAATGCATCAGGTACTAGATCATAAAGCTTACTGACAACTTCTTCAAACTTCTTGCCACCTGCATTAGTTGTATCTTTGTAGTTGTCCTCTGCTTCTTTAATGTAGACCACTGCTTGAGCAGTAATTTTAGCAATCACTTCTTGAACTTCTTTTGCTTTAGTTTTAGCTTTCGTACTGAATTTAAAATATAAAGCTAATCCACCACAAACTAAAGTAGCAGCAGTCTGTAATAAAGTTAAAAAATCTTGTACATTCATAAATTCACACCTCCAAAAATATTTCATCTCTCTCATATTTTCTGAGGTACTGTTTTATGGCATATCAATTATATAATGAAAAGAAAAGGACGTACATTTTATGTAGCACGTCCTATAACTTATACAATACATTTTGTATGATGTAATTTTACATTGTTCTTAGATACTTTAGCATAAATCATAGTTGTAGCAATGTTTTCATGCCCTAAAATAGCTTGGACTTCCTCAACACCCATGCCACGATTCAAACCATCTGTAGCAGTTGTATGTCTAATCAAGTGAGGGAATACCTTACGTTCAATTCCAGCTAATTCTCCAAGTTGTCCAATTCGTTTTTCAATTGCATTCTTTTTTAATCTGTTGTGAGGATGTCTATCTGAAACAAACAATGCATCATTGTCATCATCCCTAGAGTCTAGATAATTTTTTAAAGCAAGTTCAGCTCTTGCGTTTAAATATGACGTGCGATGTTTATTACCTTTACCAAACAAAACAACTTCCTTTGTTTCAAAATTAACATCACTTTTATTAATGTTGACAATTTCTGTAACTCGACATCCTGTTGAATATAGAAATTCCACCATCGCCTTATCTCTTGCAGTAGCACATGAATCACGTAATTGTTCTAATTCAATAGCAGTCAATGGCTTACGTTCCTTAGTTTCGTATTTAATTTTTTTGATTGTTCTACAAGGATTGCGATCAACATACTCCTCATTACAACACCACTCAAAGAATGCATTGATAATTGTTCTTCTACTATCCAAGCTTCTATTGCTAAGTCCTCTTTGTGTTTGAACTTTATATAGATACACTCGAATATCATTGGTTGTAATATTTTTAATCGGCTTATTGATTTGTCTAAAAAAATCTTTTAAGTATAAATCATAAAGTTCCAACGATTTCATACTCATTCCTTCAATCTTTCTTGTTACGAAGTATGTTTGATAGCACTCAGGCATATAATTGGTATAAAGCTCTAAAGATGTTTCAATGGGCTTTATTTCATAACCATTAACAAATACAGTTAGCTTCTTAAACAATACACTTAAAATATCTTTATCAAAATCACCTGATAAAGACGAAATAAATTCATTCACAAATTGTTCTTTCATAATTTCTCCTCCTTTATCAAAAAAGCATATTCATAAAGGCCGAAATTATGGTATAATAAAAACGACCTTACTAGGTTTGAAGTTGGATGATGTTTTAGCGGACAATTCCAACTTCTTTTTTTATGCTCTTTAGTACGCTATTAGCGTATACCATTTATTTTATTTTAGCAAGCAAAAATTATATTTTTAATAAACTAAATTCTTATTTAGTTATCTAATGTCTGCTTTAGGTTAGTAAATTACCTTCTGTAGATATTGATGTATCTTCCCTCGGAGTCTGTGATTAACAGAATCAAATATCCTCTTGTCACGCAAACTCCTTGAATCATTCCGCCCATTTTTGTTCCATCTGCATTATAATAATTAGGGAACACTCGCTCCACACTGAATGTTGTATCAGAGATTTTTAATAACTGAGTGTTCGCATTACCATACGACACATAAATATAACCACCATAGTAATCACTTCCTTGATTTGCACCAGTTAATTCGCCAATATCAATGCTATGTATTTCTAAAACACGCATAGAATCGGTAAACTCGTCATTTTCATCTTTAACGATTTGACAAACGGAAAGCATTCTATTATTTCCTGAAAGGGCATATACGATATCATTTCTTCCGTTGTTAGAATGTCCCCAAATAGCCTGTAACTTATCTCCGTATGTTCCCTCTGACATTGTATATGTTTTTGCACACTGAGATAATGTTACTGTGCCACTAAGAGAATACGGATTTTTGATGATATAAAATTCTGCTTCAGTTCCTTTTTCTGAACCACCATTACCGAATACCAAACAATCGTTAAATTCGTTATAGTCCATACTGTTCATGTGTCCGAAATCTGTAGCAGTAATTGTGGATTTTCTATTTCCGTTAAAATCGTATCTTGTGATGTATGTTGGGTTCTGACCACTAGCGCACCAAATTTCATCTTTAACAACTGTCAAACCATTATCTCCCCAATTAACAGGAATATGTTTAACAAGTGTGCTTGGTTTAAAATCATCATACACATTGTTTAACTGATTAAGATAATTTGCTGAAACACCCTTGATTTCAAAATCATCAGATGTTGCTTTTCTATTGCTAATAGTAATTAATTTTGTTCCTAAAGGAATTTCAAGTTTTTCAAAAGTATTTTGGAGTGTTTCAGATGTGAATGCTTTACCACCGATATAAGCGTACTTACTAATATCTGCACTGTTAAAAAAGCAAACTGCATTATAACTAACTGTGTTACTCCAACATTTTACTTCGTTAATAGATGCAATGTTTTCAATGCTGAAAATATAGGTTTCCCAACTATTACTTTCAACCACTTCACCAAAATTAGTTAAGGCAATGTTTCTAACAGAATCACATGAGGTCTTTAAATCCTCTTTAACAGATGATAAAAGTCTAGTGATATTATCAATATCAAATCCGTTAATATCCGATTTTCTAATTAAATCGTTTAATGTATTTTCAACACTCTTTGCGTAGTCTTTTTTTATCACATTGCAAACAAATTCCGAACTAGTAGAGGTTCTACTACTGATAGCAATGAATGTTGCGTTAGATGGAATACTAACATTATTAAATTCTTTGTATGTTGTACTTTCAAATGTAAGTCCACTGATAAAATGAGATGCATCAATTTCATCTTTTGTGCCATTGTAAAACGAAATTGCGTAGTAAGTATCTACTGTGGAATACATTTTTGCGTATACTATTGTGGAATACTTACTTGCATCTAAAACATACATTTTCCATGAATTACTTAAATGCAGTTCATGGTCTGCACCAATATACGCTAAATTATCACTTACACTTTCTTCTTTTCCATCAAACACCATAGCATCATTTACCTTACTTAAATCTTCCTTTAGTTGACTAACTCCTAGTGCTTCATCTAACTGTTTAACAGTGCCTTTTTTCGTTCCTTGTCCATCTTCAACGATCAATACATCTTCCTTTTTAATGCCTGTTGTTTCAGGCAATTCTTGTATTCTAACTCCCATTATATTTACCTCCTATTTAATTTCCATAGTTTTTATAGTGTTGAATATTACCTTTTTTGTTGTAGTAAGCTGCTTTTATTTTCTTTATTACTCCATTTTCATTGTAGAAAACCTTGGCAGTCCTTAATCGCTCTTTTCCAATTGTATCAACAATCAAATTATCTCCATTCTTAGCTAAGATGTCTACTCCGTCTTTAGTTAGAATTTCTGTTTGATACAAATTTGTATTGTACGCAATCTTCAATTGGTCAACTAATGTTTTAAAACTGAATGTAGCACTATCTGATTTAGAACCGAAGTTATCAACAATACGAACGTATAATGTATAACTTGTTTCAGGACTTAAATTGTCTAAATTAATTTGCGTATCAGTTCCTTTATTAATCCAATTTGAATTGTCTAGCGAATATTCGTAATGATCTATTGTAGCTCCTTCATTTACAGAGAATCCATACCAAGAAAACATACCGCCAAACGGTGTTAACCGTGTACATTCAATACCGCCTACATTTGGTTTTTCAGGGTTCAATGTTGTAAATGATGTACTAGCTGCTAACGAAGGTTGACCATAGTTATCGACCATTCTTACATAGAATTTATAGTTTGTATTAGGCTTCAAATCACTAATAGTTAAGCTAGTTGCTTTACCTTGATCTGTCCATTTTTTTTCATCATTAGATGTTTGATAAGAATAATCAGTTGCCATGTCTCCTAATGAGAATCCGCTCCAACTAACTTTTGCAGAATTTGACGTTACCGAGCTTAAAGAAACACTTCCTTTTGAAGGTGCATTAGGATATTTAGTGGTCGCAGTAAAACTAACTGCTTCACTCCAAACTCCATTATATTTTCTTTTAAAGCGATAATATCCTGTGTATTTTGTGTTCGGCTTTAATCCTGTCCATGTATCTACAAAAGGCGTATCTGCATTTATTACTTTATTCCAATTCGTCCATGTTTTACCGTCACGACTCCATTGGTTTTCCTCAGAATAAAACGGAACAGAAATTGTACAGTACATTGTTTTGTATGTACTTCCAACATTACTTATCGTTGCCTTGCCTGCGGTTCTATCAATTTTAGGAAGTGAGATGTCTACTATGTTTGTGTTTGTAGGGCTTCCTATAGCTCCTGTATATGTTCCATTAAACCAATAATGTATTTTGCTTGATGCATTACCATTAGAATCATGGTTAACAATAAATGAACCATTTTGTAGAACATATTCCTTGCTTGTACCAGCTCCACCATCTGAAAATGTTGCATGAGAACTATAATTTGGTGCTCCTGTAACTCCAGCAGACCAATCTTGTTCAACATGATAACCTGTATAATTAGGGTTTTTATTTTCAACTAAAATTCTAGTTCTTGTATGGACTGTAGACCTATTGTTTACGACATCTTGTTCACTCCATGCGTATACTTGGAAATACATATTACATCTGCCACTGTATGACCAAATTTGATGATTAGCAAGAATAGACCAATTATATCCAACATAAGCCATAGATTAGTCTCCTATCTGAAAGTAGAAATATCCGTTAGGGCAATTTGTTGTGCTTGGGTCGGCAGTTCCAACTTTATAACGAATTGATTCGATATTTACTGCATGGTTTTCATCAGGTTGTATCGTTACGTCATTAACCTTGATTGTTTTAATAGGTACTAACTGATCTACAACTTCTTGTTTAATATATCCAGCATCATTTTCAAGCTCAGATATATTTTTAGGTATTTCAGTTTTCTTTGCATAAACACTAGCTAAATCTAAATTTACAATATAATCAACAGGACTAATCGTGTTTCCATCTAATTTAATAGTTGTGATAGGCACTTGAATAGCAATGTTTTTGTCGTTGTCTTTGGCAATGTTTGTTCCATTTACAGAAATTGTCTTTACGAATTGATTTAGAATTTCAATTAAATCCAATTGATTAGAAATATCGCCAATCATATTTCCCCATTTGATTTTCAAATTGGCATGGTCATTGATTACTTGAATTTCTTTTCCATTGTAGATATAGAACAATCCTTTTGAATCAACATACGCATGGTCTCTACTTGGATTTGTAATATCATCTACAGAATCAACGATTTCTAGCCAAAATTCGCAATCACCATCTTTTAAAGGAAATACTACCGCCATATCTTTATTACATACTACAGGTTGCATATTATTTTCCTCCAGCTTTCATAATGTCTGCAAAACAAGATGCACAAGAAGTAATTTCTACACCTAAGAATTTTGTACAAGCTTCAATAAACTTCTTGTTAATCTCCAAAGCAATATTCAATAATTCTGGGTCTCTATCAGAAGCTTGATATGCTTCGAATGCAGTGTACATAGCCATACTTAAATGTTTAACTAAACACCACTGTTCTCTATCCCCTTTTCCACCGAAAGAATTGTATAGATAAAGCATTTGAGAACGTCTGATGTTGGCATAATCATCAATTTCATCCTTTAATGCTTCAATCTTTTCTAAATTATCAGGAATTTCTTCTTCATTAATTAATCCATTTTCAACCTCAGATATACGTTTTTCTAATAAGGTTTTAGCGTGTAGTTCTGCACTTGCAATTTGTGTAAAACTACGGATAATATCTTCTCCAATTCCCGAAGTGCTATATTTGTTTTCCATCTACACAACCTCCTTTTTGTATGCTTTGATAGATAATCTAGCAGACTGTTGTTTTTGTTTTCTTTTAAAGTCAATTTGTTGACTGTTCAATTTCAATAGCGATATGGCAGACTGCCAATCTCTAGGGTTTTGTTTTACATGATTTGATAGGTTTTCAATCCTTTGTTCATATCTGTTCATAGATTCCTCTTATCTGTTGACATGACTATATTTAAGATAATTTACTAACGTACAATCAAAATTACCGTTTCCTGTTACTTTGATTGTCTTATATCCTGGATCTAGTATTTTATTCCTATCGCTTTCTGAAAGATACCCACAAGCTTTAAGAACATCAAAGTTGGAATATTGTCCAGGCCATAGTCCATTTCCCGTAATCCACGCTCCGTTGAATTGCTGCTTGAAATATGGTGTCATGTCGATTCCTTCAATCTCGATATTAAAGTTTGTAGCAGTAGAATTATCTATTACTAGTTTAAACTCAAAACGCTCATAATAAATCAAATCCTGAGAAATTGACATTCCTATTACCGCTGGTTTAGAACTTGAGCATCCCCATCTAGGGAACTCATACCCATAAAAGTCAACTGTATGGTTTCTACGTTGAATGGAATTGTATCTTCCTTTTTCTTTCAAATCATAGACACTATCAGCTAGTATGTTTATTGCCTTACTAATATCCATAACTACTCACTCTTTCCGTCTCTATCTGTTCTTAGGAATTTCTCTAGAGTCAGTGTATCTATTTCAATTCCTGTTTTATCTATTTCTCTTTGTAGGCTTGTGATATAGAACCAATCATCTTGTTTTAAAATACGTTTCATATATCTATTACAACTTCCTAATTGCAATAAATTGAGATCATAAATAAATCTGATTCTATCACCTACGTTTACTTCTTTAGGTAATGCTTCACAAGAAGTATTGATAGCAAACTTTCTTCTTGCATTAATTAGTTTTCTACAAGCACAATCATATACAACCTTGGCCGCATATATTCTATCGTTATCAGTAATGATAGTCGTTCCGTTTGTAGACTCAGGGTCAATGCTTTGTTGTACATAAACGCTCTTTACTCTTAAAATGCCAATGATATTTGATGTACTGATTGTTGTTGTATTGCAATATGGATAAGGTTGGTTTTGGCCAAAGAAATTCGCTCTACCATTGCCAGCATCTGAAACGTACATCGCAACGTGTGATGCAGGTGTGTCACCACTTCTACCGAATATGCACCAATCACCAAATTGAGGTGTACTAACATAATCAAAAAACTGAGAATAACCTAATTCATCTCTATTATACCAAATGTAATCTGCATATCCGTCACCGCCAATAGCTCTTGTAGGGTCGGGATAATTCAATGTCTGTAATGCTTTCTTCCATGCATCTACACATTGATATGGTTGTTCAACAGGAACACCATCCATGTCGATAGATTGACCATTCCATGTGTTGATAAAATTCTGAGCGTTCCAAGGACGAGATTGTGTTTTATCTGTATCAGATGTAGTTCCGTTATCATCTTGCTCCCACTCAGGAATCAAGCCATAGATACGTTGAGCAAATTCAATACGTTTTTGATACTGTAAATCAATAGATGTATCACCACGTTCATAATCCGCCATAAAAGCCATTACCATGTAATTCATATCTGCTTCCATGTGTGACCATTGTTGAAATGTGATGTTATAAGAAGAAGTAGGAATCCAAGGCCCATTTGTAGCGTTTGTTGACCATTCTTCAACCAACTTAGCTACTTCCCCTTTTCCGTACATTGTGTAGCTTGTGTACCCATGAGAACCAAGCCAATTGGTAATTCGTGTGTATGGTGTCCACTGAACTAATCCAAATCCTTTTTGAGAATCAGGAACATCACCCATTTGATACAAGTTAGGGTTTAATGTTGATTCCACGTGACATGATCCACATAAAGCAGCAATAGCAGATTTACTCCAAATGTCTTTTAAAGAGTGCCATAAGGCTTTAGCGTTGTTTATTTCCTCTGTATCTGTCAAAAATCTTTGCTCTTTAGGAATTACCCATTTATAATCCTTAGAGTCTTTTGTCATGTCCTCTAAGCTAAATGGTGATAAATCATCAAAAGCAAATGTTCCTTCAATGAATACACCACTTTCATATCCAACCGACTCTGTATCAATAATGGAATATTCCAATTGATTGTTAGGAGCTAATTTAGGAAAGTCTACATATTCATAATCACGTTCGTTATTTATGTTTGATCTCAAAATAACTACAGGGAATTTAGGGTTCTGCAAGCTTTTATCGTTATATACTTCTCTCAGAGATAAAGAGGACATACCGCTATCAGATTTATTAGCATAAACTGTAGCAAGATTGATAACATCTGAAAAATCGGTTTCCATTGTTGGCTCACCAATGATTCTGTAGTTTCTGCCTAATGTTGGTTTATTAGAAAGCATAACAGGCTGCTTCTTTCCGAAATATCCAACTTCAACTTGCTTATCATTTGTAAATGGCACTCTCCAATAAACAGATGGTGTCAATTCACAAGTTTTAGTAAGTGCATCTAATTTAGATTGTCTAGAATAAACGTAGTCAATCTTTTCATTATCAATCTCAGTTTCAAAATTCATCTTCCACTGAGTCGAATAATACATATCTTCACTTTCGTATACGTTCTTTATAAGAGCGTTTTTAACCGCATAATTTGTTGGGACTTGTCTATATGTCCATTCTTTAATTACGTGCGTTAGAGATATGTTTAAACCACTTACAGATGGTTTGTAGTCGGTAATCATTCCGTAGAAAACTCCACAATCCATAATTACTCGCATTTCTTTTCTTCCTGAGATTAAATCATAGTATTCGTTAGGAATTGTGATTTGCATTTCAGGTACTGTCATCAACTCATTTGAAAAACTGATTGTGCTTAAAGCCTCTCTGAATCTTTTCTTAACTTTTCCAAATTCTAATATTTCAAAGTAAGGAATCATATTTACTCCTAACTACCAATTTTGCCTTGTCCTACCCATTTACCATTTTTTCTAATTCTACTTGACCCTTGGTTTTCTTTATTTGCTTTATCGGCACTGTATTTGCAAATAGTAACCCAAGAGTCTTTAACTCTCTTTTTAAACCATCCTGTAGCTCTATCCAAAGAATAGAATATACCGCCTTTTCTTACTGCCCATGGTCTGAAATCAGGGATAACCTGTTGAATTGAATATATATTCTCGTAAGGGAATGTAGCATCTTCACCTCTTAACTCAACTTTAACGTGTGTTGTATCTGTTGGAAGTTGTAGTTTACCACTCCATTGACTATTTTGTGCTACTGTTTCCCAACCTGATGAATAAGCTAATGGCCATGTATCTGCATGAGAGAATATTACTTGATTGTAAATCTCTCTCCATGATGCTTTATTGTTGTTGGAAACACTAATGATCAAAATATAGTTATATCTTCCACCATACTGTACATACTTTCCGTTTCCTGTATATTGACCAGCATCCGTTACACCATAGCCAACTAAATCTAATGTGAAAGTAACACCATAGTTTCCATCATCTGAAAAGTTGATACCTTTTCCATAGCCTTTAGAATGGGCTGTAGCAAGTGGGAATCCAAAGTCTGCTGTATCACCTGGATTTCCACCTAATACTACGTTTGCGTATGGCCCTGTGTTATCGTAAGCTCCATGAAAGTTTTGCCATGCCATTAAACACCACCAGCCAAATCATTCTCAGAACTTCCGTTATTAGTACGGATGTATGAGTTTCCATCAGGAGTACCACCGAAGATATTGATATTGCCTGTTGCAATGCTTCTTCCGTCATTGAATTTTCCTTCAAATACAGTATCTCCAGTTTGTTTCCATGCACCACTGTTTTTAAGGTTAGTAAGAATCTTTTCAACAGCACTGTACATATCACCAACACTGCCTTCAAGTTTTCCAACCTTAGTTTGTAAATCTCTTATAGCATTCCAAATCTTTTGGATTTCTGCCCATAGTTTCTCGATTTCTTCCCATTGGCCGCAATCAGAACAAATCATTACATCCATGATACTGATTAAATTCTTTTCTAAATCTCTGATAGCTTCTTTTGTATCACAAACATCAATTTTATCTATCTTTTCAAGCAATCCACCTAATAGACAATCATTCATATCATGCATATCTGTACAGTTATTGTGGCCCTTATTTTCAAAACCTTGGTTTGCTTTAAGATTGGCACAAATAGTATCTGTTACACCTTTTTGAATGAAATTACTGCTTGTAGCTTTTAAAGAATCGCAAGCAGAACAAACATCTTTATTCATTTATGTGTACCTCCTAATCTCTACAGATAACAAAATTCACCTTGTTATCATTTACAAAACGAGTGTGTAGAGATATTTCATCATCTTCTACCCAATCAACATAAATAGAAAGGAATTGCAACCAATTTGTTGTTTCTCCAGCTTTTACTGTTCCACTCATGCTTAATTCAACTGTTTTGTTAATATCTTCTTCAAATGAAGCATTTGTGATTTTCTGATATACCAACGACCCACTCCTATTAGGAACACGAATCGAAATAGTAGGAGCTGAGCCTGCTGAAACTCCCGTCATTTTATAAGAGTAGTGTTTCAATGTAACACTGTTGAATTTGTATGTAGCACTCTTATCTTTGTTAGGTTTCATACAGAAATCAACTTTTCCCGTAATAACTCCGTCCGCTACTTTCGTATAATCACTTGTATGAATCCAATCTGAATAATTGAATCTGAAATTACCTTGTCTGTCAATTGCAACACTCAATCCAGGTGTAGACTGTTGAATAGTATATTGTGTTTCGATTGCCAAATTTTGAAGTTGAAGATTATACAACTGGTCTTGCAATCCACACATCCAACAAATCATAGCTGCTTTCATGTTGTAATCATTGTTAGCATATTGACTCATGAATAATTTCCAATCACACAAATCAAATCCATCTATGATGTCATACAAGCCTTTTGTAAGGCAATCGTTGGCATTTTCCATGTCTGTACACGTATTATTGCCATTTTCAGGATTTAAGCCTGTATCGTTTCCTAAAGACGTACAAATTGAATCTGTAACACCATTTTGGATAAACTCTGCACTGCTATCTTTTAATTTTCCACAAGCAGTGCAATAACTTTTAACATTTGCCACTGCAAGCCTCCTTAATTTGTAAGTTCATCAACATCTATATATACACAAGCCATCTTACAACATGAGCCTGTGACAACTAATCTATTCATTCCATGATGTACTGTGAATCCAAATTCATCTTCGATCACTAGATTATCTAAATCTACTTCCTCTGATGCACAACATCCATCCGCAGTAAAGTATAAGTTCCAACTTGAATCAAGTGTTAAAATTCCATCATATTCACCTAAAATCATCATTTTGTTTCCGTTGATTTCAATTTCAGGGTTTTGGAATTTACCATCTAAAATCAACTTTACCTTATCTGTATCTAATACTGTTCCACTGTAGAATCTTCCAGCAATTGACTCAACACAATAATCTTTTTTACAGATTTTATTTTTGATTAAATCATCACCGAAAATCTGTTCACCTTTTATGCAATCGTAGACAATCTTGTATGAATTTCCACAATTCATAAAATCTTCCAATGCTTTAGTTCCCATTACACATAAAGATGTTTCTTCTGTGATGTCTCCACAATCGCATAAACACGAATTGCAAGTTTCCATATCAGGAGGGCAAGTAACACAACACGATAAGCACTCTTGAGCATCTCTGAAATCCTCACAATCGAGGATATTACATACAGAATAAGGAACTAAGAATGTTTTCTTTGTGTCTGCAATATGCCATACACCTTCCCAAAGTTTAAAATCAATATCCATTGATAGATAACCTTGGTATTTTTTGTAATCTTCACTAAATCCTGTGACATAGGCCCATGACCAAATCAATTTGTTATCTTGAATCGCCCATAACCTTCCAGGTTTAAGTAAATTCAAATTGAAATAGTCACGTAGGAATCTTCTATCTTCATCATGAAAATGTTCATAATTAAAATTCAATGTTAAGGACAAATCACCTTCCGTAAGAAATTGTTGATTCTTTTGGAAAGCAACATAACTACCATGCCCGTAACTATATTCTTGAGTTGCAGTCTTTGTATCTTGCTTTAGAGAGGCAGAGGAAATCTCCTCCGCACTGTCTATTACAAGATCATTGAACTGAACGTATGTTTTTAATGGGTTTAAGTTATAACAAGTCATTATGCCAAACCTCTCAAGCATCTACCTACTTTGATAGCCTGCCTTCTTTCGTTTCCTTCATTGAAAGCAATACTGTTATTCGTAACACGATTATCATTATTGTTGATAGTCACATTCTTATTAACAACACTTCCAACTTGAGAAGCATATCTAGTAGACAATTCTTTGAATGCACCTTTCAAATCCATGTTATTTACTTTATCCATGAAGCTTTTACCTGCGTTCTTAACTGCACTACGTTTCATTACATACTCACCAGGAGTCAACATAGCTGGTACTGTATCTGTTCCACTAGGTTTCATAACAATAGGTTGTCCGCCTCGTTTTAAGTAAACTGGGCCACCTTTAGCAAACTTCATATTGTTTCCTTTAGATTCATTTCCCATGTTTACTTTAGGAGTATTTGTACCGCCTGTATTAATGTTTCCTGACTGATTATTGAACGCATTTTTAAATGCACTTCCTAAGTATTGTCCTAAATCTGTGAATCGTGTTGAATATCCATACATCATAGTAATCTGATTAGAGATTGAACTAGACATATTTGATATACCTTCACTGAATCCACTCACAACATCTTTTCCAAACTTCTTACCTACGGATTTTAAGCTTTTCTTCTTCAATGAAGCTTTAGCATTATCAATCTTAGTGCCAAATGAGCCTCCAATATCAATGCTTTTGAAACCTTCAATAATTCCATTTGCCATATCTATACCAGAGGTATTAAATTCAGATTTCATATTTGATAAAGTTGTGGCCATATTGTGGAATGAAGTAACGATTGAGTTTACTTCTGTAACAATAGTTGTAGTAGCTTCTCCAACTTTTAATCCTTTAACATTGTTTAGGAATGTTTGAATACCTGTTGTGACTTCTCCAACCTTAACAAAGTCTAGATTTAATCCAACGATAGAATTTAAGCTTTCACACGTTTTTTTCAATTTAGAAACAGTCTTATTAACTGTGTCCATATTCTCTAGGTTTTCAGTTAATCCTTTGTTTGTTGCAATTTCATTAACTGCATTTCCAATACTCTTAATATTGGCTTTCAGTGTTTCAAAGTCGAAATCACTTGAATATACCTTTAAAGTGCCGAATTTAAGGATTATATCGCCTAAAGTTGTAATCGCCTTTAGTGCATTATTAAATAGCTTAGAATCAGGCATTTGTCTCAAGTTGTAAGACAACATATTCTTGTCTTTTCCTGTTCCAATACCAGCTACAGAAATATATCCAATCGCTTGAGAAATACTAGCAATTGTCTTTTTAATATCCTCTGCATTTGGTAAAGGATTGTTTGTAATCGTTGCTTGCAAGTTTCCAAATTCAGGAACAATCTGTTCCAAAATATTCAATGTATCTAGGAACTCTTGAGCATTCGTAGAGTTTAAATTAGATTTAATACTCTTTGTAACATCAGGGAATACGATCTTCTTCATTTCTTGAACAACACTAGCTACATTCTTTAAAATGCTTGTACAATTCTCAACGTTAATTGAACTTCCGTTGATATTAGACATTTTAGAAAGGCTAGAAGCCATTGTTGTATAGTTCTTAACGATACTGTTTGCATCCGCAATGTTTGTCGTACTTGATGTACTGACTGTTGGGAACTCAAAATCATTAATATTCTTGATTACCTCTTGAATATCTTTGAATTGATCGTTGAAAGAACTACTATCAATACTCATTCCTTGCACTTTTGAAATTGATTCTCCAATAGTAACAAGTTTCTTTAAAATCCTAGTAATGCTCCAAGTCTCCATGTTCTTCCATAAAGACTCTGAACTTTTAATAACTTGACTCCACCAAGAAGAATATGTTCCTCCGCCTTCAAACATATCTATGACATCCATAATTCCTTGGATTTTCTTTTTAAGTCCTTTTGTGTTTGAAGGAACGTTTTTATCAACTTCTTGCATAGCTTTAGCACAAGCAATCAATGTACCAGCTAGTCCTGTTGTTGTTATCATTCCTAGTACTTGGGCCAATGTAGTTATTCCACCAGTTATGACACCAGCACCGCCTTGAATACCTGTAATAAGTGTCATAGAGCCAATGCACTCAAATAAGCCTAATAACTTATCGTTGAATGTTTCGAATCCATCAGGCATGGTTTTATCTAGCTCTTGCATAGCCTTTGCAAATAGCCATAAAGCTCCGCCTTGACCAATCATCATTGCCAATCCTGTTAAGGCATTGTTCATCTCTAATGCTTTTGAAACACCTGCATTAATCGTATTAGCTCCCATCATCAAACCCATTACAGAGAATAGATTTGTTAATCGCATTGGCAATGTAGTAATGTCATTTGGAACATTCTTTTCAATTTCCTTTATCGCTTTGCAATAAAGTATGATTGTTCCTGCCCCACCAGCTATGATAGCTAATGAAGATAATTTATTTTTAAATCCTTCTACATCAAAAGTTTTTGGAGTACCTACCGCAGTAGTAATCTCATCTGAACTTTTGAATACATTTTTAATAGAACTTAATTTATTTCCTAGTTTTCCTAGGAAAGGAATATTGAAACTCTTTCCTTTGAATTTTGAATAAACGTTTAATAAATCTCCTAAAAGACTAATTCCACCGCTTCCAAGTTTCATTAACTTACCAGCATACTTTAATCCAATACCAATTTGGATGTAGTCTGATACGAAACGTCCTAACCCTTTAGAAAAGCTTCCGTCTCCCATTTCAGTGATTTTATCTTTTGCGAAATCATATAGATCACCAACAAGTGGTTTGAAGAAATCTATTGCTCCTTTGAAATCATCTAATCCTTGTTTAAATCCGCCAACAAAATCTTTGAAACTGAATGTTTTTAAAACACTCCATAATTCATTGAACTTGGTTTTAATGAAGTCTATACCTTCGCCAATCTCTTTTTTATGACCTCTAATGAAGTTCGCACCTATATCTCCTAAGCCTTCAACTTTTTGAGAAAGTTTATAGATATTTCCGTAGATTGTAGCTCCTGTCAATTCTGTTGAAACCTCATCTAATGCACCTAACCACTTTTCTTCGGCTTTACTAAATCTCTTAGGGATTAAGTCAAAAGCGTTTGTGATTGTTGATACAGATGATTTAACCATAGTTGCCAACGAATCTAGACCACCACCGCCTTTTTCATCCAATTCAATCAGAGCATCTTCAAATTGTTGTAATGAAATAGTTGGATTTGAACCTGTAAATGCTTCTCTAAACTCTGCAAATGACATATTAAATTTCTTTGCAATAGCAGTTAATGCTGGTGTCATACCTGCATCTTCCATTGATCTCAATGTACGAGCATCCATTTTAGAACCCATGATTTGAGAATACTGAGTGACTGCATTGTTTACTCCCTCAGAATCACCACCGAATGTCAAAATGGAATCATTAATCGCCGAGAATAGCTTTTGAGACCTATCTAAATCGTGATTGATTGAAGTAAATCTCGTAACATGGCTTAGAGCATCATCTAAAGTGGTTGGTAGGCCCAAAATGCTTTCATCTAGGTTATCAATCATCTTTTGTATTTTCGTTGTAGAATCGCCTACATCACCTACTACAGTGGATAATGTTCTTTTCGCAACGTTGATTGTGTCGTATCTTTTAACACCATTTGAAAGTGCATCACCCATTGCGTTTTGAGTACTTGAAACCAATCTATACAAACTAGAATATCCAACACCTTGTACTAAGAATCGTCCAATATCTCCTATTGGATTGTTTTGGAAGTTCTTAGCGATATTCAACATACTAGAGCCTAGATTTGACATCTTATTTCCAACATCAAATGTAATTTTACTAGCAGTTTTCAAAGCTTTAGCAGCTTGTTGAAGATTGTTTAGTTTACTCAAGCTATCTTGATAACCGATAACTTGTGACTCAATATCTGCCTTTGTGCTTCTTACATCATTCTCTTTTTCTATTGTTTCATCTAGCTTTTTATTTGTATCTTCTAACTTAGAAGAATCGGCTTCTAATTTGATTTTTTCTTTGTCTAAATCTGCGATTGAATCATCAATCTCATCAACCAATTTTTGAGCATCATTTAATTCACTGATGTTCGCTTCAATCTTAATTTTTTCTTTGTTAAGATTGTTAATTTTCTTTTGAACTTCATCAATTTCAATGCCAACCTCTCGCATATCGTATTTGAGAGCTTCACGTGCACTATATAATCCTTTAAGCTTGTCGCTTCTATCGTTTTCACCTAGTGTCTTGTCATTAATGACATCATGAATTTCATTGGCATTTGCTTTTAAATCAATATCAATAGAAAGTTTTTTATTGCTCAAGGCTAATAGCTCTTTTTTAAGTTCATTAATATCATCTTTAACATCCAATAATTGATTCTTTAAATTAGCTAGATTATCCAAATCAACTTTTAAAGAAAGTTTTTGCCTTTCCAAAGCTTCCTTTTCTTTTTTGATTTCTTCTAATCTTGCCTTAATTTTTTCTAATTCATTGGTGTTAGCATCAACTTTGAGCTTTGCCTTTTCAATATCTTTTAACTCTTTTTCAAGTTGTTTTATCTTTGCTTCGGCATCCTTAATGTCAAGGACTAACCTAGCACCGACTTCACGTACTGACATCTTCGGACTCCTTCGCTAAATCTGTTTTCTGAATGAAATGAACCGCATATCTGTCAATCTGAGGTATTTTCTTTTTAGAATTTTTATTTGCCTCGTTAATTTCATTCCATGTTTTATCGCTTTGTAGATTTGCGTAGTACCCAAAGGCTACAACTAATTCAGAAACACCCCAATGGTCTAATATCTCATTGGGGCGTATTTTTAGAATTTTACCGACATAATGAGCCATGGTTGAATAAAGATTTAGTTCTGCAACATAAGACTTTGCTTTTTTTACTGAATCCTTTTTATCATCCCCCTTATCAATTATTTGATAAAAACTGTTTCTACCTCATTGAATAATTCAGGATATTTGATAATTAGGCTAATCATGCAAGTTAAAACTGAATATTGCATCATGTGATCTTCATAAAATTCATCTAATCCTAAGAAAATTGCAACAACTTTATAAAGTCCATCAACTAAATTTGTAGAGGATTGAGCGTATAAATGGAAAATCTGTTCATTTGCTTCTTTCATATACGCTTCATAAATCTGAACCATAGTCTTGTTCACTTCTTCATCATCTGCATCTGTTGCAACGATTCCATCTTTTCCTTCAATGAATTTGTGACCGTAATATTCCTCGATTTCTTGGAATTTTTCTTTATATGGGTCTAGGATTTGTTCTGCATCCAATAGCAATGGTTTTACTTCGATTAAAGCTTCTACCATCTTCATATCTTGTCTAGGAGATAATGTTAGATTTTCAAACTTCTTATCGAACATAACGTATTGCCCTACTCTTTTAGCATTCTCAGGAACATCAATTTTATGTTCTTTGATTTCTTTTTCAGTGAATCTAAAATTCACTTCAATATCAATTGTTTTAACATCTGTCTTATTTGCATCACCAACAACTGCAATTTCACCACCATTGCCATAGACTGCGTGAGGAGTATCATCCTCACGAGCTACTTTTAACTTTTCAATCATGGCATTTAACTGTGTTGGTTCTAAAATCTTTTGTTCTTCCATCTCATTTGCCTCTCAATTTCTATAAATTAGCGTTAGCTTTGTTTACTACATATACTTCATACCAGTTTCCACGAGTATCTTTCTTGAACGCTAAACTAAATTCAAACGCTCCGTCATCAGGGATACCCATTGGGAATGAAGTAATTTTTGCATTGTGGTAAGTAAATACTTCCGCAGTTCCATCACTTCTATAACGAGTGATTGTAACTTTCGCTCTCTTATTCTTTAAGCTATCGTTGTTTGCTACATAGTGTTGCAATACATCAACAGTCATTGGATAAGAAATTTTTAATGTTTTACCAACTAAGTTTTTGTTGAAGTAAATTTTTGAACCTTCAATATCTAAGCTTGGATTGATTTTACTGTTCAATACTTGGTATTGAGACTCATCTAAGTTAGCCAACAATGGAGTGTTGATTCGATTCAAAGTAGAATCTGTGATATTGCATTGGTCACTCAATGCTGCATAGATAAATCCACATTCTTCAACAAAGTGGTCTGCAATATGGATTGAACCATATTCAGGATGTTCTTTATCTGCTTCAATAACTACTTCCTGAGTACGCATCATAAAGCCTTGAGATTTATCTCCCTTGCCAATGAATGGGTTCATAGTTAAGTAGTTAGATGTTAATTGAGTACCTGTAAATGAACGCTCAATAGAAGCAGAATCATCATCATAAGAATCATCAAAGCAACTTGTATCTACAGGGTCTACAGTATCGTCACCATCAAATCCTGATAAGCAGCTTACTTTAATATCGTTGTTAGAATCTAAGTCTGCAAATTCTTCAAAGAAACTGATTGAAGAAAGACCAATCAAGATACTATCTGATGATTTATCTGTTAATGCTACTTCAATACTTAAACGTACACCAGATGTACTTGCTTCCCATCCTGTTCCTGATACCTTTGTAGGAACTGTTGATAAGTCAATCTGTACAGGGTAGAATCCTTCTTTATCTGCTTTTAAAGTGGTTGTATATTCATCTGCATTAGTCATTTCATGATCTAAAACATCTGAAATTTTTGTTGTGATTGTGTAAGTACCTGCTTGAGGAACATTTACATAGTAGTAAACAACACCTGCTGCAAAGTCTAATGCGTTTTTCAATGCTTTAAATACTGCACCGCTTGTGTGTACTTTGTTTCCGTCTGAACCTTCTGCATCCGTTTCTTTAGAAGTGATGAACAATGTACCTGTATTCTTACATCCGAATGATTCGCAAACGTTGATTAAATCAGGTGCAATAGTACGTGATGTATAAGCACTAGAAGTACCTGTAATCTTTTCAAATTTACGAGTGTTGATTTTTAAACAAGAATCAATATCACTCATGATAGTAATATCAATTTCTTGAGTTTTAGTTAATTTAGAGACACTTAATTTGTCACTAATGATTTTGTTAATGTTGCAGTTAGACATTATTTTTGCCCTCCCATTGTAGCTTTTAGTACACGCTCCATAGCACGCTCTGCTTTAGCACCGCCTAATTGATTTAAAGCGTTTAATTTGCGTGAAACAAATGCTTGAACATCTACTTTCTGTTCAGGAGTCTTTTTAGCTTTTACAACTTTTTCTTCCATTTTTAATCTCCTTTATTTAACTTTTGCATCAAATCTAGATACCGCTCTAGCAACAAAATCATTTGCCTTTCTAGGTGGCATCTTAATTCTGTGTGCAAAGTGTTTCTTTCCCATTTCATCTACCCAAACGAATGGCCTTCCGTTTTTACGAACTAATGTATAAACTCGTTTAGTTCCATTCTGTACCATTGGTGAGTAATCAACGTGAGAAGGGTTTCTAGAATCTTTTTCTAGTTTGTCCGCATCTACTCCGATTAGATATTCGGTATTAGATACTTTTTCTTTCGTGATCGAATCCTTTAAAGCACCTGGCCTATATTCATTCCATGGCATACTTGTCATTTCTTGAGCATAGAATCTGCTACCTCTTGGAGCTTCTTCTCGCATAGTTTCTTCTAATTCACTAGCCAATCCTTCAAAATCTTCTTCACACGCTTCTATAACATCTTCTAAGAGGCCTTTTAGCATTTACTACACCTCGATAAAGGGGTAATAAAGTTTTCCCCCATAGACGTATTTAAAGCCTTTTAGGAATACACCATCTTCATACGATACTTCCTCAACTTTGTTCATAAGGAAGATTTTTACTAGGCCACTAGGCAAACACATACGTTTTGAATACTCGTAATATGTGTTTGATTTGGCTTTCGCACCGCATACAGGGCATCCGTTTTTCTTTGTGGAACTTTTCATTCCAACATATTTAATTCTCATACTACTGCACCAACCCATGTGTCTTTTGAATTACATACTGACAAGATACCTAACTGTTCAGAATACGCTTTTGTAATATGTTCACGAACATACATACTAATTGAAATCTGAGCATCAGAATTTTCTTCTGAAATAAGAACATCACTGCCATCTGTTTCTTCACACGTGCTACAACCGCATTCACATCTGTTCATTGCGATAACGAATTGTAGGAAGTCGCAGAATACGGGCAATAGACATTCAGGTATCGTTTCATATCCAGCTACATAACTGACAACGATCTTAGATAATTCATCACATCCACAATTGCAAACATCTTTGTAGTCGATATTAGATAAATCAACGTACACTATACTGTCGTATGGGTTATAAGAAAAATCTTTATCAACTTCTAGTTTGTGAGTAGTAAATGTAATTCTTTCTCTAGTGATAACAGATACTTCAATCGTTGTTGGGTCAATCATTGGATAGAATAGCGGTATACGTACAATTCCTGAATCGCAACCACATTTCTTAAATTCACCAACATCAAAGACTTCCTCTCTTTGAGATGAGAGGAAAGTCTCACAAGGATGGTTTTTCCAACAAGTGATGGTACTAATTAAATCAATTAGTTCTCCAACATTCTTTTCAAGCTTATCTGCTTCTAAATCGCTTTCCTTTATGCACGAACAATAGTTTTTCAATTGTTCGACAATTTTTTCGTACATTATTCACCAATGTTGATTGGTACGATAGTTGTTGGTTTTAATACAAGGTCTAATCCGTTTAATGTATCTCCTAATGTGGCTGCTGACATTGGAATACCTTGGATAACCATTAATCTGTTTGCATCCGTTCCAAATGCACATCCAAAGTTGTAGTAGTAATCACATTGAGTACCGCAACCTTCAGATGGAGTATCTGTAGCACCGAATGTATGACGTTGGAATTTTTCAGATGGTTGGAAAGTAGTTCCCATTACCAAACCTACTGTATTTCCTTCTAATACCCATACATCACCTGTACCTTTTGTAATATCGCATGGAACTAATTTATCTGCGATAAATCCATGTCCTCTAAATGCGACTTCGCCTGTTTCTTTATTGCGAGTCCATCCATCAGGATATTCTCCGTTGAATTTACCTGGAACAATAACAGATTTAATACCTTCAAGTACTAATGGGTGACAAGCGAATTTGTAATCGCCATCTCCTAATGCTGCTAAACGTAAACCAACTGAATCAAATGCAGACAATACGTTTGTACCTACAATTTTGATAACTGCTTTATCTTCCATTACTTCCAATAATCCATGGAATGGTTTTAATGTAGCAGTACCTGTTGACATTGTTCCTAAAATTACGTTAATAGCAGTGAAGTATGCCATTGAAATTAAATCCATACGTTTCTGAGCTTCTTTAATAGTTTCTCCTTCACGTTGGAAGTAGCAAACCATGTCATTAGCTTTGATTTTACGTGTTTCATTTACTAAGCTATCCATAATAGGTTCGCAACTCTTTAAACACAACAATGCCAATGGAGCATTGCTACCACACTTAGCTAAATCTAATGGAACCCAGCAACATTCACCTTGTGTTGATTTAGGTTCTGTTGTTCCGTATGTGAATGGCAACTGAATATAGAATTTTCCATCTCCATTTTTTGTAACGCTCCATGCTCCTCGGTTCATAGCACCTTGCATCTTACGTGAAGCTGGTGTGTTCATTAACCAAGAAACTAATGGGAAAACGTTTTGAAATGGATTGGCTGGTGAGTTATCTGAATAATCAGTACCGATACCAACTGTTCCTACATTTGATTTAGTAGAACTTGCTGCTAAATTCTGTCTTGCTTTTTCATAATCAATATAAGCTTTTGAGAATGATGTTAAATCCTCGATATTAGAACTTAGACGTTCTACCATTCCTGGTGTAACTGCCATTTTTTCTAATAATGTGTTATCAGGATTTGTAAATAATAAATCTAACATGGTTTACCTCCTATCCCCACATATCTCCGCTAACGTTAGAAGTAGAAGCTAATTTTTCTTCTTTCTTTTCTTTATCGTTAACTTGTCCTGAGATCAAACTAGACAATCTGTCTAATGTGCTTTCTGCTTTCTTTTCAAATTCTGTTTTTTCTTTCTTAGAACTTTTTAATTTTTCTTTTAGTTCGGCATTTTCTGTTTCTAATGCTTCAACTTTTGCACTTAAAGCTTCAAAAGCATCCATAAATTTGTTGATTTTTTCCATGTCATCCTTAGACATTTCAACAGTTTCCAAAGTTTCTTCGCCTTTTTTAGCTTCTTCTTCGTTTTCTGTTCCTTCTTCTTTACTTTCAGGTTCTTTTTCTTCTTTTTCGTCCTCTTTGTTTTCTAAAGCTTCATTCTTATTTTCTTCTTTATTTTCAGAACTCAACTTTAAAATCTTTTCCCATAGGTTCATTTCTGAGTCTCCTTTACTGTTTAAATTTTCGCCTGTACTGTTTACATTGGCTGGATTTGCAACAACTGAGAAACCAGCAATCTCGATTTCGTTATAGAATGGTGCATTAAATTTGAATGACGATTCAAAATCAATTGTTCCTCTCAGTTCTGCACTAATACTCAATGGTATTTCTTGCTTCAATAAATCTTGCACAATGTGCAATTCCCTGTTTAGTTTGACGTTTACATCAAGACCTTTTCTTCCATCACCAATATCGACAACTGTTAAATCATCTTTAGTCCATGTACCTAGGTTCAAAGGTAGTGATGCAATGTCAATGTGAGCTAAGTTGATATATCCTACATAATCAGAACTCAAGCTATCGTAGAACGCTTGTACTGCCCCTTTTTTGATGTATAGACGAATATCATTACCGCCCTCATATGTTATTGCCCCCTCGTCAATAAGACGTGTAGGTTTGTTTTCTACGTACCCTGAGGATAGGTTCACACTGACATAATTGTTTTCTTTATCTACGCTCGATAAAGTGATTGCATTGTCGTAAAATGCTTTTCCTTTTTTTCTACGATCAAGGCTATCTTTAATGCTTGCTACATATGTTGGAACTCTTTTCTTTTGTGGCATTATTTCTTAGTCTCCGTTTCTACTACGATTACGGGCTTATAGAATAATTTCTGAATCCTTCCACCACATGAATTACATTTCTTGACTTCGTATGGAATCTTTGCTCCTTTTAAGATTTCTTCCATTGTGGAATCGTATCTCTTTTGAATAGTTTTGTTTCTAAGTGCTTCTAACAAAACTTTATCTTTTGGAATCTTGTATTTCTTCTTAGGTTCAAGAACTACATATCCGTATAGCAAAGTACCGCTATCTAATTTTGAATAAACGTCAATTTGCGTTTTTTCTTCGATAACATCAAGAAGTTTCAAATACTGTTTTGCGTTCTTTGCTGCTTCTTCCAATGCGAACTCATGTCTACCATTTTGCTTTAAGAAAGCATTTCTTTCTTCTAGGGAATCGAACCAAGTAACACCGTTAATAGTTTGTACGTTGTTTTGCATGGTCTCTCCTTCTAAGCATCATGGCATTGATCGTCTGTATACTTTGTTTCTGTTTGTTCTGAGCGTTCTACTTTTGCTACATTGCAGAATAAGAATGAAGTATAAGTTGTTACTGTTTTTTGATTATGTGATTCACCTGTTGTAGTAATAACTGGCCATTCAAATCCAATAGCTCCGTCTTGGTCATTCAATTTGTTATGCCAAGCAGTGTTAAAAGCAGTTGCATCTTTCCCTGTTAAAGTGATAGGGTTTCCGTACCCTTCTTTAAAAGTGATTTTTACAGTGAAACTACGTTTAATTGACATTTATGTATCTCCTTTCGTTATCTTGCATATAAAAAGGCAATACCTCGAAATATGCAAAAATCTATATAGACAGTGAAAACTGTTTATACCTTTTGTTTATTTCCAAATATTGCCTTGTTTTTTTCTACTTTTTACTTCTAATTAAAACTCTAATGTATCTTCTACTTGTTCTGTTTTGTTATTACCAATCAATTTAAGAATCTTGACCATTGATTCTTTGTTCAATTTACCTTTGAACTCGTTGATAAATTCTGTATCTGAAATATTTCTTTGACCAATTAAGAATAAATCAGCATTTCCTTTTGAATCTTTCTTAGCTCCAATCTGATATACATGAATTGTAGTTGTATATACACGTCCACTTGCTTGTTCTTTACAAGCTCTGTAGTCTGTTACGACTTCGTAATATACATCTTTAACAACTTCTTTTTCTTTCTTCGTTTTTTCATCAACAATAGTCTCTTTTACTTCTACTTTTCTGTATCTGTTCTCAAAGAAAGAAGTTGGAACTGCAATTGCATTGGATTTTGTTTCCAAATACCCTAATCCATCAGGTCGCATAGGTCTTTCACCAAATTCAACCTCTTTACCTTGGATTTTCTCTTTTACCAATCCAATTTTGTTGATTCTCTGTGCATCTTCAAATGAATATAACGGAGTCCCATTCAAACTTCCTAGGGGTGTTACCTCATTTTCAGATAAGATACTTTTTAAAATATCCATTTCCATTTTATTTTCTCCTCTCGCTATAACGTTTTCTCGATAGAATCCATCATTCTAGTAACTGATTCCATCATGTAATTCTTTGTGTTCTTGTCTAACGCTTCTGCTCCGTTGACAATAGCACCTACGATTTGAGTAACTGACAATGCCAATTTATATGTCTTTGCAGACTTGTCTTGTTGTTCCTTCAATTCGTATTTATCAAAATAAACCTTTGGTACGCCTAATTTCTCACTTAACATAGGAGAAATCTGAGTGGCGAACCTTTCTCGCATTGGCACGATTGTATTTGTCATGGCATTATCTATGATTCTTTCCATAGATACGTTTCCTGATACATCCCCTAAACCAATCAATTCAGGAGTAATGCCGAAACACTGACAAATAATAGAACCTTCCTTCATTTGAAGGTATTCTAAGAACTCCGTACCTTTTGTAACACGAGGCAAGTGATCCATTTTTTCAAAAATAGAACTTGCAAGGATTACATTGTCTGATTTTGAATTTCTTATTTCCTGACCTAGACGTTTAGCTTCAATTCTTGCTTTGTCGGCTCTGTCTGCTTTAGAACTTGATGATTCGTCTAGCACTTGGGAAGCCGATAAATCAATCGTATCTCCCTTGGCAAATCCGTCTTTTAGCCAAAAAATCAAACGTCCAGGGCCATCATACTGAATATCGTAGTTCAAACGCTCGTAAACCGCACCTAATAGCTTTAGACGTTGTTTATCACGCAATAAACAAGATAATCCGTTTTCATTGTCTGTCCCGTTTCTTAAATTGCAGAAATTATCAGGAATCTCTACAATGATTGTTCCGTCTTTTGACATTAATTTGCCTGTTTTAAGGAATAACGCTTCGTCAAAGTCAATTGCTTTTGTTCCTAATGAGATAGGTTCTTTATCGTTTGCCGACATAGCATAACAGATAGGAACTCTAAATCCTTTATATTCATCATCTTCACGCATGATAGAAACATAGTTGCGATAATTCTCTGTAACAATTCCCTTATCTTCGTCTAGCCAACGAATACCGCATTTTCCGTACAATAAGGACTGCATAATAGCATTTTGAAGTACGGAATAGTTTGTAACACCCTGTACATTGTGTCTATAAAGGAATGGCATAAGAACATTCTTGTCTAAATTCTCATCACCCGTTGTGATTCCGTTTGAGAATATAAAGTCAATAACCTTACCGATAACATATGGCAGCGTTGGTAGATTTTCTATCATCCAATCAATCTCATCATACTTATTCTTAAAGTTTGTCTTTATAAATCCGTTGATGCAGTCTGAATTGCAGTTTAGCATAGCTTCCATTATTTTTTCGGCTTCGGTTTCTGCATTAGAACTGTGAATATTTTGCGAAATGTTAGGTGACACATAGGTATTGGATGCTAGTTTAACTCTATCCTTTTGTCTTTTCTTTGTTCTTCGACTCAAATTAGCACCTCCTAATCGTTATCTGCATACGCAAGTATTTCACCGCTTAGATTATACATTAAACAACTGCGGACAGAAAGTACTGAGGAATCTAGGGCATCAGGAGAGTGTCCTAAGCGTTGTTTTATCTCCTCTTTAGGAATAATAGCTATCTTCTTGTTGTTCTTCGATACAGTCCTTGTAGCAAGCAATTCAGGCTTCAATTTTTTTGCAACTTCGGTTGTGAAAGTCAATTTCTTACTGTCCATTAGCTGCTGAAAGTCTAAATACATTTCCGCTCTTAGATTAAATGCGTAAGCTGCACTGTAATGTCTTGCCTTGATACGTGTTTTTGTTGGCCCTCCTTGGAAATTGACACCCTCAAGGATAAATCCTAGCTTATCCGAGTATTTTGACAATCCTTCTGTCAACCAAGTACCGAATCCAACGTCAACACAAACATATTTTACGTTTAATGTCTCGATAATCTTAACAATCTTGGTAATAATCTTCTCAGAAGTGACCCCTTGCACCCAAACGCCCTCTTTTAGATTGTAAATTGTCTCTATTTTGCAGTAACCGTATCTATTTTGAGAGCATAAAGCGACATCTATACCATCTTTTCCTGTATAAGCCGAGTCAACACCTAAGAAAAAACGCTTTTTATAGGAACTATCGTCTTTATCGTCGTCTAAAGTCATGGTTTTAAACATACTTTCATCTGAAAATTCCTCTAATTCGCACACTAAATAACGTTGGCAAGTACTTCTATTCTTGTAAAAATGAGAATTTAGTATCTGAGATGCACTTTTCATACGATCTTCTTCGTATGCAGTACGTACATCCATCCAAACAACTAATGTTCCTTCGGGGTATTTGTCGTTTGTCATGCAATCGTAAAATTCTCCTCGTTTATGGGGGTTGGAAATAGCAATTTCAAGCTCTTTTGAACCATCAACACTTGAAAATTCCCTTCGTCCTATCTCGGCATACGCATCTTCACTGACTTGGGCCGCTTCGTCAATTATATAATCTCCGCCCTTACCGATAGCGTTGTTGTTTTTCTTCGGGTCTACACTGTTTCCACCTAATGTAACGATTTCTACACATCCTCCGCCTTTAAATGAAATCTTAGTTTTTGAAGTAGAAGTCTGTAATTTTTCAATCTTGTTCCCTGAATCTAATACAGAACTCTGAATTGACTCGTCTGCATTTTGTAAATGTCCTATTACTTTGGACATGATGATAGTAGCGGTTTCTCCTGTTGCGGCCGCAATTCGTACTTGATGTCCTTTATAAGCACGATAAATAGCAATCATTCCTAAAGTCCAGCTTTTCCCGTACTGAGAAGTAGTAATTGCATAGATTGTATCGTACCCTTCTACAACCGCACCGAACAACATAGCTTGCGTGAAGTGAAGATTGACTTGAAAATATGTCAAAGCCTCTCTTGCACCGATAACCGCAAGTCTAAAAGCTTCTTGTCTAGAAATATTGAGTCGTTTGTAATGTTCGGGGATATACCCTCTCGTCCAATTCTTTAATTTATACTTCGGGGTAGCTTCCTTCAACAACCTAACAACTTCTTCTTGGCTCTTATTAATAGATTTAGCTTCCTTTAAGTCCTCTACATCCTTAAAATACTGTTCCTTAACACTAAGAGTCTGTTTCTTCACTGTTATCGTCCTCCTCGTGTTCTATTACCTCGGCATCTAAAAACTCGCTTCCCATGTTGATACCTAATATATCGTTGATTCTTTCCTCTGCAATCGCTCTTTTCTGCTCAACAGTAATATTATTTACACTTCCAACATTTAAAATATTGCTCTTTCCAATGCCATCCATTCTATTCAATTCCTTTAAACATCCTAATCTGTCTTTCATGTCCTTTTCTTCGTCTTGAATGTTATCGCTAAGCCATTGTCTACGTTGCTCTACTGTCATAACACTCCTTTGGTCTCTCTTTTTTACCCTCTCATGTATGACATTCCTGAATAAAGGACTGTTTAATATCTTATATCCCTTGTTATAAGCACTCTTATCGCTTAAATCAGGACGAATCTTTTGCATGGACTTAGTAATATTTCCACTCTTTGAATACTCGTCAAAGAATCTTTTAGCTTCATCCTCACGCTTTAATTCTGAAACACTCTTTGCCCTTGGCATACTCTCATCCTCTCTTTCTCTACCTCCCTACATTATAAATGATTTCTTTGAGGACGTTTTTTGCCCCTCGTAAAAAAACATGAACTCATTTTTTTCAAAATTCGATTTTTCAATTTCCAAAAATTTTTATCTAAAAAAGGGGGTGGTTTGTATAATTAATAATTCTTTTGTTAGCACTCTTGTGTGTAAAGTGCTAGGTGTAAAAAATGTGGTTTGGTCGAGAGGGAAGGCATGGGGTGTGTATAGTCGCTTTTTCCTGTTGCGATTTTCAAATCATGACCCCAACACGCATATATAATTATGTATGCAATACGTGAACAATTTATTTATGATCATGTAAATAGTTTTAGCAGCAAATAGAAGAAAAAAGACAATAAAAAAGCTAGTTCAAACATTTAGTTCAAACTAGCATAATAAATAAATAATAATAAATGTTATGATAAATAATAAGATAATCCAAACATAATACTTAAATATGAAAGCAGCTATTAGAATAAATACAAGTATAGTTGTAAGCTGATCAATCATCTATCAACCTCTTTTTTTATCCCCACATAGTACCGAAACGTATGCACTCATTTAATGGCACTTTATAGCCTCTTACAACTATATAATCACTACCATTATCATCGTAATGTATTTTTACTTTATGATATTTTTTAGGTGGATACCATGCGGAACTAGTACAATATATATAATCTCCCTCAATCCCATGTATTTCGATACCCCCAACGCCGCTATAATATGCTATATGATCATGAGATAGACAATACTCTTTTTTAGTCATTTTCTACACCTCCAACATTTTTTCTTTTCATGTATTTTATGCAAGCGTTGCATACATTTTTTTCATTCAATACACCACATTCACATAAATATTTATTTTTAATAGTATAGACTTT
>ENA-UOJS01000340-UOJS01000340.1-human-gut-metagenome-genome-assembly--contig:-C74-NODE-340-length-50998-cov-9.465344_pt1 | contig 50998 bp, 52 predicted proteins | sample MGYA00242355_ERZ723902 | MGnify/ENA metagenome assembly ERZ723902
CGGGGTGCGAGGTGGTTTGCAAAGGAGGGCGAGGAGCCTTCCTTTGATGACTTTTACCGCGATTTTGGTCACTCAAAAGCGCGATCGTTTCCCCATAGGGAATAAAGTATCTCACAATGGCAAAAAAGCTCATATATAATATAATGTAAGTGCGGATAATCCCGCACTTATTTTTATATTGGAGTGATGAGATGAAAGATAAGAAAATAGCCGTCATGGGAGCGACGGGTGCTGTCGGGTGCGAAATGCTCCGCGTGCTGAATGAATACGGTGTGCCGTGCGAAAATATTCTGCCGCTTGCAAGCGGCAGAAGCGAAGGCAGGAAACTGCCATATGGCACTGCCGAAGTGACTGTGCGCAAATGCACGGAGGAGAGCTTTAATGGCGTAGACATTGTTCTCGGGGCGACGGATGCAGATACTGCGAGGCGGTTTGCACCGTCGATAAAGGTGAGCGGAGCGGTATTCATAGATAATTCCAGTGCATTCCGCATGCGCGATGATGTACCGCTTGTCATTCCCGAGATAAACGGAGATGATGCCCTGCGACACAGCGGCATAATATCAAATCCGAACTGCTCTACGATAATAACGCTGATGGCGGTTTATCCTCTGCACAGACTTTCTCAGATCGAGCGCATGGTGGTCTCCACATATCAGGCGGTCAGCGGCGCGGGACGCGACGGCATGGAGGAGCTTATCGCGCAGAATAAGGCGACAGCCGATGGCAGGGAGGCGGAAAATCGCGTCTTTGCGCATAGGATAGCGGAAAATCTTATCCCGAAGATAGGTTCGCTTGCAGATGATAACTACACGAGCGAGGAGATGAAAATGCAGAATGAGGCTCGCAAAATCCTGCACAGCCCGTCGCTTGCCGTGACCTGCACCTGCGTTCGTGTGCCTGTCATGCGTTCACATTCCATTTCGGCGGCGGTCTACACGAGAGAAAGCATATCCGTTTCCGCGGCGAAAAAGGCGATAGGAGATTTTGCGGGCGATATACTCTATGACGTGCCCGAGGCGGAGATTTATCCAATGCCTATTGTCGCCGAGGGCAAAAACGAGGTTTATGTGGGCAGAGTGCGCCGTGCGCTCGACAGTCCGCGCGGTATTTCTCTCTGGTGCTCGGGTGATCAGATACGCAAGGGTGCGGCGGCAAATGCTGTTCAGATAGCGGAATATATCTGCCGGAAATAAAACTTTTTTGTAAACAAAGCGTGGGTGTATTGACTTCATGCCTCCCGTTAATTATAATTATTACGGAAGTATTATCCGTAAACCGCCGCTTTGCAACCGAAAAGTGCGTAATGCGCCGGCGGGTTGCTTGATGTTTTCCTTTTAACCGATTATAATGAAACCATCAAAAACAAACAACGGAAGCGATTATTATGTTGAATGAAAATCTCGCAAGGGTCAGAAAAGAGCGTGGACTGACACAGGAAGCACTGGCTGTGAAGCTGAATGTCGTGCGGCAGACGATATCAAAATGGGAAAAGGGAACCGCTGTTCCCGATGTGGACACCCTGTGCAAAGTCGCGGACGAACTTGAGGTGCCTGTTTCCGAACTTCTCGGAAACTCCCTTCAGGGCGAAAAATCGGATGCTGCGACTATCGCCACTTCGCTTGCGCAAATCAACGAACAGCTCGCGATAAGAAATCGCCGCACGGCGACGATATGGAAAGCGGCATGCATTGCCTTGCTCGTTCTTGCCGCGCTTGCGGTGGGGATATTCTGCTTTGTCGGCAGAGAAGATAAGCTTCAGATTCCCGAAAATGTAGAGGTATCAAATGTCACATTCAGCACGAAAAACGGCAATCTGATATGCATATTTGTGCCGAGCGTGGGAAGCTCCGATATCGATTATGAAGTGACTTACTACAGCCTCAACGGCTCTTTTCCGAGTGAAACCGTCACCGCAAAGTACGAAAGCGGAATCTGCACGGCAACTATTGAAGAAAGCAGAATGAAAAAGCAGATGTCATACGGCGTGATTTTGAATATCAGGTATAAAAACGAGACGAGAGCAGTGTCGCTCTCCGAATATTTTGTCTATAATATTAGCAAGTGGGGAATCCGCAGAGAGTGACGCGCGAAAACGAACTTTTTTGTAAACAAAGCGCGGGTGTATTGACTTCATGCGGTTTGTCAATTATAATTATAGAGAAAAGAAAAAAGAAAAGGGAAATTCAGGTATGAAAAAGCTACTTTGTCTTGCAGCATCACTCGTTTTTATATTTGCTCTCGCGTCATGCTCCGCGGGTGTCTCTGTGCCGTATCGCATGGTACAGCTGGCAAACAGATACAGTGAAATATTTGACTTAGAGAGCGGTATCGCGGCTTTTCGCGAGAAGCTCACATACCCCGATTTTGAATATCAGCTTTACTGCGAGACAGCGAAGAGCGGCAAGCTGACGACATACAATATATCTGAGAAAACGGACGGCTACACGATGAGCGCCTGCGACGGCACTGTGGTCATGGAGAGGGGCGGAAAGAAATATTTCCTGCTCATAATCAGCGGAACATATTCGGGCTTTGCCGATGAATATGCCGATTTCGCTCATCCGCTCGATGCCGGAAGCCACTATCAGGTAAGCTCAAAGAAGAGAGCCGAGGGCGGCTATGAGGTTGTCTACAAGGCGGAGATAACTCCGCAGATGGCGGGCGAGCTATCCGAATACGGTGTAGTGCTCGGTGAATATATTTTCTCCCACCTTGCAGTGGATGAAAAATACCGCGCTCTATCGATAGAATATTCGACAGGGAAGAGCGAGGGCGAACGCAAGCTGCTTACCCGTACCTTTGAATATTACGACGATGCGCGCGAGAGCTTTGAAAATATGCCGAAAAATCGCGATGCCAAAGTGAAAATCGTATATACCGGAGGCAGAACAGCGGAATTTGCAGTCCCCGAGGGATATCATATCGGCTTTTATATGCCCGATGTGACATATGAATTTTATACCGACGAGGACTTCAAGGTGCCTTTTGATGCTGACAACACGGCGATTTCAGGTGAAATCACACTCTATGCCAAGGCTATCGGAAAAAAAGCCTGAAAAAAGATAAAAAAATCTCAAAAATGTATTGACATATTTAGATTATTATGCTATAATAACATCCGTCGCCGAGAGATAAACGGCGATGGAAAATGCTGGTGTGGCTCAATGGCAGAGCAGCTGATTTGTAATCAGCAGGTTGATGGTTCGACTCCGTTCACCAGCTCCATACGGGAGCGTTCCCGAGCGGCCAAAGGGGGCAGACTGTAAATCTGTTGTCACTGACTTCGGTGGTCCGAATCCACCCGCTCCCACCAAAACACCTGCGCAACAGCGCGGGTGTTTTACTTTTCACTTATTCACTATTCCGTTTCTCGCCTATAAAAAATAAGTCCCGCCATGCGGGATTTTTTACGTAATTAAATTCGCGCTTGCACTTGCAAATCGAGTAACTGTATGATACAATAAGGTCAAGAGGAGGCGAATTTATGGATCTTGTACTGATTTTCGGCGCGGGAGCCGTCGGCAAGATGACAGTGGGGCAGGAGCTGATGAAAATATCGGATTTTCGCCTTTTTCATAATCATATGATGATAGAGCCGGTGATAGAGATATTCGGCGAGTATAATCCGAGGGCTGTCGCCGAACTGCGCGAGGTTATTTTCAGGGAATATATGAAAACCTCGCACCGCGGAATGATATTTACTTTCATGTGGGCTTTTGATATGCAGTCGGATTGGGACTACACGGCAAGCATTGCCGCGAAATTTGAGGCTACGGGCGGCAGAGTATACTATGTTGAGCTGGTAGCCGATACAGCCGTGAGAATCGAACGCAACAAAACGGAAATCGCCTTCGGAATAAGGCTTCAAAGCGCGATACGGCGGTTTCCGAAGCGCGGATGCTCCGCGAGGATGCGAAGTATCGTCTCGTCAGCCTACCCGGCGAGCTTCCTTTTGAAAACTATCTGAGGCTTGACAATACTAATCTTGCTCCCGCCGAGGCGGCGGAGATAATAAAAAAGCATTTTGACCTTTAAATAAATTTACGGAGGAGAGGAAATTTTTATTATGAAAAAAACAGTCATAAAGCGGCTTCTTCTTGCCGCCGTGATATTTATCTGCGCTTTTCTTGCCTCGTGCGGCATGAAAGACCCGTATCATATTCATGCTTTCGGCGACTGGCGAATAATGAGCGAGGCTACCTGCACGAAAAACGGCTTACGTGAGCGGGTTTGCAAATGCGGCGAGAAGGAGACAGAGATTATAGAGGCGACAGGGCATAACTTCGGTGACTGGACAACGGTAAGGAAAGCGACCTGCACCGATGACGGCTTAAATGAAAGAATATGCCACTGCGGCGAGAAGGAAACGCGGATTATCAAAGCGACCGGACATGATTTCAGCGATTGGACGCATGTGAAAAAGGTTAGCTGCACAGATGACGGAGAAGACGAAAGGGTCTGCTCCTGCGGCGAGAAAGAGACGCGCGTGATAAAAGCGGAAGGACACAAAAAGGTGACCGACAAGGCTGTAGCGGCATCATGTGCCGCCGCAGGCAAGACGGAGGGAAGCCACTGCTCGGTATGCGGCGAAGTTTTCACTGCGCAGCAGATTATTCCCGCGCTCAAGCACAAATGGCAGGAGGCAACCTGCGCTTCTCCGAAGAAGTGCACGGTTTGCGGCAAAACGGACGGCGAGGCTCTGCCTCACACCATGGAAAACGGCAAGTGCAAGGTCTGCGGTTATCATTACAAAGCGGTCATCTATGACGGAAATGCCGTCAGAATTATATACAAAAAGGCAAAGAAAATCGGAAGCGACGGTACCCGCCTTGAACTTTTCTTCGATGTCGAAAATAAAACAAGCAAAACCATGATGCTTCAGGCTGATGCCATATCGCTGAATGGCTATTGCTTCAGTAATATAAGCATGAGCTATAATATTATTTCACGTACCGTCGGAGAAATCAGCCTCTATATAAATGAATTCGACTCGTCGCTGGTCGATGCCGACAAGATAGAGTATGTTGGCGGTCAGTTCAAAGTACTTGACGACGCTACCATGACTGTTTATGACACGGCAATCTGTACAAATGTCAGAGTTGATAAGCTCGGCACGGGCGGTATTCCCGCAAATTTCAACGAGAAAAATAAGCTGTTTGAGGATTCAAACTGCACGATATATTATCATCTCTTAAAGAAAAGCTCAGCTTCACCAAGTCAGGCAAATCTTTATCTGTACTTCAAGAACAAGACAAACGGGATACTGACGGTTCAGGCGGAAGCCCTCGCCATCAACGGCATCGGCTTCTATCAGCTTATCGCGAGCGATGCGGTACTTCCGATGTCTATAGGCACGGTAAATATCAATATCGGCGATTTTGATTTCAAAAAAGTAAATATAAACGCAATCGAAAAGCTCGGCGGACAGCTTGATATAATACAGAATGCCTTCAGGTCATATAAAGTGATATTCGCAAATTCGGACAAGCTTGAATGAGTTGCGGCTACGGGCTTGACTTTTTGCAATTATATTTGCGGCAAATGCAGACTAAAATGCGGTAAATCCGAAATCGGATTTACCGCATTTTAAAATGAAATTTTAAAGCAGGGGAGCCACTACCTTCGGAAAATCGCGGTAGTCATCTATCGTGAGAAAGCCGAAATCGGATTTATATACCGATTCGTCATTGCCGCCGAGTCCGTAGTCGTCACCTACAAAAATCACCTCATCATGCGCTATGCCGCGCTCCTTGCAGTATTTTGCGAGCGCATAATACTTATTATACGGAGCGGGAGCCATATCAAATGAAGAAGAACCGCCGACAAATACATTGTAGTCGGAGAATACTTTGCAAACCTCATCGTATATTGCGCGGCGACGGCTTCTGTCCGGGTCAAAGGCGAGCTTGTCCTCTATCTTTGCCTTTGTGCCGAGTATTGCGAAGGTTACGCAACCCGATGCGTGAAATTCGACGCTGTCACCTGCATACTCGGTAAAGCCGTGCTCTTTGCGAAGCATAGCCACACGCTTTTCGCATGACTCTCTGTCGCAGGGCATAACATTGTCCTCTTTTGTCTCCAGATCACCTGTCGCGGCGTTGTATTCGGCATATTGCATGCCGTAGTTTCCGATTATATCTATCGGAAATCTGCCCATCTGCTCAAATATACGGCGACAGTTTCCGGCACCTACCATGAGCAACTTGTATTTTTTGCCAAGTGCTTCGAGTGCCTTCCTGTTTTCCTCGCAGAGAGGCGTTTTGTGGCAGGTCAATGTGCCGTCAAGATCAAATGCAAGAAGCTTTATCATTTTTAATTTTCCCCCATATTGTAAGTTTGTAAAATCAATCAAGCTTTACTCCGATAAGCTGTGCCAGAGCGGAAATATCCTCGCTGGAGCCGTTTTCGGAAATGTATTTTTCAAATTCTTCTTTGAGTGTTTTCATATAATCATCGGATATGCCGAATATCGCCTTATCGCCTCTTGCCACAGCGTCCTTTGCGGCTGTCGGCATGACCTTGGAATCGGAATAAATCTTCAGCATTTCCTGCTCGTCACGGTCATTCTCTGTTGCGATGGATACGATGCTTACTATGGAATCCGTTTCTTTTTTGTATTCCTTGTCGGAAACGGCAGAGTTACTTTTCGCCTGTCCCATTATGCGGTAAACATCTGCCATGAGCATCGTACTGCCGCGGACATTCCTGTGGCTCTCGGGGACGGCTTCCGCAAGAATTGCCATCGCATCGGCGACGGCTTCGGAAGAATCCGGATTTATGTTTTCAAACATTGCTCTGACGTCGGTTTGATAGAAATCTATCTCTTTGCCGGAAATAAGAGTAACAACATCTGCAGTATCGCGGACATCGCGTATTATATCGGCAAATCTGTTCAGATCGGCGCATACCGTATCAGGCTTTGTTTCTGCAAATGCTTTTGCAATTGTTCTGATGAAGTCGTTTATTTTGACTTTCTGCTCGGAATATTCACCGCTTGTGTCGAGCAGGAGCTTTATCGTGATGTAATCGTTATCGTTATGCACCGCTTCGGACATACCAAGGAGAATATATGCGACAGAGCTTTTATATGCCAGAGAATGATTAAGCTCGCCCGCAATATCGCGTAGTTTCTGAATATCCTCATCGGAAAAAGCTTCAAAGCTGAGATTATCTATGCTTTTGTTAACATCCTGAGCAATCTCCGAAAGGAGGTCTTTCAGCGGCTTGAAGGTATCGAGAAAAGCATCGGCAGCTATCGGAAAATCGTGGTAAACATTATCTTTTTCACCGCATATCTTATAGCTTGTAAGTCCGCGGAAAGCAAAATTCGTAATACTGTTTATAAACCGGAAAGATGAAGACTCTGCCGATACAAACCTGTGAACCTTTTTTGCCGCCTGAACCGTATCTTCCGAAATGTCATATTTTCCGCTTTCGATATCGGCAATGACGGCGTCTGTCATGTTATCTGCCGTCATTACATAGCCCGAGACGGGCATCCATACGGTAAAGCTTATGAGGATTGCCGTAAAGCCGCCGATAATCATTGATGCGGCGCGGCTTCCGGGTTTTGTCTGACATTCGCCGAGCTTCATTTTCTTTGTCAGCGCTATGGCGATTATTTTGTAGATTATGTAGAAAACTATGCCTGTAAGAATCCATATGAGCAGAAAAGCGGCAGGAGAAACTATAGCTGAGGCAATGGGAGATGAATTTGAGACGAGCTCTTTTATCTGCGCATTCTCAACATCGTTTTTGCCTATTTCTGCGATGAACGGCAGATTTGCAAATGCTTTTGCAAGCGGGGCAGAGCACGCTTTTGTGATAAAAAATGCCGCTACAGCCGAAAGAATATGCGATGCCGCACGGATACCTTGAAGAATAAGAGGTCTTTTCCATGCGAGGAGCAATTCTGTTCCGATAAGCAATGCGGTAATTAAGAAAAATATAGCCCAAGTCATAAATGTAACTTCCTTAAACAATATATTCAATATTTAGATAATAGCATTTTTCTTCTGTTTTGTCAATAAAAACAGAGCAATAAAGCCGCAACACAATGAAAAATAAAATCGGTAACATTTTTGTTTATTTTCAAAAAATATATTGACTTTTTGCCAAAAACATGGTATCATGATAAAGCGCTGTGAAACGGCAGGTTCTTTTTGCGTCTGACAGCCGCGAACCCGTTTTCAATACGGAGGGATATCGAAGCGGTCATAACGGGTGAGCGCAGAAAAAACGATATGATATATCGTTTTTGCAAGCGTGTAACGAAAATAAGGAGTATCGGAAGTGAGGTTTACCGCACGCGCGATGCGACTATATTTTCGGAAGGGCAGGAGCCGAAGTTATGACGATTTCAATATTTCAATCCGAGGAAACAGCTGAATAAAACCCGTTTTCAATACGGAGGGATATCGAAGCGGTCATAACGAGGCGGTCTTGAAAACCGTTTGGGGGCAACCCCGCGTGGGTTCGAATCCCACTCCCTCCGCCATATATATTTTTTAATTCGGAGAAGTACTCAAGTTGGCCGAAGAGGCGCCCCTGCTAAGGGTGTAGGTCGGATTTAACCCGGCGCGAGAGTTCAAATCTCTCCTTCTCCGCCAAAAGAAAAGTCGCCAAAGGCGACTTTTCTTTTTACTTTTTCACTTTCACCTATCCTATTTCTCCGCGTTTTTGACCATGTTCCGTAGTCAAAATGTAGTCACTGAAAAGCTATGACAGCAAGACTGTATTTTCGCTTGCGTTTTCTTCTTTACTTGACTTTTCGGGAATTTGCGGTTATACTGATATTACAAAAAGGGTTTACTTGCGAGGGAGCTATGAAAGGAATTTTCAAAAGGAGCATTAAGGAATATATATGGGCGGGTATTTTGGCTTTTGTCGGCGTTGTCTGCACGGCTTCTTTTTCCGTTATCATGATTTTGGCGCTTGCAGAGCATGAAGCGGCAAGCGGTGACTTAGCGATTTTTGCGACATTTATTGTGCTGAGTTTTATTTGTGTCATATTCGGCATCGGCAATATTTTATCGAAATCGGGCGAATATATAAAAATCGAAAACGGGCGCATCTCGGCAAAGAGCAGTTTCGGCAAGCGACTTGAATGCGGGCTTGACGATGTGGAATTTGCCATGTGCGGCGATTATATGAGACGCGAGCTGACGGTCAAGGCAAACGGCAAAAGATACGATTTCTCCTGCCTTGAAAACGCTCATAGACTTGCTCTTTACCTGAGCTCTCCGAAGAGAAACAAAAGGCAGGATAAAAACAGGGAAGAGCTGCTGAAAAGTTATGACAGAGCAAATTACAGGCTGAAGTTGCATGCTGTCGCGATGGTGCTGTCTGTGATTGTATTTATAGTCATAACCATAGCGTGCAGTGCCACCACGGTCGGAAAAGGCGACGAATTTACGCAAAAGGCTTGGATTTGCTTTGCGATATTTATGGTGTCGCTTGTCGGAATGCTTGCGGCTGTCATGCTGTGCAGCACTCTTATAGAAAGGGATGATTTGGAGAGATGCATTGCCGTCGAGGGGCTGAGAAACAGCATATTTTACAATACGCCGACTCTTTCCGGCAATATTGTCACTGTATATCGCGATGAAAACATGTGCCGCGTCTGCATCTCAAAGGTGGCGACGGGCGAATTTTATTACACAATCGAGGAGATGAGAACGGCAAGCGACAATAGATTTTCGCTTGCGACGGCGCATCGCTCGGAGTTTTTCCCAGACAGAGAGTCTCTCGTGCGAAGTTTCGGTAAAAGCACCGCGATGCTTTCCGATGTTACGGAAAATTTCAAATCAATAACATAAGCAAAAAGGCATGGAATCCTCGGATTCCATGCCTTTTTATCATTATTTTATATTACCGAAAAATCAGTCCTGGAGAGCTGCCTGAGCTGCTGCAAGTCTTGCTATCGGCACGCGGAAGGGCGAGCAGGATACATAGTCAAGACCGATCTTGTGGCAGAACTCAACGGAGGAAGGATCGCCGCCGTGCTCACCGCATATACCGCAGGAGAGGTCGGGACGAACACTGCGTCCGAGTTCAACAGCCATCTTCATGAGCTTACCTACGCCGATCTGGTCGAGCTTAGCGAAAGGATCATTCTCATAAATCTTGGAATCATAGTAAGAACCGAGGAACTTACCGGCGTCATCACGGCTGAAGCCGAAGGTCATCTGGGTAAGGTCGTTTGTACCGAAGCAGAAGAATTCGGCTTCCTTGGCTATCTCATCAGCTGTGAGAGCGGCACGGGGAATTTCGATCATTGTACCTACTTCGTACTTGAGGTCGCTGCCTGCTGCCTTGATTTCCTCATCGGCGGCATCTACTACAAATTTCTTTACATACTTAAGCTCTTTTACATCGCCTATGAGAGGAATCATGATCTCGGGAACAACATTCCAATCGGGATGATTCTTCTTAACTGCGATAGCCGCACGGATAACGGCTCTTGTCTGCATTGTGGCAATCTCGGGGTATGTTACGGCGAGACGGCAGCCACGGTGACCCATCATCGGGTTGAACTCATGGAGGGAAGCGATGATTTCCTTGATTCTCTCAACGCTCTTGCCCTGATCCTTTGCGAGGCGGGCAATATCTTCTTCTGTTGTGGGAACGAACTCATGGAGCGGAGGATCGAGGAAACGTATAACAACAGGGTAGCCTTCGAGAGCCTCATAGAGTTTCTCAAAATCGCTCTGCTGCATGGGAAGAATCTTAGCAAGAGCGGCTTCTCTCTCTTCTACCGTGTCGGAGCAGATCATCTCGCGGAAAGCTGCGATTCTGTCCGGCTCGAAGAACATGTGCTCTGTACGGCAGAGACCGATGCCTTCTGCGCCGAGCTCACGAGCCTTCTTTGCATCTGCGGGAGTATCGGCGTTTGTACGAACTCTGAGCTTTCTGTACTTGTCAGCCCATGCCATGATTCTGCCGAATTCGCCTGCTATTGTAGCGTCAACGGTGGGGATAGCCTCGCCGTAGATATTACCAGTGGAACCGTCGATGGAAATGACGTCACCTTCATGGAATGTCTTGCCTGCGAGAGTGAATTTCTTGTTTTCTTCATCCATTGCGATATCGCCGCAACCGGAAACACAGCACTTGCCCATGCCGCGCGCAACAACGGCTGCATGGCTTGTCATACCGCCGCGAACGGTGAGAATACCCTGAGCGGCTTTCATACCCGTGATATCTTCGGGAGATGTCTCAAGGCGAACGAGGACAACCTTCTTGCCCTTAGCCTTCCATGCTTCTGCATCCTCGGCTGTGAATACTACCTGACCGCAAGCCGCACCGGGAGATGCGCCGAGACCGCGACCGAGGGGCTTTGTAGCCTTGAGAGCCTTGGAGTCGAACTGCGGGTGGAGAAGTGTATCGAGGTTGCGGGGGTCAATCATAAGAACAGCTTCCTGCTCGGTTCTCATGCCCTCGTCAACGAGGTCGCAGGCAATCTTGAGAGCAGCCTGAGCGGTTCTCTTGCCGTTACGGGTCTGGAGCATATAGAGCTTGCCGTGTTCAACGGTAAATTCCATATCCTGCATATCTCTGTAGTGCTCTTCCAGAGTCTTGCAAACCTGCTGGAACTGAGCAAATGCCTCGGGGAACTTCTGCTCCATCTCGGCAATCTTCATAGGTGTACGAACGCCGGCAACGACATCTTCGCCCTGAGCGTTTGTAAGGAACTCACCGAAGAGACCCTTTGCGCCTGTAGCGGGGTCACGTGTGAACGCAACGCCGGTACCGCAATCGTCGCCCATATTACCGAATGCCATGGACTGAACGTTTACGGCTGTACCCCAAGAGTAGGGGATATCGTTGTCACGACGGTAAACATTTGCACGGGGGTTGTCCCAGCTGCGGAAAACAGCCTTGATAGCGCCGAAGAGCTGCTCCTTCGGGTCGGAGGGGAACTCTGCGCCTATCTTTGACTTGTATTCTTCCTTGAACTGACGGGCAAGCTCCTTGAGGTCGTTTGCACCAAGCTCGATATCCTGCTTAACGCCCTTTGCCTCTTTCATCTTATCGATGAGCTGCTCGAAATACTTCTTTCCGACTTCCATAACAACGTCGGAATACATCTGGATAAATCTTCTGTAGCAGTCCCAAGCCCATCTGGGGTTGCCGGACTTCTTGGATATAACTTCAACAACATCTTCGTTGAGACCGAGGTTAAGAATGGTATCCATCATGCCGGGCATGGATGCGCGCGCACCGGAGCGGACGGAAACGAGAAGCGGATTTTCGTGATCGCCGAATTTCTTGCCTGTGATGGCTTCCATCTTTTCGATGTACTCCATTATCTCAGCCTGAATTTCGGGATTGATCTGCTTGCCGTCCTCATAATACTTTGTGCAGGCTTCCGTGGTAATTGTGAAGCCCTGCGGAACGGGAAGACCGATATTTGTCATTTCCGCGAGGTTTGCACCCTTGCCGCCGAGAAGCTCACGCATACCTGCGTTACCTTCCGTAAAAAGGTAGACATACTTCTTTGCCATATGTTTTTTCCTCCATAGTTTTTATTGAGATTTTTACAAATCTATACATTTCGGTATTATACCATAGATTTTTCCAAATATCTATAGCTTTTATAAAAAAAGTTGAGAAAAAACGAGAAAAATTTAAAAAAATCGCAAATTTCTCTTGCAAAAATTCCCTTTACGGGGTAAAATAAAGTGAAAAATGCCGCGAGGCGGCATAAATACGGCATCGCTACGGAAGGGAGGGCTCTCCTTTCCGCATTTCGTGCTGTTTTCGGAAAGGAAAAATTATGTCGATTTTTGATTTATTCAAAAAGATAGAGAGCGAGGGAAAGCGTGCGCCCGTTTCGTATATCGTGGCGGGGCTGGGAAACCCCGGGGCAAAATATGAAAAGACGCGGCACAATGCGGGTTTTCTCGCGATAGACCATATGGCGGGGAAGCTGGGTGAAAAGATAAATTCATCGAAATTTCAGTCGCTCTGCTGCCGCACGGCGGTAGACGGCACGGGGGTGCTTCTGATGAAGCCGCAGACATTCATGAATGCCTCGGGTATAGCCATAGACGAGGCAGCATCCTTCTACAAGATACCGCCCGAGCATATAATAGTGCTGTGCGACGATATCACGCAGAAGCCGGGGCATATCCGCATAAGAAAGAGCGGAAGCGCAGGCGGGCACAACGGGCTGAAGAGCGTGATAGGCTTCTGCGGCGAGGGCTTTCCGCGCGTCCGCATGGGCGTGGGCGAGAAGCCTACTCCCGAATATGATCTTGCCGACTGGGTGACGGGTAAGCTCCCCGAGGCGGATATGAAGGCTCTGCAGGGGCGCTTTGACGATGTTTGCGAGGCGGTTCGTCTGATGCTTGCGGGCGACTATGACCGCGCAATGAATCTTTATAACAGATGATAACGGTAAATATAAAATGAATATTATTTTAAATCGGATTTCTGCGGGGCGCGAGTTCTCGCAGATACTGAAAACGAGGCGTGAAAACAAGGGCAAGGCAAAGAAACTGCCATCCATGATAACGGGGCTTTGCGAGGGTGCGCTCGATGCTTTTCTTGGCGCTTTTATCACCGAGGAATGCAGAGATGAGCCGTCACTCATCATAGTGCAGGACGAAAAGAGCGCGAGACATATCGCCGCGGCTCTCGGGGCATACGGGATACACGCGACGGTTTATCCCGCGCGTGACCCCGTATTATATAATATGGTAGCTTCTCACGAGGCGGAATATGACAGGGTTTCCGCGCTCTCCGAGATATCGGAGGGAAACGGAGTTGTTGTTATTGCCACGCCCGATGCGGCAATGCAGTTTACCATGCCTGCGGATAAGCTTCGCGCGGGCGCGTTTACACTCTCGGTGGGCGATACGGTGGATATGGCGGAGCTTTCGCGCAGGCTCGTCGATTTCGGCTATGTGCCGTGCGAGCTTGTGGACGGCAAGGGCAGATTTGCCGTGCGCGGCGGTATCGCGGATATCTTTTCGCCGCAGTCGGAGCTGCCGCTGCGAATCGAGCTTTTCGGCGACGAGGTTGACAGGATAGGATATTTCGATATCATCACCCAGCGCTGGGCGGAAAATCTGCGCTCGGCAAAAATAGTCCCCGCGCGGGAGATTATCCCCGATGCCGATGCGCGCGGGCGCATAGAGAGCGCGATACAGCGACTCATAAAAAAGGCGAAAAGCGACTCCGTGCGCTCCTCGCTTGCGGGAGAGCTGACGGCGGTGCAGTCTGGTGCGGAGATACTGACGGCAGAGAAATATCTGCCGCTTATCTATGAAAAAAAAGAATGTCTGCTTGATTATTTCGGCTCAGAGCGCGCCGTTTTCATAGTGGAGTCCTCGGGTGTTTCGGACAGGCTGCGCGCTTCGCTTCGCCACGGTGAGGAAACGGCAAAACAGCTCCTTGAAGAGGGTGTGATGCCCGCAGGTTGCGGCATTTTCATGAAGGATGAAGCGGATTTGCTCACTTTCGCCGAAAAAACCGGTGCGCTGATAGCAAATGCTTTTCTTTCGCAATACTCGGGCAGGCTCTGGGAGATATATTCCGTCCATACGAGGACGACTTCTTTCATGACGGGAAATGCCGAGGCGCTCTGCGAGGACATAGAGTCATACACGCGGGCGAAATATGAGATAATCATCGCGGCGGGAAGCGAAACCGAGGCGGCAAACACGCGCGATATTCTGCTTGATAACGGCATAAGCTGTACTTTCGTTCCGAAAGCCGATGATATAACGGAGCTTACGCGCGGTGTGCCTGTGATAACGGCTTTTTCGGGCGCGGGCTTTGAGATAGTAAACAGCAAATTCATGCTCCTTTCTCTCGGAGAGGGCAGAGCCGAACAGACGAGAACGAGAGGCGTGCGTCGATCCAAGGCAAAGAAAACGGCAAAGGAAAAGATTCTTTCCTATGCCGACCTCACCGTCGGCGACTATGTTGTTCATGATACGCACGGAATAGGCAAATACATGGGTCTGGAGACGATACGCGACTATACGGGCGTCTGCCATGACCACATCAAAATACAATATTCGGGCACGGATGTGCTTTATGTCCGCTGTGAGCAGATAGAGACTGTTTCCAAATATATCGGTGCGGGCACCGACGAGGGCACGATAAAGCTCTCGAAGCTCGGCGGCACGGAGTGGGGAAAGACGAAGGCGCGCGTCAAGAGCGAGGTAAAGCAGATGGCAAAGGAGCTTATCGCGCTCTATGCCGAGCGTATGCGCCGCCCGGGCTTTGCCTTTGACCCCGATGACGATATGCAGAGAGAATTTGAATCGCTCTTTGAATATGAGGAGACGGACGGACAGCTCGCCGCCGCCGAGGATATCAAGCGCGATATGGAGAAGCCCGTGCCTATGGACAGACTGCTCTGCGGAGATGTGGGCTTCGGCAAAACGGAGGTTGCTCTGCGTGCGGCTTTCAAGGCTGTGGCGGGTGGCAAGCAGGTTGCCATACTCGTGCCGACGACGATACTCGCGATGCAGCATTATCAGACTATTGTTTCGCGTATGCGCGGCTTCCCGATAAAGGTCTCGCTCCTATCGCGCTTCAAAACGCACGCGGAGCAGGAGGCGGCTGTCCGCGCACTGCGGCGCGGCGATATCGATATTGTTGTGGGAACACACAGAATACTTTCCTCCGATATTCAGTTTCGTGACCTCGGTCTTGTCATAATAGATGAAGAACAGCGCTTCGGCGTGGCTCACAAGGAAAAGCTGAAGCAGATGGCAAAGAACGTTGACGTTCTCACGCTGACGGCAACGCCGATACCGCGGACGCTGAATATGGCGATGAATTCGATACGCGATATGTCGGTGCTCGACGAGGCACCGGGCGACAGAATGCCTGTCCAGACATATGTTCTGGAATATGACGACCTTGTGATAAACGAGGCGATAAGGCGAGAGCTCCACCGCGGCGGACAGGTTTTCTACCTGCACAACAGAATAGACAATATTGCCGGCACTGCGGCGCGGCTGAAAAAAGAATTTCCCGATGCGAATATCGATATAGCGCACGGCAGGATGGAAAAAGAGGAGCTTGCCGATATCTGGCAGAGTCTTGTCGAGGGAAATACCGATATCCTCGTCTGCACCACAATAATCGAAACGGGTGTTGATGTTCCGAATGCCAACACGCTGATTATAGAAAATGCGGATACGATGGGACTTTCGCAGCTTCATCAGATACGCGGCAGAGTCGGCAGAAGCGCACGCCGCGCCTATGCCTATTTTACTTACAGGCAGGGCAAGGCACTCAGTGATATATCTGCGAAAAGACTTGCCGCGATACGCGATTTCACGGAGTTCGGTTCGGGCTTCAAAATAGCACTGCGCGACCTCGAGATAAGAGGCGCGGGAGATATCCTCGGTGCGCGCCAGCATGGGCATATGGAGAGTGTTGGTTACGATATGTATCTGAAGATACTGAACGAAGCCGTGCTCGAGGAGCAGGGAGCCGTCATACCGAAAAAGACGGAATGCACCATTTCCGTCGGCAGGGACGCATATATTCCCGAAAGCTATATTTCATCGGTTTCACAGCGCATAGATATGTACAAGAAGATAGCGGCAATAGAAAACGAAGCCGATGCCGACGATATAGCAGACGAGCTGCTCGATCGCTACGGAGATATGCCGCAGTCGGTGGAGACACTGCTTTCCGCCTCGCTTGTGCGCGCCATGGGCAGTGAATGCGGCATATCTCAGATAGACAAGCGCGAAAACACGGTTGTATTCTATCCCGAGCAGCCCGATTTTCTTATTCTTTCACAGCTTTCCGCGGCTTTTCCGGCGAGAATTACCATCATGCCGTCGGAAAGAACGTATTTTACCTTCAAAATCAGACGCGGGGAGACCGTTTTTGAGATAATTTCCAATTTGTTAAAGAAATATATACAAATAAAATCGAAAAAAGAGTAGATTTTTTTGAAAATTTATGTATAATATTATTATACTCGTTTTTCTTGCGCCGTTTTTGACGCAAAAGCACTAAAAACCAAAGGAGTTTTAAATCACAATGAAAGCAAAAAGACTTATTTCACTCGTTATGGCTGCGCTTATGCTTGCGGGAGCCATGTTTATTTTCGCATCATGCGGAGAAAAGGTTGCAATGTCTCTCGAAATCGACGGCAAAACCTATACCGTCACGAAAAAAGAGCTCGACTTTCTTTTCCCTTATATTAAAATGAACCTTTTCTACAGCTACGGAATGACCTCCGTTTTCAATGATCCCTCTTTCTGGAGCAGTGAGATAAAAAACGAAGACGGCACAAAAACCACCGCAGGAGATGCTCAGACGCAGAATATTCTGAATATAGCAAAGAATCTTGTTGTCACAAAGTACCTCTATGAGAAATACGGCAAGCCCGCCATAGATAACGAGGCTCTCGAGAAATACAAGACACAGCTCGCGCAGATGCTCGCCTACTACGGCTACGGCAAGGAAGGCTACTATAAGAGATACTTCGGCTATACAACAGACCAGGAGCTTGATTATTATACCCGCGGCCTTGAGAACGACGCCATAATGGAATATCTTTTCGGTGAAAACGGTGAGAAGAAGATTACCGACGAGGACAAGGAAACCTACTATAAGGACAGCTATATCGCATATCAGTTCATCATGCTCGATATGAATAAGGATATAACAAAGGACGAAGAGGGCAACCGCGTTCAGAAGACCGAGAAGGATAAGGACGGCAAAGAGACAAAGCTCGAAGAATACGAATACACGGATTTGACAAACGAGCAGAAGGAAGAAAAGAAGAAGCGCGTTGACGAAATACAGAAAGCACTTGCAGGAGGCACTGATTTCGCAGAGCTTGTAGAAAAGTATTCCGACAGTTTTGATTCCCACAAGTATGCAAAGGCTTATATAGTAACAAAGAGCGGAACGCTCCTCAATTCAACCGTTCAGGAAAAGGTAAAGGATTTTAAGGTAGGAGACTATACCAAGGAAGGCATTTCTTATTCCAACGATAACTATGTTTACTTTGTAAAGAGAGTTGAGCTTCCCGAGAAGGCGTATGCAGATGAGAAATATAAAGATGTATTCTCCTCCTTTGAAGATAATATGAAGAGCGAGAAGTACAATGATATCTGCAAGGAATATGTTGACAAGGTTGTTGTAAACGAGAAAATTGTTTCCAAGTACAGCTTCATAAATGCTTTCCTCAGCGATTTCGTTGATACAAGAAAGTCAAACACAAACACAACAACAAGCAACTGATTGTGTTCGGATTTGTAAAGCCCTTTATACCGGAGCTTCGGGTAAAGGATAACGAATTTTATAAAAGCGTATATTGCGGCGTTTGCCGTGCTATGAAGAGAGAGACAGGTGCACTTTCGTGCGCCTCTCTCAGCTATGATGCGGTTTTTATCGCTCTTGTGCGACTTGCCGTGACGGGAGAGGCATACACCGTGAAAAAAGAGCGGTGTATGCGGCATCCTTTTCATACACGGGCTGTGATGCACTGCGATGATTCATTTAAGACAGCCGCACGGATAAGTGCGGCTCTTCTGTATGGTAAGCTTGCCGACGATATCTCGGATGAGCGCGGAAAAAAAAGAGCGGCGGCACGGCTCGCTCTGCCGTATGCGCGCAGATTCAGCCGCAGAGCGAATATTCCGGAGGCGAATGTCACGATAGCAGAGGGGCTTGCGGAGCTGGCGGAGATGGAGCGCAGCGGGGAAGCAACGCCCGACTCCTGCGCCGATATATCGGGGAGGATGACAGCCGAGGTTGCTTCTCTCGGACTTTCCGGAGCTCAGCGCGATATCATGTATGAGGCGGCTTTTCATATAGGCAGGTGGATATATCTCGCCGATGCCGTTTGCGATTATCCGGAGGATATGAGGCGCGGCAGATTCAATCCCTTTTTCTCATATGATGCGGAAAGGATGAAGGCTTTTGTTATGGATGAGGCATATAGCCTCATCGTGCCGGAGATTATCGCGGCGGAAAATGCGATAGCTCTCGCCGATTGCCGCGATGAGCATATAAACGCCTGCATAGAGAATATATTTCATTACGGAATGAAAAATTCATTTTATACCATGGCAAGAAAGGAGTGGCACGATGACAGATCCATATAAGGTGCTCGGCGTTTCGAGAGATGCGAGCGAGGAGGAGATAAAAAAAGCATATCGCGATCTTGCGCGCAAATATCATCCCGATAATTATGCCACAAGTCCGCTTGCCGACCTCGCACAGGAAAAAATGAAGGAAATAAACGAGGCATATGATACCGTGATGCGCGAGCGCCAGAGCCGTGCCGACAGCTCGTCGGGCTACGGCTATTCCGCAGGCGCGGGGACAGGGAAGTTTGATTATATCCGCACATTGATAAACAACAGAAGCTTCTATGAGGCGGAGATCCAGCTTGACGCTGTTGCCAAGGATGAGAGAAATGCCGAGTGGTATTATCTCAAGGGATGCGTTTTCATGGGAAGAGGCTGGTATTTTGAGGCGTCTAAGCATTTTCATCGCGCATGCGAGATGGACCCGCAGAATCCGGAATATGCCGCGGCTCTGAACAGCATGAAAAATATGTCATATGACTACGACAGGCAGAACGGACAGCGCGGCGGCTCGTGCAGTACCTGCGATATATGCTCGGGACTTATCTGCGCCGATTGCTGCTGTGAGGCTATGGGCGGCGACCTGATAAGCTGCTGCTGAGGAAAACGTGATGAGTAAGGTTAAAAAGCTGGCACTCTGTGCATTGATGACGGCTTCTTCCGTAGTTGTCATGTTTCTCGGCTCAATTTCGGGCTTTCTCGATATATGCACGGCGGCGGTGGCGGCGCTCATCGTGGCTTTTTGCTCGGTAGAAATGGGTGCGGGCTACGGTTGGCTTGTATATTTCGCCTCCGGCGCGGTATCTCTTTTAATACTGCCTGCCAAGGAAGCCGCATGGAGCTTTGCGCTTTTCTTCGGAATTCATGCGTTGCTTATCCCGCTTTTGTCAAAGCTTCCGCGATGGGCTTCTTTTGTAATCCGACTGCTTATAATGAACGCAACGCTCGTGCTCATCTATTTATTTTTCAGTGAGCTTTTGCAGATGCCGGACGCAATGTGGATGAAAATAGCCGTATTTGCCATGGCAAATGCCATATTTATACTCAGCGATATGCTCTACAAACGCCTTTTGAGGATATACTTCTTTAAATTCAGAGATAAAATTTCAAAATTTTTGAAATAATATTGATTTTTCGTTTTGATTGTGGTATTATATATTGTATAAAAGTGCTAAAACAAAATTTTGGGAGGCAACTATGCAAAATAAGAAACTTTTTGCGATAATGTCATTCATTATGGCTATGTTCATGATGTTTACATTTTCTTTCTCACTGTTCGCGGAAGCGGGCGATTCGGACAAACCGATAACAGGCGAGGAATTTGAAATCGTTGACGATTGTGTGCATGATTTCAGCGATACTTACAGATACGACAAAAAGACCCACTGGCATTTCTGCAAGAAATGCGGCGAAAAGCAGGACGAAGCAGAGCATACGCTGAATGACGAAGGCAAGTGCACTGTTTGTAACTTCGGCAAGGCTAAGCTCGGCGATGTCAATGGCGATGACATAATTGATGTGAAGGACCTTATACTTATCCGCAAGCACATTGTAAATATCGAGGTTCCCGAATTCAATGCTCTTGCCGCTGATATAAACGGCGACGGCAAGGTAAATGCTGTAGATCTTACGCTTGTGAGAAAATACCTTGCTAATTTTCCCGGCACAGGTATAGGTGAATAATGCTTTATTATCCGCTCGGTTTCGGGCGGATAATTTTTGCCGGAAAATCACGCGCAAACGGCTTTGTTATTGCAAAAAGCTGTTGACATTTTTTACAAAGAGTTATATAATACCCTATGTAAAAGCATTTCTCAAAGGGGGATGATTTAAATGAAAAAAATCGCTGATTTCTTTGCGGGGCTTCCGTGGATTGCGCTTCTTCTGCTTGTCATTTTCTTTGACGGACTTGTAGGCGGCGCTATCAGAATAGGAAACGGCAAATCTACTCTTTCAAAGGTTGTGGGCTGGATACTCTTTATTTCGTTTATCCTGAACATAATCTCGTTTGCCGTAGCAATGCCCGCATTTATAGCATGGGTACTGCATATCCTCTATGCTGTATGCTGGATTGCCGATATCATCACTGTTGCCGTCAGCAAGAAGATTACTCTTTTCATGTAATTAAAAAAGAGCATAAAAAAATTGCCGCAATTGCGGCAATTTTTTTATGCTTATTTCCAGAGTCTTTGCGGATATTCGCCTGCTGCCTTTTCCTTTTCTATAAAGGCGGTAAATTCTTCGCTGTCCTCGCGATAGGTGATTCCGTGCCATACGGAGGTTGTGTTTATGACAGTGACATCCGCTTTTTCCTCGTCTATGAGCGTCTGCACGGCGCTCGGCAGGAAAAATTCAAATTTTGCCATGTTGTCGGCGTTTTTACGAAGAGAAGAGATGAACATATCTTCCAGCCCATCGAAAAATGACGGAGTGAATCCCATGCAGTTCATGGAAACGACGGTATCTTCGCTTATTTCGGTGATGCTTCCGTCATCACGGGTGTTTATGACCGTCCCATCAGGGCGGCGCTCCAGCTTCTTGTTTTCCACTACATGAAGAAGCTTGCCGTTTTCCACGGAGCATATACCGCGGGAGACAGTACCGTTTCTGCTCAGCGTATTTTTCAGATAATAGCCTACCATGCAGTAGTCGGCACGCGCGCCGTCATGCGCTGCGGCAAGGTGGCGGTGAAGCTTTATAAGAGCATCTCTGCCGTAGAAATCATCGGCATTTACAACGCCGAAATTCTCCTTTACGGTGCCCGCCGCGCAGAGCACGGCATGAGCTGTACCCCATGGCTTTGTCCTCTCTGCGGGGGCGGTGAAGCCCTCGGGAAGCTCATTTGATTGAAATACATATGTATAGTTTACGCCGTTTCTTTTGAGACGGCTTCCGATCGTTTCTTCAAAAAGCTCAAGATTTTCCTTTTTTATTATAAAAACAATTTTATCAAAGCCTGCGCATATGGCATCATATACGGTAAAGTCTATGATAAATTCTCCTTCTTTGGTCAGCGGAGTGAGCTGTTTCAGCCCGCCGAAGCGACTGCCCATTCCTGCCGCCAGAATAACGAGTGTCAATAAAAGCACCTCTTTGATTTTTATTTCGGCTGTGAAATCCGATTATATTCAGTATACATTATTTTGTGTAATTTTTCAATGCTTTTTTGAATATATTTTATCAAAATCTGAAAATGTCGGAGGACTTCATGAAAAAGATATTTTGCCTGCTTGTCGTTTTCTGCTCTTTTCTTTTGTGCTCATGTGATGTACCGCAGGGGATGCGTGAGCTTCTTGCTTATCAGGGCGGTGACTTTGCCTGCGAAGCTGTGCTTTCGGGCGAGAAGCCGATAGCTCTGACGATTTCCCGCGTCGGTGATGATATAATAATAAAACCGGAGGGAACGGAATATATCGGTGACGCGGCGTTCGTTTTTGATGAGGAGGGAGCATGGATATGCTCGGGTGAAACGAGAATAAAGCTTGAAAAAACACAGCTGCAACGGCTTTGCACAGTATATGAAATGTTCACGCTCGATGCTGCAAAGGCATGGCGGATAACGGAAGAAAAGCCCGGCGGCATCGAGATATACAAATGCGAAAGCGACGGCAATACGGTATATATCGATGCCAATACCCTCCTGCCGCTCAGATTTTCGGCAGGAGGAGAGGAGCTTGATGTGAAGAAATTTGAGATGGCGGAGTAGTTCCGCGCACGGAAATTTTCCGAAGCAAAAAACGTCGGGAAGCGAAGCCTTCCCGACGTTTTTTGTATATCCCCCCTGCAGAAACAAAGCTATGCTATTTCCGTCAGCAATTCATGGAGCCTGTTGTCTATTATCTCGTGTCCCTTTGCCGTCGGATGGATGCCGTCCTCGCAGATAAGCGAATCAAAATCATGACGCGTAATAAAAACCGTGCGCAAATCAAGCGTATATACACCGCATTCGCGGGCGATATTTTCGCATATCTGTGCATAGTATTCCTGCCAACGATAAATCATGCTCGTATTTCCGAGCCATTTCAGTATGTTTTCGCGCGAAAGACCGTCGCGGCAAATCCATGTGAGAAATTTATCCGCGTCTATCGGAGGCGGCAGAATAATTATCGGAGTAGCACCGCAATCGCGCAGATAATTAACCACCTCGCGGTAAAGCTCGGCAAAGCGCTCCGGCGGGATTACGGGCAGATGCTCCTCATCGGGATGCTCCGAAACCTCTTTCCAATTAAAATTGCAGTCGTTGCCGCCGTATTCGAGCAAAACAAACTCGGGGCAATCCTCTTTTGTAACAAACTTTTTTATCTGCGTAAAGCCGCGTTCTATCGTGAAGCCGAGGCGGGCATTGTTTACCACTTCTATATCGAAATCACGGCGGATGATATCAAAACGGTTTGCATAGCTGCGAAAACGCTTGTTTTCATCGAGCATTACGCCCTTCATCACGGAATCACCGAAAGCCTCTATGCGCACACCTTTTTTGAAAAGGCGGTCGCGAAGCCCGGCAAGATCTATTTTCGGAAATTCTATTTTAAACTTTTTGCGTGAGTCTGACATTATCATCAAAAACGCTCCTTTCGATAAGGAAAATGGTTTAATCTTGTTTTCAAAACTATTATACGCGATTTTGTAAAATAAGTCAATAGGTTTTTGAAAAATTATTTTAATATTTTGTAAATATGTTATTGCAATGGCGGGGAAAGTATGATAAAATATTATACGGCAAAATGCTTGGAGGTATTTATGGAGAGACGCGAATTTTATGAAAACTGTGAAAAAATAGCCGATTTTCATATGCCGAGATGGGAGGAGCTTCCCGAGATCGACCTTTATATGGATCAGGTGATAGCCATAGCGGAAAAATATCTGCGCCCGATAACGGCAGAGGGCGATAATCTTCTCACTCAGGCGATGATAAACAACTATGTCAAAAACGGAATAGTTCCGCCGCCGATAAAAAAGCGTTACGGCAGGGAGCATATGGCGCGGATACTTATCATCTGTGCGCTGAAGCACATTGTCGGTATTTCAAGCATAGCGGATATGATAAATTCGCTCTTGCAGAATGAATCGATGAGCGATGTGTTGGACGGCTTTGCCGATAAATTTGAGCATGAGCTTGCTACAAAGATGCAATATGCGCTTTCCGTAGCGGAGGCGGGCGAGAGCGCGGAAAATTCTCTCATGAATATAGCGGTGGAAAACGCGATAAAGGCAAATTCCAGCAGACTTATCTCGGAATTTGCATACGGAGCCGTTCGTACGCATAAGCAGAAAGAAGAGGCTGAGCGCAAGGAAGCGGAGCGCAAAGCCGCAGAAGTTCGCACGGACGAACAGAAACGGGCTTCCAAATCCGAAAAAGACAATATATAAGGAGTAAACATTATGCTTAAAACGAGTCTGGAAATTAAAGACGGTTATGCATATATCACAGCAGAGGGCAGCGTCAATTCGGCAAATGCTGCGGAATTCGGAAATGCGCTTGCAACCGTGCCGGAGGATATAACCGGAGTGACGCTTGACATAGCAAATATCGAATACATATCGAGCGCGGGACTTCGCGTCGTTCTGAACCTGAAAAAACGTTGCGGGAAAAAGCCTTTTCATATAGTGAACGCAAGCAGTGAGGTGATGGATGTTTTTGAGATGACAGGCTTTGCCGAGATTATGGATATCTCTCCCGCCTGCCGGAAAATAAGCGTGGATGGCTGTGAGGTCATAGGCAGAGGCGCCTGCGGCGAATGCTATCGCATTGATGACGAGACGATAATCAAGCTTTATTACGGAAATGCGGACCCCGCATTTATCGAGCATGAGAAGTCGCTTTCCAAGAAGGCGTTTGTCATGGGTATTCCCACGGCGATATCATATGATATTGTCGAGGCAAACGGCAGAAAGGGCGTTGTCTACGAGCTCATCAAATCAAAGACGCTCGGCGAACTTATCCGTATGGATGACAGCAGGCTTGACGAATATGTGGCAATGTATGTCGACATTTGCAAGAAAGTAAATTCCATACATACAAACGACCCCGAGATTCCTTCCTTCAAGGAGGCAAACCGCGCCGATATCGCGAATGTAACCGGCATAACGGACAGAGAACGCGAGATGCTCTATCGCTTCATTGACAGTGTTCCCGAGGGCGACACCTGCATTCACGGCGACCTGAATATCAACAATATCATGGTTCAGGATGGGGAATGCTGCCTCATAGATATGGGCGAGCTTTCCGTCGGCATGCCGATGTTTGACCTCTCGCGCATACTTTTCTCAATGGTTTATGCCAATGCGGAAAAGGGTGAATTCAACAGCTTCTACAAGATGCCATCGGAGAAGGTGACGGAAATTTATGAAAAATTCTTCCGCGGCTTCTTCGGCTGCGACACGGCGGAGGAAGCGGAAAAGAACAATCCCGATGTGAAATGGCTCTATCCGCTCGCGTGGTTCCGTGCCTGCATGAGTATGCTCAAGGGCGAGCGCTGGGGCGAGGCAATGCGTGGTCGTGCGCTCGGACTTCTGCGTGAAAAGCTGATTCCTTTTACTGAGCGCGAATGCGGAAATATGAAATGAGGTGTAAGCGATATGGGGCTTAAGATTGAAAAAGAAAATGCCGGCATAACGACGCTGGCACTTGACGGCAGGCTGGACACGGTGACTGCACCGGAGCTGGAGAAAGAGATTTCGGCTCTTCTCGGCAGTATCGATGAGCTTATCCTCGATATGGAAAAGCTCGAATACGTTTCCTCCGCAGGGCTTCGTGTTATTCTGAAAACGCAGAAGGCACTCGAGGGCAAAAAGGGGCTTTGCCTTCGCAATGTCTGCGAGCAGGTAAGGGAAGTTTTTGATATAACGGGATTTTCCGATTTTCTCAGAATAGAATAAATAAAAAACGGCTTGCGATTTCCGCAAGCCGTTTTCGACTTATTCAGGGCAGAAGATTTACAGCTACAAAATTTTTCATTTCGCGATACATGGGAAAACCGAGGAAGCGCCCTTTATCGAAGATATACAGCCTTTTTGAGACTATATCAATCAGCACGGGAACCTCAAAAATGCCGTGCTTCAGGCGGTTCGGCTTCGAGCGGGCAAATTCAATGGCAGACATATCGCAGGCATCGCACACCATCATATTGAAGCAGACGGCACCTGTCTGCGTGCCTGCCGTAGGCGCACAGCTGACCGCAAGTCCCGTGCGTGCCGCATATTCGGTACAGCTTTTTGTATAGTCTGCGAGCATGCGCCCGCTTGCAAAATCCACTTTCTTCAGCAGGACAAAATAGTTTATGCCTGTATATCCGCAGGCGGGAGTCATATGGCTGAAGATATCGGCATCGATTTCATCAGAATGATTTTCATTGCCGAAAAGGCGACGCAACTTTCTTTTATACAAAGCAAAGTCATCGGGCTCCGCTCCGTCCTCGCCCTCGGCAGATTCTTCATCAGGCTTAATGTTTGCGGCAAGTTTTTGCATTTTTATTTTTCTTATCGCGGTGGCAATGCTGTATGATGCGCCGAGAAGCGCAAAGACCATGCCGACTATCAAATCTCTGAAGTAAACTTTTGCCACCTCGGGCTCATGGATATAATATTTCGCTGTGGCTTCTATCGACTCGGAAAACGACAGCGTGTAGCCGATATCGCCAGCCGCATACCAATCCTGATATGCTTCATATACATCATAGGAAAAGCAGAGAAACCATGCGCCGACAAGCACTGCCAAAGCGATGAGAGATGCCGCGATAACGCCGCCGACGCTTTCTTTTTTTGCAAAAAGGGAATAGCCCTTTATCGCGCAGACAACGCCAACTATGCCGCTGATGGCAGATATGAGATTCAGGCGGTACAGCGTAAACCAGCAGAGTCCACCCGCAAGGGAAAAGAGAAATGCACCGAGAAGCCCGAGAATAACGCGCCCGGCGCGCTCGGATTTGTCCTGAGTCGGTAGTGTGTTCATATATTGTCCTCCTTTAATGAAGTTCGGTGATGATTTACTGAGGTGATGCCTGCCGCGCTCACGGCTCGACAAGCCCCGCGCGCTTCAGTGCAAGCACAAGCGGCGGTATGAGCACTATCTGCAAAACTATGCCGAGCACGGATTTGACGAAGACGGCATTTGCAAATATCGAAAGCGAAAAAGCATCGCCGCCGAAGCCCATGATGATGTATTTCACGGCGCCCCAGACTATCCTGCCGGAAAGCATGGCGCAAATGAGCGAAATATAGATGCAGAGCGGCTTTTTCGGCAGGCGATGGCAGAGCAGCCCGACGACAAGCCCGTAAACGCAAAGCTCAAAAGCCATGGCAAAAGCCGTAGGGAAGAGCGGCGGGCGCGACACGATAAGCGAGCGTAACAGCGGCGCAATAAAGCCGACAGCCGCACCCCATGCGCCGCCGCAGGAAAAACCGCAGAGAAGCACGGGAATATGCATGAGGCAAAGTGCATTTCCGAGCGCGATATCGTTTCCCGTGAGAAACGGGAGCAATATGCAAAGGGCGAGCGAAATGCCGGAAAAGGTGAGTTTTTTGATATTTTTATTCTTCATATGATTACATAAGCGGGGCGAAAAGCTTAAGCAGGACGCCCTCTATACGGGAGAATATATTGTATTTTTTATTTATGCCGATAAGCTCACACTTTTCAAATGTACTGTCAAAATCCGCCTTGATATCCGCTATCACGGGATTATTCCTGATATAAAGCGCACATTCGTAATTGAGATACATACTGCGGAAATCCATATTTATCGTGCCGACAACAGCTTTTACGCCGTCTGCCGCGAGTACCTTTGAGTGGATAAAGCCGGGGGTGTATTCATATATTTTCACACCTATCGGAATGAGTGTCTTGTAATAAGTACGCGCAATATTGAGCGCATATTTTTTATCGGGAATATGCGGCAGTATTATGCGGACATCCACGCCGCGTTTCGCCGCATATTTTATCGCATCAATGACGGACGAGTTGACTATAAAATACGGCGTCATGATATAGACATATTCACGCGAGCGATTGAGAATATCGAGAAAAACGCTCTCGGCGATATCCTCTTCATTTATCGGGTCATCGGAGAAGGGAACGCAGTAGCTCTCTCCCGACGCATCGTATGGAAGAGCCGGAAAATACTTTTCCGTATCGCCGTCGGCATCTTCACGCCTGCACGAGAAATTCCACATTTTCAGAAACATCTCGGTGAAGCTCTTGACACAGCTGCCTGTAACCTTTACGGCAGCATCCTTCCAGTGACCGTACGGATGCGTCTCGTTTATGTATTCATCGGCGATGTTTACGCCTCCGGTGAAGGCGACCTTGCCGTCTATGACGACTATCTTTCTGTGATCGCGATAATTGAGCTGTGAGGAGATAAGCGGTTTTATCGGGGAGAAAACAGCGCATTTCACGCCGTTTTCAGCGAGATATTCCTTGAAATCAAAGGGCAGACGGACGGCGTCTGTCGTCCCATCATACATTATGCGTATCTCCACGCCCTCTTTTGCCTTGGCAAAAAGAATTTCGAGTATGGAGGAGAGCATAAGCCCGGGGGACATGATGAAATACTCTATGAAAATGAATTTCTCTGCCTTTTTCAGCTCTTCGAGAAGGCAGGTAAATTTATCTTCACCCGATGGAAAATATGTGACATCCGCATCTGCAAATGCGGGAAAACCGCATTTGCAGAGGTAATAAATGAGTCCGCTCTTACCGCGTGCATATTTTTCCTTGTCGTAATATTCCTTTGCAAGGGAGCGCTTCAGCTTTCGTTTCATACTGACCGATGTTGCATCGTAGCGCAGAAAAATATAAAAAAGTATGCCGAAAACCGGTATGGAACATATCGGAATAGCCCATGCGAGCTTGAATTCCGGCTTCCAGTCGCGGTTGATTATCTTGACAAGTGCTATCACCTCAACGGTATATATCGCGAGAAGCAAAAAGGGCTGAAGGATGGATTTTGATGAAGTGATAAAATTTCCCGCGGCAATGAAAAATGCTATCTGAAGTATTACCAGCAGTATCGAAATGAAGGCTCTGCCGAGCAGGAAAAGTACAAATCTTGCCTTTTTACCTGTCATTGCCTTTCTGCCTATTGTCATTGAATCACCTCCGTCGTACTATCATCCGTTGCTCTGTCAGAATACTATGTTTCCGAGAGCCTCGAGAGTATCGTTCTTCGATTCGGGAATTTCCACGCCGTCAAAGAGCGTCCAAACCTCGGTATGTTCTATGCTTTCATTGTGCGCCATAGTCTTGAGCGGCGAGAGTGTTTCGGATTCGGTGAAATACCTGTTTGCAAAGGCTTCGCAGGAAACACCGAAATCGGGATATGTGCCGTTTTCAAAATCCGGTTCAAAACTCTTGACCATCGCCTGACCGTGGTTGATATAAGCTATTTTGCCGGCAGTATTGTTGATGCCTATTTTGATTTTCTTATCTATATCTGGATTCTGACGGAGGGCGATATACTTGTTTCCGAAGAAGATACGGCTGTCTGTCATATCGGTGTACGGCCAGAGAGCGAGGACTCTGTTTGCGAGCAGTCCTGTATCCTCCTGCGGCTGCGGAATGACTATCATACCGCCCTTGTCCATTACCGAGAGTGACCAAGCCGCGCCTGTCACGGGCTTTTCGCCCATGTTTGTTATTTTATGGTGTATAACGGCACGTGGCTCCGTTTCGTGAAGCTCTACCGAAACGGAAAACTGCAACTCGCGCACAGCCTGAACGGGAGGAATGAATTCCGCGCCCGTGGAGCAGGTGGAATAAACGACGCGGTCGTTATCCGGATAGTAGGTCTCGGGCAGGCTCTCGGGACTGAGCCACAGTCTGTGACCGCCGTAGATATACCAGCTTTTACCCTCTCCGTATACGGAGGAGACATCTTCGCTCATGGCTCTGTCGATATCCTCAAACATGAGGTTTTCCTTGCCGCGGAGATTGCACTTTACGATTCTGGGTCCGACATTTATCGTGACATAGAGCTCCATGGAATCGTTTGAGAGCGAGAGGCACTTGCCGTAATTTTTGTAGGTTACTTCTTTTATTGTTATCATATGTGAAACCCTTTCGGATAAAATGTTGCATTGATGTTATGCCGTGGCTCAGGTATTGTCTCCCTCGCCGGCTTTCGTCGAGCATTTTTGCTTGCGCAGCTCCTCCAGCTCATGCATGAAGGTATCGAGATCCTTGAAATCCCTGTATACCGAGGCAAAGCGGACATAGGCGACATCGTCGAGAGCCTTCAGCTTGTCCATGACGAGCACGCCTATATGCTGAGATGATATTTCGTTTGAAAGGGAATTGCGAAGCTCCGCCTCTATTTCATTTACTATCTGCTCCATCTGCATAAGAGTTATAGGGCGCTTCTGGCATGACTTGATAATGCCGGAGAGCAGCTTTGACCTGTCAAAATACTCGCGTGTCGAATCCTTTTTGACAACAAGCAGAGGCGGCGTTTCTATGGTTTCGTATGTTGTAAATCTGTTTTGGCAGGCAAGGCACTCGCGGCGGCGGCGGATGCTTCTGTTATCCTCGGCGGGACGCGAATCGATGACCTTGCTTTCCGTATATGAACAAACCGGGCATTTCACGGCTTATATTCCTTTCTCCTGCGGAAAGTTGATTCCGGGATATTAAATATTTTAAATATATTATATTTTATCATATTATCCCGAAAAAGTAAATAGATTTACCGAAAATATCGCAAAAATCAGCATCCGGCGGCGGCAAGCTCGTAGCTTGCGGCAAATTCATCGAGATTATCGCTTATGATATCGTAAAAATGAAGCGAGCTTACATGCAATCTGCATATTTTGCGTGCGATATACAGCGCAAATTCACGATTTGTGGTGAGTCGGCGAACCGATCTTGTTTCTCTTTTTGCGCGTATACGCGTGTGCAGACATAGTGTGGCAAACCCGCCCGACCACGAGATGGTTATCTCGTTTCTTACATTGTTAAGCCTGTAAACTCTTCTGAAAATGACGCATGAGTCCGATTGACAATAATTCATAAAAAAGTTCCTCCAAAGCCCGAAAAATTTATCGCATAAAATGATTTTATTTTCTGCGATTTGATTTGTAAAGAGTAAATTGACGACAGTTTTCGAAAAAAAACAACACTCATTGGGTCTATACTGCCGTATAAGGCAAAAATCAGCACTGATTTACCGATTTTTGGCGAAAATATCATATATATGCAAAATTGCACTTAATATGAATATATATGCAAAAACGGGTTATAGCGGACACCGCGGAAAAATCATACGGAAAAACCTGAAATTTTGTGATGACAAACGGAAAATTTCAATGTATAATATAGAAAAATCCGATTTACGGAGGGCTGATTTTTTTTGAAAAAGATATTTTTACTGCTTAAAAGAGCATGGCGTAAAAGCCTCGGAAGGAACGGGTCATTTTTTCTTATTTCTACTGCACCGCTCGTGATTTTGCAGCTTGCGTATGCTCTGTTTCTTTTTTTCTCCCTCGGGGAATACGAGCGTCTTTGCCGTCTGGACGAGATATCGCTTTCACTTGAAAATACGGTGCTTTGTCTTTTTATCTCCGTGCTTACGGCTTTTCTCTGCGATGCCGCCGAAAGGCGTTCCGAAAGAGAGAAAGACGGAAAACAAAATCTGCATAAAAAGTGAATGTTAAAAAACAAGACCGAGCCATGCGGCTCGGTCTTGTTTTGACCTAAAAACAGTATCAAAGTGAAATATGATAACGAAAACAGTGAAACAAGTCGCTCATGAGAGATGCTTTTCGAGCACTTTCAGCACTCTTTCGGCTATAAAATCGTGCATCTCGGGGGTCGGGTGATTTATGTAGTTCGAGAGCAGTTCGGTGATATCTGTGCCGCTCTCGGAGAGCTTTTTCCATTCTGCATATATGTCGCATATTTCCGCGCCGTGCTCTCTTGCCACCTCGCGTGAAATCTCGACGGTTTCGTCCATTCTGCCGCTGTTCTGTATCTCGGCGCTCTTTCTCGCGGCGACGAGCGAGCATTCTATCGCCTTATCGCTGACATATGTGCATTTCATATTCGGCGTGAGAAGTATCGGGGTGATGCCGTTTTCGATGAGCTTATCGAAAATCTGCGACATGGAATTTCTGAAGCTTATCAGGCTCCATGGTGAATCGTTGAGCCCGAAGCAGACGAAAACGATATCGGGCTTTTTGTCGAGAACATCCTTTTGCAGGCGGTCGAGCCCGTTATTTGCCTTATTTCCGCTCACGCCCGCATTTATGACCTCGGGAGCGTCGTCGCCGTATTTTGCCTTCAGCGCCTTTGCCACCTTTGTCACGTAGCAGTCCTCGGGTTGTCTGTATGTATCGAGTCCGTATGAGGTCGGATAGAAGGCAAAACAGCCCTCTGTAATGCTGTCGCCGAGAAAAGCGATTCTTTTTATTTTCATGCCTGCGCTCCTTTATGAATTTTCAAATTTTTCACAGCTTTCGGCAAGGCTGAGCAATGTCTCGCGAAGCTCGGAAAGCGATTCGATGCCGTTCAGCCTGCCGCGTATTTCCGAGGAGCCGCGCATTCCTTTTGTATAGTATGAAATATGCTTTCTGCTCTCGGCGACGCCTACCCGCTCCCCTTTGTCGGCGCAGGCACATTCAAGCTGCTCAAGCGCCGCCGCTATCTTTTCACGAGGCGTCGGCAGCGTGTAGGGCGTGCCTGCCATGCCCGCCTTTATCTCCTCGAAAATAAACGGATTTCCGAGCGCACCGCGTGCTACCGCTATGCTGTCGCATCCTGTTTTTCTCATCATGCGGCGGGCATCCTCAAAGCAGAAGATGTCGCCGTTTCCGATTACGGGAACCGAGACTGCGCGCTTTACCTCGGCTATATATTCGGGCATGGTGCCCGGCGTATACATCATACTGCGCGTTCTCGCGTGAACGCATATGGCGGCGGCGCCGTTCTGCTCGGCGATTTTCGCCACTTCCGGGGCGTTGATACTGCTTTTATCCCATCCGAGGCGTATCTTCACCGTTACGGGGACGCATGAGCTTTTCACCGTCTCGCGCACTATTTCGCCGATGCGCTCCGGTGTTTTCATCAGCGCGCTGCCTTCGCCGTTTGAGACTATTTTATTCACGGGGCAACCCATGTTTATATCTATCGCCGCGGGCATAATTCCTTCTGCGGCAGCTTTTTCGAGCAGGATATACGCCGCTTTTGCGATGTAGTACGGCTCGCTTCCGAAAAGCTGAAGTGCCATGGGAAGCTCGCCCCTCGTCATTTTTGCAAGCAGGGGCGTTTTTTTGTCTCCGTAGCATATCGCCTTGGCGGAAATCATTTCGGAGGTCATGTAGTCGGCCCTGTGCTTCTTGCATATCATGCGGAAGGCATAATCGCCCACGCCTGCCATCGGTGCAAGCATTATTTTTGAGCGGAATATGTTTTCTGTGCCTTTTTCCATGGGATTATGCCTCCTTTTCCCGAGGTTTTTCTTCTCTCTGAAATATATTACAACAAAAACACGGAAAAGTAAAGAATATTCACAAAAAATTTCAAAGCCCGACTTGCAAAATGGCTTTGTATATGATATTATATAATAAATTATACTAAGGTATTATCTGCAAAATAAGGAAAGGCGGTCTACCATGGAAAAATCAATGTTTGATACCGTGGCGGCAAGCGCGGGAGAGGACGATATCGTAAACGAAAACCTGAGGGATAATCTGCTCGGCATTTCGCATGAAACAGAGAAGCGCTTTGCTTATCTTTGCGATCTTGCAAATGCGCTTTACCCGAAGCTTTGCGATGCGGCGGAGGGAGATCTCTTCCTCTCATGCTCCGAGGACGCCGTTCGCCGTGCATATCTCGATACGCTCGGGCTGCCGCTTTCCGGCGAGACGGACGCGGACGAGATAAACCGACATGATACGGATTTTCGCGGCGACTTTTTTCTCCGCTCGGACAGGTACTTCATTTGCAAGAAGATGATAGAGATGACGGGCGTGAAATACACGCAAAAAAATCTCGGTCAGGTGCTTTTCGGTGATTGCCCCGACCTATCGCCAAAGGACAGGAAGATAGCCTTTGTGCGCAATATCCAGTCGGGAAAGGCTTTTGAATGCTTTGCAAGATATGTTTTCGGTGCGATGACGGCATATCGCGACAGCTTTGCGCTTGCCTGCGAATCCGTTGCCGACGGCGACTGTGCATACGGCATTCTTCCCCTGCGAAATTCCGTGGACGGCAGGCTCTCCGCTTTTTACAAGATGCTTGATAAGCATGAGCTCGGTGTGCTCCTGTGCTGTGATATAGATAATCAGAACGGAGACACGACGCGTTACGCGCTTGTTTACGCGAGAAACGGTGTGATGAGCGCACGCGGCACGCTGAAGCTGGAATGCCGCATTTCTTTCGACGACCCCGCAGACATCGGCGGTATATGCGAAATGGCGCGCTTCTTCGGCGTAACTGTGGACACGATAGACAGTATAACCGACGGGCACGGCGGCTCCGGCTCTTCCTTTGCGGTGTGCTTCTCGCTTGAGGGCGAGGATGCGGCGGGCTTTATCTTCTGCCTGCAGATGGAATATCCGCAGATTCTGCCGATAGCGCTCTATACACAGATCGAGGGGGCAAGCAACTGATGATTATTCTCGGGATAGACCCCGGCATTGCCATAGTCGGCTATGGAGTTATAGAATATGACGGGCGGCACTTCCGGACGCTCGGCATGGGTGCGATACGCACGCCTGCGGGGCAGGATGTCGAGGCTCGCATAGAGACTGTATATAACGATATGCTTGAACTGATAGACGCATACAAGCCTGACGAAATGGCGATAGAGGAGCTCTTTTTCAATACCAATCAGAAAACGGCGATAGCCGTCGCCGAGGCGCGCGGTGTGATACTGCTCGCCGCACGCAAACGCAATGTGGCGATAAGCGAATACACTCCGCTTCAGGTGAAGCAGTCGGTTGTCGGCTACGGCAGGGCGGAGAAGCAGCAGGTCATGGCGATGACGGCGAGTATTCTCGGGCTGGGCAAAATAAAGCTCGACGACACCGCCGACGCGCTCGCGCTTGCCGTTTGCCATGCGCACTGCGGCACATCGCGCATACAGGCTTTCTACAACGGAAAGAAAACGCGACTTATTTAAAATATATTTTGTGAGGACAGGAAAATGTTTCAGTACATAAAGGGCGAGCTCATCGGAACGGAGCCGAACGGCGCCGTTATCGAATGCGGCGGCATAGGATATAAATTCACCGTTTCGGCAAACACCGTGGCAAAGCTTGCTTCGGCGGGCGATGAGGTCTGCCTCTATACATATCTCTGCGTGCGCGAGGACGCGCTCGAGCTTATCGGATTTTACACGATGGAGGAGCTCGAGGCTTTCAAAATGCTGATAACCGTCTCGGGCGTGGGTCCGAAAGCGGCGATAGCCGTGCTTTCGCTCTTTACCGTGAGCGGGCTTATTTCGGCAGTCAGTGCGGGCGATACGAAGCGTATTTCAAAGGCATCCGGTATCGGTGCGAAAACGGCGGCACGTATAGTGCTTGAGCTCAAGGATAAAATTGCCGTCCGGCTCGGCGCACCCGCGGATGACACCGGTTCATATGAATACATCCCCGAGAAGGAGACTGTCGGCAACCGTGCGGAGGCTGTGCGTGCGCTGATGGGGCTCGGATATTCCATGCGTGAGGCAGAGGAAGCTGTCCGCGGGCTGGATCCGACGGCTTCACTCGAGAGTCTGCTCACGGCGGCTCTGCGCAAAATGGGCACGAATTTATAATCTGTGGGGTAGTGTGACATGATAAACAAATTCAATATAGAAAACGAAGATTCCATAATTCCCGAGAGAATGGCGAGCGCCGCATACAACAGCGAGGAGGATGCCGATATAGAGGGCGGTCTGCGCCCGAAAACGCTCGATGAATATATCGGTCAGGAAAAGGCGAAGGAGAGCCTGCGCATATATATAGAGGCTTGCAAAAGGCGCGGTGATTCGCTCGACCATGTGCTCCTCTACGGTCCTCCCGGACTCGGCAAAACGACGCTCTCCGCGATAATCGCGGCGGAGCTGGGCGTAAATATCAAGATAACCTCGGGACCTGCGATAGAGAAGCAGGGCGACCTTGCGGCGCTGCTTACAAATCTCGGCGAAAATGATGTTCTTTTCATAGATGAAATCCACCGTCTTTCGCGCAATATAGAGGAGATACTCTATCCGGCGATGGAGGATTTCGCGCTCGATATCATCATAGGCAAGGGACCGGCGGCGCGAAGCCTGCGGCTTCCGCTTCCGCGCTTTACGCTGATCGGCGCTACGACGCGTGCGGGGCAGCTGACAACACCTCTGCGCGACCGTTTCGGCGTTCTTATGCGCCTTGAGCTTTATACAAACGATGAGCTTGCCACGATAGTAAAGCGCAGTGCGGGCATACTCGATATAGCGATTTCGCCCGACGGCGCATACGAGATAGCAAGGCGCTCCCGTGGCACGCCGCGTATCGCAAACCGCCTGCTCAAGCGTGTGCGCGACTATGCGCAGGTCAAGGGTGACGGCGAGATAACGCGTGATATCGCGGATGCGGCACTGCGCATGCTCGAAATAGATGAGCTGGGGCTTGACAATACCGACAGGCGGATGCTCGAAACGATAATAAAATTTTACGACGGAGGTCCCGTCGGGCTGGATACTCTTGCCGCCACGGTAGGAGAGGAAGCGATAACTCTCGAGGATGTTTACGAGCCTTATCTGATACAGATAGGCTTCATAAACCGCACGCCGCGCGGCAGATGCGTGACAAGGCTTGCCTATGAGCATCTCGGTATACCGTTCGGCGGGAGAACCGCAGGCGACACCGATATCGGCGAGCAGACAAAAATAGATTTGGGTTGACAGAGGAAAAGCTATGTGGAAAGCAGATAAATGGGAGGACTATGCGCTCCTCGATACATCGGACGGAAAGCGCCTCGAGCGGTGGGGCAGATATGTGCTTTGCCGTCCCGACCCGCAGGTCATATGGAAAAATGTGAAAGAAAGCCCGATGTGGAAGAAGGCAGACGCCGTCTATGAAAGAGAAGGCGGCGGAGGCAAATGGCAAAAGCGCGATGTTCCGGAATGCTGGACCATCGGCTATGGCGACCTGCGCTTCAAGATAAAGCCGATGGGCTTCAAGCACACGGGACTTTTTCCGGAGCAGGCGGTGAACTGGGATTGGTTCTCCGCGCTGATAAAGAATGCGAAGAGACCGATAAAGGTGCTCAATCTTTTTGCCTATACGGGCGGTGCCACCGTCGCGGCGGCGGCGGCGGGGGCTTCCGTCTGCCATGTGGACGCGGCGAAGAACATGGTTGCTCAGGCGAAGGAAAATGCGGCGCTCTCGGGGCTTGAAAACGCGCCGATACGCTATATAGTCGACGATTGCAAAAAGTTTGTGGAGCGCGAGATACGCAGAGGAAACAGATATGACGCCGTGATAATGGATCCGCCGTCTTACGGCAGGGGACCATCGGGCGAGATATGGAAGCTGGAGGACAATATCGCAGAGCTGATCAGGCTCGCGGCGGATGTTCTCTCGGAGAAGCCGCTCTTCTTTCTTGTCAATTCATATACTACAGGTCTTTCGCCTTCGGCGATGGGCTATATGCTCGGGCTGGAAATGAAAAAGCGCTTCGGCGGCAGAGTTGAGGCGGACGAAATAGGAATTCCCGTTTTGCAGACGGGAGAAGCACTGCCCTGCGGCTCCTCCGCTCGCTGGACGGCAGAATAATTTACGGAGAAATAATGGCAGATATTATAATTAAAACAGAAAATCTGTGCTTTGAATATGACGAAAATGACGGCGTAAAGAAGCATCCCGTGCTTCGTTCGATGAACCTCGAAATCGAGCGCGGCAGCTTTACGGCTATTCTCGGACACAATGGCAGCGGCAAAAGCACACTTGCAAAAATAATCAGCATGATACTGACACCCACCTCGGGCAAGCTGTATCTTTTCGGAAAAGAGACAGACACGGAAAATATGACCGACGATGAGTTTTACGATATCCGCCGCCGCGTGGGCATGGTATTTCAAAATCCGGATAACCAGCTTGTGGCAACCATAGTCGAGGAGGATGTGGCTTTCGGACCCGAAAATATCGGCATCCCGCCGAAAGAAATAAGAAAGCGTGTAGACGACGCGCTCGCAACCGTCGGCATGACGGCTTTTGCGCGGCACAGCCCGCATCAGCTCTCGGGCGGGCAAAAGCAGAGAGTGGCGATAGCGGGAATAATTGCGCTCATGCCGGATATCATTATTTTCGATGAATCTACGGCGATGCTCGACCCCTCGGGCAGAGCTGAGGTTCTCGAAACCATAAAGCGGCTCAACCGCGAAAAAGGCATCACGATACTGCATATCACGCATTATATGGAAGAAGCGATACTTGCCGACAATGTAATCGTTATAGACGACGGAAAAATACTCACCCGAGGCACTCCGAGAGAGGTATTTTCAAAAACCGATATGATACGGCGCGCGGGAATAGATGTCCCGCAGACGACAGAACTTTTCCGAAGGCTCGGCATAGAGGGAACACCGCTCACGCCGGCGGAGGGTGCCGATATCATAGAAAAGTTAATGCGTGAAAAGAAAGCGAAGGAAAAGGCAAATTGAATTTGGTAGCGGCGAAACTCTGTGGAGTTTCATATATTTACAGTGAAAAAACGCCTTTCATGAAGGTTGCCGTCGACAATGTGGACGCCGCCTTTGAGGAGGGCATGATAACGGGAATAATCGGGCATACGGGGAGCGGAAAGAGCACCATAGCCCAGATGATAAACGGACTTCTGCGCCCGAGTGCCGGCAATGTGATTGTCGGCGGCAGGGATATCTGGGAAAAGCCAAAGGAGATAAGAAATGTACGCTTTGAGGCGGGGCTTGTATTCCAGTATCCGGAATATCAGCTTTTTGAGGAAACGATGAAGAAGGATATCGCCTTCGGTCCCTCCAATATGGGACTTTCCGCCGAGGAAACAGAGACGAGAGTCTATGAGGCGATGGATTTTGTAGGGCTGGACAGGAGTTTCGCGGAGAAATCACCCTTTGACCTCTCGGGCGGGCAGAAGAGAAGAGTTGCCATAGCGGGAATAATCGCCATGCGCCCGAGAATACTTATTCTCGATGAGCCTGCGGCGGGACTCGACCCGCGCGGCAGAGACGAAATTCTCTCCCGCATATGCGAATACAGGAGCAAATACGGCGCTTCTGTTGTGATGATAAGTCACAGCATGGAGGACATGGCACGCTACTGCGACAGAATTCTTGTCATGAACGGCGGAAAGGTATTTATGTGCGGCACCTGCGAGGAGATTTTCTCCGAGGCGGAGCGTCTCGAGAGCGTCGGACTGGCTGTACCGCAGATTACAAAGCTCATGCTCGAGCTGAAAAGACGCGGTTTTGATGTGAATACCGCCGTTTATACCGTTGACAGTGCCGAGGCGGAGGTAAGGCGCCTTCTTACCGGAGGTGCAAAATGATAAGAGATATAACCATAGGACAGTTTTTCCCCGGGGAGTCATTGCTTCACCGCGCCGATCCGCGAATGAAGATAATTCTCTCTATACTCTATATCGTGGTCATATTCATGACAAACAGCCTCTCGGGATATATTTTTCTCGTGCTTTTCACAGCGGCGCTGGCAATTATCTCGCGTATATCATTTACCGTGCTCCTGAAGGCTGTGAAGCCGCTTTGGTTTATTATACTTTTTACTGCGGTAATAAATATTTTCTGGAATAAGGACGGCACCCTGCTTGTTTCCTTCTGGAAGATAGAGATATATTCCGCGGGGCTTTGGAATGCGCTTTTTATGATGCTGCGAATAGTATCGCTCCTCATCGGAACGAGCGTGATACTGACATACACGACATCACCGATAGCATTGACCGATGCCATAGAGCGCCTGCTTTCGCCGCTCAAGGTGATAAAGGTGCCTGTGCATGAATTTGCAATGATGATGAGCATAGCTCTGCGATTTATCCCGACACTCATGGAGGAGACAGACAAGATAATGAGCGCGCAGAAGGCACGCGGCGCAGACTTCACAAACGGAAGCCTCAAGCAGAGGGCAAAGGCTCTCATTCCCGTGCTCATTCCGCTTTTCGTTTCGGCTTTCCGCCGTGCGGATGAGCTTGCCGTGGCTATGGAATGCCGATGCTACAGAGGAGGAGAGGGACGCACGAGAATGACGACTCTCCATCTGCATTTCCGAGATTTTGCGTTGCTTTTTGCCGTCATTGCGGCAGGGGCGGCGGTAACATTGCTCGGCAGATTCATACCGATATATAAAATTTAGGTGAAAAGATGAAATTTCTTTTGAAGCTATCATATCTCGGCGGCGATTTCTGCGGCTTTCAGGTGCAGAAAAACGGCAGGACGGTGCAGGGTGAGCTCGGCACTGCGGCAGAAAAGATATTTTCCCGCAGATGCGATATTTCAGGCTGCAGCAGGACGGACAGCGGGGTCCATGCGCTCGAATATTACGCCACGGTTTCGGCGGAGGGGGATACGGCAATCTCTCCCGAGCGAATGCCGCGTGCGATAAATACCTATCTGCCGCCGGATATATCCGTTTCATCGGCATGGGCTGTGCCGGAGAATTTCTCCGTGCGCCGTGCCGTCTCGGGAAAGGAATATATGTATCTCATACTGAATTCCGAGAGCAGAAATCCCTTTTATGAGGGGCGCGCGCTTTTCTATCCCGGCAGGCTTGACCTTGATCGCATGGAGGAAGCCTGCGGGAAGATAATCGGAAGGCATGATTTTTCCGCCTTCATGGCGAGCGGGAGCGATATCGCCGATACCGTGCGCACCGTCACCGATTGCAGAACAGAGCATGACGGTGACTTTATCCGCATATATGTCAGTGCCGACGGCTTTCTCTATAATATGGTGCGCATAATAGCAGGCACGCTGCTCGAGGTTTCCGAGGGCAGAATGAGCGCGGATGATGTCGCCGCGGCTGTCTCGGGCGGCGGCAGGGAATGTGCGGGACGCACGGCACCTGCCTGCGGACTTTATCTCAATAAGGTTTTTATAGATTTTTGATTTAGTTGATTTATTGGAGCGGGAAATGAACGAAAATGATGAAAAAATCATAGGCGCAAAAGAGGGCGACAAAATAAAAGCCGAGAGCGAAAGCTGCAGGCGCTTTCTTGCCGTCGCCGAAAAATACATGATGCTTCGCATATGCGCACTCGTATCGCTTGTGGCGTTTGTTTTCGGCGTGCTTATCTTCGGACATTCCTCGCTGAAATCCGAAAACTTCAAGTATCTCGTGAAATATATCGACAAAAGCCCCGTACTTTATTCCTCCTTCTATGAGGGAATAGAATATGCGGGCGGCGAAAATGCAAAATTCGGCTTATACAAGGGAGATGTATGCGTTTTTGATGAGGGACTTCTCTCGCTCTACGGCATCTCAGGCAAAAATACGCTCCGCAGTGAAACCGGAATAGGAAACGCCGCTGTTGCCATAGGAAAGGAACATCTTTGCGTATACGGCGGAAGCAGCAATGAACTGCGCATATACAATTCATTCTCGATGGTGCACAGTGAAAAATTTGATTATCCTGTTCTGCTCGTCTCTCCTGCGGATGAGGGCGGCTATGCCGTTGCTACCTCCGAGAGGGGATACAGAAGCGTTGTTTACGTTTACAATAAGGCTTTCATTCATAAATATACATGGAAAAGCGCCGACAGATATATTTTCGATATGGACATAAGCGCATCCGGCAGATATCTCGCCGTCATTTCCATGGGAGTTAAAAACGGCAGTCCTTTCGCCGAGGCTTCATATATAGATACGGAAAAGGGAAGTGTTATCTTCACGAGAGAGACAGAGGGAGATATTCCCGTCGGCGTGAATATAACCGAAAAGGGCGGTGTATGCTTTGTTTTTGAGCGCAGTGCCCTGTACTGCGATAAGAAGGGCAATGTGAAAAAAGAAGAGCGCATCACGGGAAGCGTCTATTCCGTTGCCGACGGAAGCAAATATACTGCTGTCATATCGCGAAATGAGGGAAGCATAAAAAGTGAAGTTTTTCTTCCCGAAAGCGGAATAAAAATAAGCGCAGGCGGCAAAATAAATTCGGTAAAATTTTACGGAGATAGAATTTATTTGCTTCTGGGCGACAGAGTGGAAATATACGAAGAGGGCACTCTCATAAAGAGCGCGGAAATTTCCTCCGGTGCCCGCGATATACTGATAATGAATGACGGCGCGGTGATAGTATGCTTCGGCTCCTACACGACGCTTATTTCAGATATAACATAAAATTTACAAAATATACTATATTTACATATAAAAGCAGATTATAATAATTCTGCGGTATATGAGGAAGGGGCAATGCAGAATGTCCGCAGTATTTGATATCATACTGATAATGATAGTGGCGGTATTTATCATAATAGGTGCGAAAAAGGGATTTGTACGCTCTGTTTCGGGATTTCTGATATATATATTCGCTTTCAATATAGCAAATGCCTTCTACATTTTCCTTGCGAAATATACGGATAAGATAGCTTTCATCGCTGAGCTGAAAGCGGGCGTCGGCGAGGAAGAGATAAAGTTTATCACCGAGGGTGCCTCGGGCTTTATCGACAGGCTCTCGAATATAGGAAACTATATACTCTCCGGCTCCATGGAAAAATTTCAGTCGGCGCAGGGACTGCTCAATTTCATCATAGGCGATGCGCTCTCGTGTCTCATCTCGTTCATTGCCGTATTTATCGCGGCGCTTCTCGTGCTGAAGCTTCTTGCCTATCTGCTCAATTCACTCGTTACGCATACATTGCTCCTGCGTCAGATAAACGGCGCGCTCGGCGGCGTTTTCGGCGCGCTTTGCGGCTTATTCTGGGCATGGGTCTTTGCAAAGCTTTTTGTTTCCTTTGTATTTCCGATACTGAACAGCAAGCTGCCTGCGGTATTTGTTTCGGAGATGGTGGAATCAACTGTGGTGAAGCTATGCCTCAAGACAAATCCGCTCGCCTTCCTGATGTATGCGGCAAACTGGTTTGCGGGACTTTTCAGATGATAAAATAACTTAGCCGCTTCGGCAGGGCGGCAAAAATAAACTGCCGAGAAAGAGATTTTTATATGGCTATGCAACTTTGTTCACGCTGTCACAAGAGGGCGGCGGTCGTCTTTATAACAAAATTCGAAAACGGGAAATCCGTTCAGGAGGGGCTTTGTCTGCGCTGTGCCAAAGAACTCGGCATAACTCAGGTGGACAATGTACTCCAGAATATGGGTATCAGCGACGAAGATATAGATAATATGGAAAATGAAATGAACGCGCTCATCTCGGGCGGCGATGGCGGGGAAGTTCCCGACGGCGTCGAAGAAACCGAGAGCAGAGCGCCTGCGATAGATTTCGCCAAGCTTTTCGGCGGTATTCCGCCGTTCGGTGCAGGGGCTCAGCAAGGCGCACAGAGCACGGCGGGCGGCGCAAAGAATGCCGAGAACGGCAAAAAGGAGCCGAAGAAGCCCGCACGAAAATTTCTTTCGCTTTACTGCAAGGATCTGACGGCGAGCGCCCGCGAGGGTAAGCTTGATGCCGTGATAGGCAGAGAGCGCGAGACGGAGCGCATGATGCAGATTCTCACGCGCCGCCAGAAGAACAATCCCTGTCTCATAGGTGAGCCTGGCGTCGGAAAGACGGCAATAGCCGAGGCACTGGCGCAGAAAATAGCCGGCGGCGAGGTACCATACAAGCTCCGTGATAAGGAGGTTTTCCTCGTGGACCTCACTGCACTTGTGGCGGGAACGCAGTTTCGCGGTCAGTTTGAATCGCGCATGAAGGGGCTTGTCGATGAGGTAAAGGCGCTGGGCAATATAATTCTTGTCATAGACGAGGTGCACAGCATCGTCGGCGTCGGCGATTCCGAGGGAAGCATGAATGCGGCAAATATCCTTAAACCATCGCTTTCGCGCGGAGAAATTCAGATAATCGGCGCGACAACGCTGACGGAATACCGCAAGTATATAGAAAAGGATGCGGCACTCGAGCGCAGATTTCAGCCGATAATAGTGGAGGAGCCCTCAATAGAGGAGACAAAGAAAATCCTCGGGGGTATAAAGAATTATTACGAGACGTATCACAAGATAAGGATTCCCGACGGCGTGATAAGCGCCGCCGTAGAACTTTCCGAGAGATATATAACAGACAGATTTCTGCCGGATAAGGCGATAGATCTGCTCGACGAGGCGGCGGCATATGTTGCGATGAATTCGCCTGTGGTTGAGCGCGTCGCCGAGGTGGAAAAACAGCTTGCCGAATATAAAAAACAGGCTGTAGAGCTTGAAGAGAGTGCGACGGGCGACGGAACGGAAAAGAACGATTCCGAGCGCGAGCAGACATATGCAAAGCTTGCCGAGGTCAAGGCGGGACAGCTTCGCAGCGAAGAGGAATACGCAAGACTTCGCGATGAGCTTGCCTCTGTCGAACTGACGACGGAAAGCCTTGCCCGTGTGATAGAAATATGGACAGGTGTCCCTGCCGGCTCAATAACGGCAAACGAATATGAGCGCCTGAACGGTCTCTCTGCGAGACTCAAAGCCCGCATAAAGGGGCAGGACGCGGCTGTGGACGCCGTGGTGCGCGCGATAAAGCGCAACCGCGCCGGCGTTTCCTACAAGCGCAAGCCCGTTTCGTTCATCTTTGCGGGACCGACGGGCGTCGGCAAGACAGAACTTGTAAAGGTGCTTGCCGCCGACCTCTTCAATACGCCCGACAGTCTCATACGCATGGATATGTCGGAATTTATGGAGAAGCATTCCGTTTCTCGTCTTGTGGGCTCGCCTCCCGGATATGTTGGATATGACGATGCGGGTCAGCTCACGGAAAAAATCCGCCGCAAGCCCTACAGTGTTGTGCTTTTCGATGAAATAGAAAAGGCGCATCCCGATGTGCTCAATATTCTGCTCCAGATTCTCGATGACGGTAAGGTCACCGATTCACACGGCAAGGAGGTCAAATTCGACAACTGCGTTATCGTGATGACGACAAACGCAGGCTCTTCCGGCGGCATGAATACGGCGGGCTTCGGCATGAAGAGCGAGCAGATAGCCGAGGCAAAGACGGAAAAGGCTCTCGCCGAATTTCTGCGCCCCGAATTTATAAACAGGGTGGACGAAATAATCACATTCCGTCCGCTGGACAAGAGCGATTTTGAGCATATCGCCGCGATAATGCTCGGTGATACGAAAAAGGCACTCTCCGAGCGCGGCATAGACCTCATGTGGACGCCCGCCGTGGAGAAATATATAGCTGAAAAATCCTTCTCCGAAAAGTACGGTGCGCGCAATATGCGTCGTTTCATCAGCCGTGAGATAGAGGATGCGGCGGCAGAGAAAATCATATCAGAATATGACAGGCATATTTCGCTTATCACGATAGATTCCGACGGCGAAAAGCTTGATATAGAGACAAGATGAAAGTGCTCCCTCCAAGGGAATACATAAAAAGCGCAGGAGCGTAAACTCCTGCGCTTTTTATGCTTTACAAAAACTGACAAAAACGTCTCTGCAAAAATGATTTTCGCTCTGCAGCTTACTTTCCGAGGACAGAATCGTATCCTACAAGGAATCTTCTCAGGAGCATGAGATCAAGCGTATTGACCTTGCCGTCTCCGTTGAAATCGGCAACGGCGATGTCTATCTCACTGCTATACCTCGCAAGATATCTGCGAAGTATCGTCAGGTCGATTGCATTGACCTTGCCGTCATAGTTGAGATCGCCATACATAAAGTTTGCTACTTTGCCGCAGGCAGAACATACTTTTGTGCGCTTGCCTTCGGCATTGGTTTTCCATTCGCCGAAGCTGTGTTCTGCAAAATCGCCGTACTTTTCGCCGCAGATGGTACAGATTGCCTTCTCAGAACATGTGGCTGTGCCGCCCTTGTGGTCGGAAAGTTTTCTTCCGCAAGTGTCACAAATGTGCTTGTTCTTCATGTTGGTGTGAACTGCCTTATCTCCATTTGTCTTGTGGCATACAGAGCATTCACTCCAGTGACTGATTTCGTCATGCGCCTGTGCAAATATGTGTGTTGCTATGTCTTTCTTGCAGTGGCAAGCAGAACACTCATTCCAGTGATTTGTGCCGTCGTGCTTCTGCGAGGATGAGGCAGGCGAAATGCTCGAAATTGTTCTCAGAACCCGTGAATTCGACCTCGGCATATTCGGTCAGTACGGTCTCTCCGGCAAGCTTGATTCTTATATCCAGTCCGGCAAGAATATGCTTTCCAAGGCACTTGCAAGCACCTCCAGAACACAGACCTCCGCTATAGAAGTATATATAGTAAGCCTCAAGAATCTTAAGCACTGATTTCAAAGCAATATCCGTTTTTTCATAGAATCTCTTTTTCAAATATATGAGGACGCGAAAGCGTCCTCATATATTTTTGCAAAATTCCGTCACCGAATTATGCTCCGATGCCGTATATCCGCATTTCAGGAAGCAATTTTCGGCTGCCGTATTGCCTTTATCCGCAGAAGTTGCGATAAAATCAAAGCCGTTTTCTTTTGCATACCTCTCCGCAAAATGCAAAGCGAAAGTTCCCGCGCCGCATCGCTGAAGCTCTTTTTTTACAAAAAGCATGGATATGTGTGCTTTCCTTTCGCCCGACGCTCCGCTAAGGCACATATAGCAGGCAGGCACGGCTCCTTTGCATATCAGAAAATGCTTTTCGTCGGGATTATCGGCGGAAAGTAATTCTTTCCATTCGTTTAAGCTGATATTTTCGGCTTTCAGCTCGCTTTTGTTCTGAACAAACATTATCATTACAAAATACGCTTCATTTACCGTCGCGGGAATCACACAAAAGCAACTCGGAATTTTGATTTCATGCATTATTTGCCCGTCATTACATAAGCAGTTGAATGTTTTAAAAAGCTTCTCCTCAAATCCGATTGATTTCTGTAAATTTCGGCTCGGCATATTGTTCGGGTCGACATAGCAACGAAGAACAGCCGCTCCGATTTCGGAAAGACGGCTTATCGCCGTTTCTACCATCTGCCGTGCTATTCCCATTCTTCTGTACTCCGGCGTTACAAAAAGATCGCCGTAGTACCAGAGCGAATAATCGGTTTCGTTGCGGATGCAGTGCATACTGCCTACTACTTCTCCTTTCGCTGTCATTGCGATTACCTCAAAGCAATCGTTTTCGTCTGTAAGTTCATCGAAAACAGCATTACGCACGCAGTTTACATATTCCGGTGCCGATGTTCCCCAGCGCATCCATGCGACTTTTTTTGCAAGCTCGTCGCTTAAATACTTACTTACCCGAATTGTGATGATTTCTTTCATTATCATTACCTCTTTTCAAAAAAATAAATGCTCCTGATAAAATCAAGAGCATTCAAATCATGAACTACGGTATATATCAGTCCGCGGACAAAATGGCAATTGATTTTATCATTATCGGTTCGGTCATTTTGTCCACCTCCTTCGGTATCAGAATTTTACATTGATATTTTAACATAAAGCAATATCATATGTCAAGTGCGAATTCGGAAATATACAAAAAATCGGTCGCTCATAGCATAAACGGGTTATAAGCGACCGAAGTGGTGCGGGCGACAGGACTTGAACCTGCACGTCGTGGACATCGGTTCCTAAGACCGACGCGTCTGCCATTCCGCCACGCCCGCATGGATATTAAGTATAGCATAAAAAAGCCGCGTTGTCAATCATATTACCGCCAAAAAAAGCCTTCTTGCAGGTTTTTTATTTATCGCGGCATACTTCGGCGCTGTTTTTCCGAGTATTTTCCGGACGTAAAAACAAATACAGGATTTTTTACAAAAAAACGTCCGAAAATCAGTACAAAATTGCCGAAAACCCTTGACAGCGCCGATTTATTATGATAGAATAGATTGCCGCATAAAGTTAAGGCTCATAAAATGTGCTTTTGCACTGCCTTATTTAGCGAGTCATAAATGAAAGTGAGGTGCTTTTCGTGTTTGCAATAATCAAAACAGGCGGAAAGCAGTACAAGGTTTCCGAGGGCGATATCATCTTCATTGAGAAGCTTGATGCAGCTGAGGAAGAAACAGTTAAGTTCGACGAGGTTTGCGCAGTTTGCGGCGACAGCTTCGTTGCGGGCAAGCCCACTGTTGAAGGTGCTTATGTAACTGCAAAGGTTCTGGGTAACGGCAAGTCCAAAAAGATTTATATTATGAGATATAAATCCAAAAAGAACGAGAAGAAGAAAATCGGTCACAGACAGCCCTATACCAAGGTACAGATTGAAAAAATCTACGGCTGATAGGCTATGGTAAAAGTAGTTTTTTACAAAAGCGGGAATAATTATTACGGCTTCCGCGAATATGGTCATGCAGGCTTCGATGAAGCGGGCAAGGATATAGTCTGCGCGGCGCTCTCCGCGATGACGATGCTCATCATCAATACCATCGAGGTGGTATGGGGTGCAAATGTCGATTTTGAAATGGATGAGAAAACAGCCGATATTTCCGTAAAGGTTAAATCCGCTCTTCCTGCCTATGAGGAAGACGAAGCTAAGCAGTATGCGGTTCAGGGGCTTATTTACAGCTACTATCTGCAGCTAAGTGAAATGCTCGAGGATTACTACGATTACCTTGATGTCGACTGCATAGAGCAGGACATCGAAAAAGATTAAGTTACAAAAAAGAATCTAAAACGGGAGGTAAATCTAAATGTTGAAGCTCAGTCTGCAATTTTTTGCACATAAAAAAGGCGTTGGTTCTACCAAGAACGGCAGAGACAGCCGTGCGCAGAGACTCGGCGTCAAGAAGTCTGATGGTCAGAGCGTTCTCGCAGGCAACATTATCGTTCGCCAGAGAGGTACAAATGTTCATCCCGGCGCAGGTGTAGGTATCGGCAGCGACGATACACTCTTTGCACTTGTAAACGGAACTGTCAAGTTTGAACGCAAGGCAGAAGGCAAGAAATTTGTCAGCGTTATCGCTGAATAATTTTCGGAAAATTTGTTTTTTCGCTATGCAGGCGCCGTGCATTTTTGCACGGCGTTTTTGTCAGTTTTTGGCTCTTTGTCAATAGTTGGGGTAGAAAAAATCTGACGAAACCGTAAGAAGCCAATTAAAAGCATAGGGAAAGCGTCACGGCAGTGACGCTTTTTTTGATGCCGATTTCCAAAACCGCAAAATATATGAGGACGCTTTCACGTCCTCATATATTTGAAAAAGAGATTCTATGAAAAAACGGATATTGCTTTGAAATCAGTGCTTAAGATTCTTGAGGCTTACTATATATACTTCTATAGCGGAGGTCTGTGTTCTGGAGGTGCTTGCAAGTGCCTTGGAAAGCATATTCTTGCCGGACTGGATATAAGAATCAAGCTTGCCGGAGAGACCGTACTGACCGAATATGCCGAGGTCGAATTCTCTGGTTCCGAGAACAATTTCGAGCATTTCGCCTGCCTCATCCTCGCAGAAGCACTGCGTCTTGAAGTAGTTGATATACTGCGGATAGAGAATCATCTTAGAGTGATAACCGAATACTTCGAGGAAGTCTGCGGCTTCCTTGAGGTTCTTTGCGGCGGCTGAAACCTTGAGACCGTAAGCTACCGTGCATACATACTGATGATAGCTGTCCTGTGATTCGTCATATTTCGGGAAGGGAACGATGGAGTATCTTGCATCCTCGTCTGTTACACGCTTTGCGAGAGCAAGACATTCGGAAACGAAGAGCGCCTGACCATTTGAGAGAGCAGCCTGTGTATCTGTCTGGCTGAGAGCCGTGAAGCCTTCATTGTGCCAGAGGGATATAGCCTTGTCAATAGCGGCAGACATGTATTTTGCGTCGCTGTTTTCGGAATTTACGGAAACCGGCAGATCATTTTCATCCTTGATAACGGCACTTACGCCCATGCCTTTCCAGAGAGCCGTAGCCATGAGATAGTTTGCGATGGTAACACAACCGAAAACATCTCCGTCGGCAAAAGACATATTGGAGTCACCGTTTGTGTCGCTCTTTGCGGCATCCATGAGGGTAATCATCTTGTCGACTGTCCATGTGCCTTTTCTTGCCTCATCATAGATATTGATATTTGATTTGCCGCTGGCGATAACCTTGTCATAGACATCCTTATTGAAGAAGAGTGCCCATGTGGCGTCATAATTGAGCAGATTGAAATTGCCGGAGAGAGTATAAAGTCTCTTTGTGCCGTCGATGGTCATGCCGAAACCGTCGATGAAGTTCTGATCCCACCAGCTGTGAGTGAGGTCAATATCCATGCTTGCTATGTTATAGAAGCAACTTTTTGCTTTTGCATTCCATGACATGGGCATGCAGAAGTCATACTGCGAGGTGCCTGTCTGAAGCTCTGCACTGCATACATCCTCGGGCTTTGCCGAGCCTGTGCTTGTGATTTTGCAGTTGTAGAGGATTTCGACTATTCTGTTTCTTTCGATAATCGCTTCCGTGACAATGTTGTCATTGCCCGTAGCTTCGGCTGTGATTTCGTATATATCCCAGTCCTGCTGTGTGCCCTGAGCAACAATGAAATTAAACGATCTGCCGCCGAAGTTTACATCCATGAAATCAGGATGCTTTTCTTTGCCGGAGAGTGTTGTTTCGCCGGAAGAGGCTGTCGTGCTCTCGTCGGAAGAAGCCGTAGTGCTGTCAACTGTAGCGGAAGATGATGTTGTGCCTTCGGTTGCTTTCGAAGATGACGTTGTACTTTCTGATTTGCCTGAGCTTGTTGTTGAGGCGGATTCCGTTGAGGGCGTAGTAGGTGTTTCTTTATCGCTGCAGGCGGTAAGCGCAATTATGCCGAGAACCATTGCCAGAGCAATAAGCAAGGAAATGATTTTTTTCATTTGCTTTCTCCTTGATTTATTTTTTTGGGAATAAATATTTCCGTATATATTTTATAATTTTATATAATTTTGATAATAT
>ENA-UOJS01000352-UOJS01000352.1-human-gut-metagenome-genome-assembly--contig:-C74-NODE-352-length-50306-cov-7.334421_pt1 | contig 50306 bp, 39 predicted proteins | sample MGYA00242355_ERZ723902 | MGnify/ENA metagenome assembly ERZ723902
GCGGGTGGTTTTCCCCCGGCCCGCGACGTTTCGGCTTCTCCAATGCGGTTCAATTTCTGAAAAAACGGAAAGGAGGATTGATTTCCGGCGATATGGCGGTTATCTTAAAGATAATTATTTTTCAAATCGATTGAATTTTGAAGTGAATATGCAGAAAAACAAGTTCCGCCTGAGCTATCCCGGCATGGTTCCGGATGACAAATGCCGCCGTTTCGTCCCCCCGGTGCGACTGGTCCGCGAATGCGGAAACGTGCGCAACGCCGCCCGCCTGCTGAACCGGGTGCACATCCAGAGCTTCTGCAGTTTTTCGCCTGATCCCTGTGTCATTCCGCCGGGCGGCGAACTCCTGCTCGACTTCGGGATCGAACTGCACGGCCAGTTGACGGTCAACTCCGATGCGATGCAGTGCTCCGCCTTGAAGGTCACGTTCGGCGAATCGGTTTCCGAAGCCCTCGGCACGCCGACCACCGATCACGCGCCGCATCAGGAGCTGCTGACGATTCCGATGCTGGGGCAGGTCAACTTCGGCAATACCGCGTTCCGCTTCGTGCGGCTTGAGGTTCCGGCGGACCGGCCGGAGGTGAAGTTGACCGGGGTCTGTGCGACCGCGGTTTACCGCGACTGGGAATACGTCGGTTACTTCGACTCCGACGACGAACGGCTCAACCGGATCTGGCATACCGGAGCCTATACCGTACATCTGAATTGCCAGGACTACATCTACGACGGCGTGAAGCGCGACCGGCTGGTCTGGATGGGGGATCTCTATCCGGAAATCCGCACGCTGCTGGCGGTTTTTGAAGATACGGAGCTGATCGAAAAGAGCCTCGACTTCGTCCGCGACCGCACGCCGCGCGACAAATGGATGAACACCGCCAGCAGCTACTCCTGCTGGTGGATCATCTGCCTGCGCGATTTTTACCGCGCCCGCGGCAACTACTCCTACCTGAAAAGCCAGAAAGCGGAACTTTTCGCGCTGCTGAACCGCCTGCTTGCCTGTATTGCGCCTGACGGTTCCGAGGCCCTGACTGAATGGCGCTTCCTCGACTGGTCGACCGCCGAAGACGACGCGGCCAAGCACGCCGGACTTCAGGGTCTGCTGGCCTGGACGCTCGACAGCGGCACGGAATTGGCGCTTGAACTCAATCATCCGCGCCTCGCCCGGCGCTGTGCCGCCGGCGCCGCCCGGCTCCGTACCGTTGCTCCTGAATGCGGCGGGAACAAGATTGCGGCGGCGATGCAGATTCTGGGCAAAGTCGCCGATCCGGCACGGCTCAACGCCGAAATCATGCGGCACGAACCGGCCCGCGGCATCAGCACCTTTTACGGTTACTTCGTGCTGCTGGCGCGCGCGCACGCCGGCGATCTCGGCGGAGCGCTTGATGTGATCCGCGACTACTGGGGTGCGATGCTCGACTTCGGTGCGACGACCTTCTGGGAAGATTTCGATCTGGACTGGACGGAAAACGCCTACGGCATCGACCGGCTCCCGGTTCCGGGAAAACAGGATATCCACGGCGATTTCGGCAAGCATTGCTACCGGGGGCTGCGCCACAGCCTCTGCCACGGCTGGGCGGGCGGGCCGACCGCGTTCCTGTCGGAACACGTGCTCGGCGTCACGCCGGCGGCTCCCGGCTATGCGGCGGCGCGCATCTCTCCGGCGCTTCCCGGCCTCACCCGGGTCGAAGGCGCGGTGCCGACTCCGTTCGGGCCGATTGAAGTTTCAGTCCGCGCCGTCGGCAACCGGATCCGGAAGTGCGTCAAACTTCCCGGAGAAATCCGCGAACTTCGCTGAATCTGCCCGCATGAAAAACGCGCCGCCTCCATTCGGGAACGCGGCGCGTTTTTTGCGGTTTCAGGTTCAATAGACCTCGCGGATGTCGATGATATTCAACTGCGGAATCTCCAGCCCCTGATGCCGGTTCAACTGCGGCGTCGCCAGAACATCCAGCGTCTTGCCGTAGAAGGCGGAACTCGGCCGGTTGAAGGCGATGAAATCGATCTGGCCGGTCCGTCCCCGGAGGGTGCCGCGCGTATGCGCCCCTCCCACCACCGAGCAACGCTGCACCTGCACCTCGTTGAACCGGTAGATCGGCTTGACATTACTGTGTCCGAACGGCGAGAGCATCGCCAGATATTTGAAGAACTCCGGCGTCAGTTCATGCAGCGAGGCTTCGCCGTCATAGCTGATGAAGTCCTCCAGGTCCGCCGAGGAAATCTGCTTGCGCACCTCCCGGTCCATCGCCTCGAAGAAGTCGGCGATCCGGTCCGCCTTGAGGCCGATGCCGACCGCCATCGGGTGGCCGCCGTAACGGTCGAGAAGCTCCGAAGTATGGCTGAGCACCTCCACCAGGTTCAGGCAGGCGATGCTGCGGCCGGAACCGTAGGCGACATCCCCCTGAATCGTCAGCACGATGGTCGGGCGGTTGTAGTCGCGGGCCAGCCGCGAAGCCACGATCCCGATCACTCCCTGGTGCCAGTCGCGTCCGGCGACCAGCAGCGAATATTCGCTCTGCCACGCCAGATTGCGCTCGATCTGCTCGCAGGCTTCCTGATAGATCTCCTGCTCCTTCTCCTGCCGGACCCGGTTGTAGGTTTCCAGCTGGGAGGCGCACTGATACGCTTCGACGATATGCTCCGACTCCAGCAGCTGCAGCGCCACGTTGGCATCGCCGACCCGTCCGGCGGCATTGATCCGCGGAGCCAGCCGGAATGTGATATCCGCCGGAGTCAATTCGGAGCGCAGCTTGGAACTTTCGATCAGCGCCCGGACGCCCGGACGCAGCTGCTTGCGAAGTGTTTCAATGCCGAACTTGACCATTACCCGGTTTTCGCCGAGCAGCGGAACGATATCCGCGACGGTTCCCAGCGCCACATAGTCGAGCACCTCTTCCAGACGGGTCTGGAAACCGCCCAGATTGTGCTCCCGCCCGTATTTGATGAAAGCGTGGGACAGCTTGAAAGCCGCACCGGCTCCGGAGAGCAGCTGGAGGTCCTCCAATTCAGGATAGACCTTGGGATTGATCACCGCGAGCGCCTTGGGCAGTTCGCTGCCGGCCTCGTGGTGGTCGGTCACGATCACGTCGATCCCGCGCTCCACGGCGTCGTTGACGGCGTCGCAGCTGGTGATGCCGCAATCGACGGTGACGAGCACCTTGCACGGCCCGAAGGTGTCAAGCGCCTTCTGCAGCGACTCCGGAGTAAAACCGTACCCGTCATCGAACCGGTGCGGAATGAAGGAGTGGACGATCCCGCCGTTCTGCCGCAGCACGAGCGCGAGCAGTGCGCTGGCGGTGATGCCGTCGGTATCGTAGTCGCCGTGAATCAGGATGGGCTCTTTGTGCGCGATGGCATCCCAAAGCCGTCGGGAGGCCTCCTGAATTCCGGGAAACCGGTAAGGATCCGTCAGATTTGCGAGGCGGGGATTCAGAAAATCCTGGATATTGTCTTCGCCGATCCCGCGAGCGGCAAAGTAAAGCGCGATCGGATGGGGCAGAGAAAACTTCTGCTGAATCCTGTTGGCTTGTTCATCCAGATTATTCCCGGCAAGTTTCCAATTTTTTACACCCATGTTACTCTTTCCATTTAACAACTCATACTATACGATAACGCCAAAAGTAGCAGCCGCCAAATAGAAAAAACAGTTTTTTTTGATTTTTTCTCATTTTTTCCATTTGCTTTTTCTGAAATTCGGGATATCTTATGTACCAACGAAGCGAGGGAAACGCTGCAAAGCGGTGAGCTTGAGATCGTGAGTTGATAAAATAAAAATAAGTGCCGTCGTGGCGGAATGGCAGACGCGCTAGGTTCAGGTCCTAGTTCTTTCACCGGAGTGAGGGTTCAACTCCCTCCGACGGCACCAATTTTTGAATTTGATTCGGTTATGAGACCGGGTCGGGGAAGCAGACGCTTTTGTAGAGACAGTTTGCGTTCCGTATATGCGGGTATGGCATAACGGCTGTGCACCAGCCTTCCAAGCTGGTTATACGGGTTCGACCCCCGTTACCCGCTCCAACTTTGGTGGGATTCCCGAGTGGCCAAAGGGGGCAGACTGTAAATCTGCTAGCACGTCTTTCGATGGTTCGAATCCATCTCCCACCACCATTTAATAATTCACGCTGTAACAATAAGTTACAGCGTTTTTTTATGCTTTTGACTAAGGAAAAGAACCCGTGGAAAACAGAGTCCGACGGCGGGGGCGGGGCGGCGCTCCTTTATTCCGGCTGTGAGGTTATTTTTCTCGGGGCCGAGCACATCGTCGCTCCTGTGCTGGCGAGAATTACGCATAGGATTGCGATCCATTGCCTGACGGAGAGGATTTCCCCAAGGAACACCAAACCTGACAATGCGCCGAAAGCAGGCTGGAGGCTCTGGAGAACGCTGAACGTTTTTGCCGGAACCTGTTTCAGGGCGAACAGGTCCAGCGAGAACGGAAGCGCATTTGAAAAAACACCGACGCCGAGACCGATCAGCAGCAGTTTCAGGTCCAGCGCGTCGAGGTCGCCGCTGAAAATGCCGAAGGGGAGGATGAACAAAAAAGCGATGCACATCCCGGTCGTGACCGCGTCCGAGCTCTTCATACGGGCGGTGATTTTGCCGCCGATCACGATATAGGCCGCCCACAGCAGCCCGGCGAGAAAGACGAACAATAATCCGACAGGATCCACGCTGTCGCCTCGCCACGGAACGATCAGCACAATGCCAGCTCCGGCCAGCAGCGCCCACAGGAAATCCGAGGCTTTCCGCGAAGTCAGCAGCGCGAGCCCCAGAGGGCCGATGAATTCCACCGTCACGCCAAGTCCCAGCGGAATGCGCCGGATGCCGTAGTAGAACAGGAGATTCATAAAGCAGATGCTGACCCCGTAGGCAAGTGCGAAAAGCCAGTTGGCTCTGGTGAATTTATGCACCTGCGGCCGGTTGACCGCGGCGAGCAGGATTCCGGCCAGCCCGATGCGGAGTGTGCCCGTACCGGCGGGACCGAGGATCGGAAACAGATATTTGGCGATGGACGCTCCCCCCTGCACGCTCAACATCGAGAGCAGTACGGCGGGCACGGCCCAGTTTTTCTTGTTTTTCATCACGTGGATTCTTCCGAACCGGACAATTCAATACCGGTTCCTTTTCTGATCGGAATATAAATATGGAAACCATCCGGTCCGGCATGGAACCTGAATGCGATTTACTTTTGGCGGAAAGGAGGGGGAGGGGGCTGTTGCACCGCACGGAAAGGCGTTGCGTCGGGCCCTGCGGCGCGGCGCTTTTGCTTGAGGCTGATTCCGTTTTCCATATCGGGCTGTTCCATTGTTTCATTTCCCTCAAATCCATGCCTTTAATATAGCCGGAGGAACCGGGAAATTCAAGACGGTTTCAGAATTGCGGTGAAATCTCCCGCCGGGGATTTGTCTTTTTCGCGGCCATGTGTTATCATATCGGCAATCACTTCAATATCCGACATGGAGGACGGCAGATGGGTAAAGGACGGCTTTTTCTCTGGGCGGTGACCTCGGCGCTGACGGGGTTTCTGTTCGGATTCGACACGGTGGTGATCTCCGGTGCGGAGAAGCAGATTCAGGACATCTGGTCGCTGAGCGGTTCCATGCACGGCTGGGCGCTCAGTTCCGCACTGTGGGGAACGGTGCTCGGCGCGCTGTGCGGCGGCTTCCCGACCTCCCGCTGGGGGCGCAGAAAGACGCTGATCTTCAACGGTATCCTCTATTTCGTGTCGGCGGTGGGTTCGGGGATCGCGTGGGATGTGTGGTCCTTCATCGTCTTTCGTTTCATCGGCGGCGTCGGGGTGGGGATTTCGACCATCGCGGCTCCGCTTTTCATCGCCGAAATCTCGCCGCCGCGCGACCGGGGCAAGCTGGCCGGGCTTTTCCAGTTCAACATTGTGTTCGGCATCCTGGTGGCTTACCTCTCCAACTACATCATCGGCAATTTGTGCAGCGTGGAAACCGCGTGGCGGTGGATGCTCGGCGTCGAGGCGCTGCCCGCGCTGGTCTATACCGTGATGTGCTTCACGCTGCCGGAAAGTCCGCGCTGGCTGATCGTCGACGCGAAAAAGAACGCCGAAGGCATCGAAGTCTTCCGCAAGGTCAATCCGGGCATGAACGAGCAGGAGATTCAGGAGCTGGCCGCGTCGGTCGAAGCCTCGGCGGCGGCGGGGACGGAACGCACTTCGAAATTCTGGACGAAGCGGCTGTGCTGTCCGATCCTGTTTGCCTTCCTGATCGCGGCGTTCAACCAGCTTTCCGGCATCAACATCATTTTGTATTTCGCGCCGCGGCTGCTGAGTTTATCGGGGCTGGACAACGCGCTGGCCGCATCGATCAGCCTCGGCGTCACGAATCTGATCTTCACCTTCGTCGGGTTGTGGCTGATCGACAAGCTCGGGCGGCGCACGCTGCTTTACATCGGTTCGGCGGGCTACATCCTGAGCCTGGGCGTCTGCGCGATCGCTTTTTTCAGCTTCTCCGAACTGAAAGTGGTCTCCGCCGCGATCGACACCGCCGGCGGCGCCGAACAGGTGATGCGCATCGACCGCGGCGAAGGCTATATCGCCCCCGCCGACCGGGAGCGCGCCCGCGCCGAATATGCCGCCGCCCGCAAAGCGTTGGCCGAAAGCACGGCGCAGGAGCGTTACAAGGGCGCACGCGTGTCGATTCCCGCCGAACTGCCGCCCGCTGAGGTGAAGGCAGTTGCGGAGCAAGCCAAGCTCGAAGCCTCGCGGCTGCTCGGATCGGCCAGCATGATCGTGCTGGTCTGCATGATCGTATTCATCGCGGCGCACGCGATCGGTTCGGGGACGATCATCTGGGTGTTCATCTCCGAAATCTTCCCGAACGACCAGCGTGCTTCGGGTCAGGCGCTCGGCAGCTTCACGCACTGGATTTTCGCGGCGCTGCTGACGCTGATCTTTCCGATCGCGATCAAGGCGTTCGACGCGGGCTACATGTTTGCGTTCTTCTGTGCGATGATGATCCTGCAGCTGATCTGGGCGAAGACCATGATGCCGGAGACCAGGGGGCGCTCCCTCGAGGAGATCGAACAGGAACTCTCCCCGGTCCGCCGCCCCGTTACGGAAGCATGAGATTCAGTACCGGGCGGAGAAATCGGCTCCGGCGCCGTGGCGGAATACCTTGAGGCGGCGGTTGGCGCGGTCGAGTGCGACCATGCTCCATGCCTGTTCGCTCGGAGTGTCGAACCGGCGCTCCGGCGCTTCCGGGCCGTTCCGGTAGCAGAGCGACGACAGGAAGGCGACTTCGGTGAAGCCGCGTCCGGTGCGCACTGCGTCGAAGTGTTCGTGTCCGTAGAGCTGGGCGATCAGTTCGCGCGGCCCCTGTCCGGTGAAATCCGCTTCCACCTCGTGGACTAGATCGCGCGGGTCCGCCGCGGACGGAAAGCACGGGTGGCGGTCGAACCGGAACGGGCACGGTTTCACATCCTCCGCCCCGGTCCGGCAGCGGCCTCCGGCCTGGAACGCGCGGAAAATCTTCTCCATCGCCGCTCCGTTCGGCAGAAAGCCGAGGCTCATGTGGCTGACCGCCAGCACGCCCCACTTCGCCGAATCCGGCAGCCGCGACAGGTCGAGCGCGGTATGAGCGACGAATTCAAGCTGGGCTTTGGAGAAGCCGTGGTCGTTGATCGTGTAGTATTTGAGCGAGCCGTCCGGCCTCTCCTCGAAGGGCAGGTCGATGGTGTTCAGCATCAGCAGCCGCACCTTCCGGTCCGGAAAATCCAGATAATAGCAGTTGCTGACTCCCGGAGCGGCGACCGCCCCTTCGGGCAGTCCCTCCGGCTGCACGAGCGTCTGCCACTCCGTCCCTGAAATGCCGTTATTGCCCGCTTCCGGATTGTCCCGGCAGAAATAGGTGTTGTCGTCGTGGTTGCCGATCACGAACAGCGCCGGAAGCCCGGAGCCGCGCATCGCCTCCGCGCTGAGGAAGGCTTCGCGGCGGCTCTGCTCCTTCGGCCGGTTGCCGTTGCTCATATCCCCGGCGTGAAGCAGGAACCGCGCACCGCAGGCTTCCCCAGCCGCCGCGAAGTCGCGGAGGTGCGTAAGCGCGTTTGCCCCATAGCCGCCCGGATCGTCCTTTTCCTCGAAGTGGGTGTCGGTGATCAGGCCGAACAGCAGGTCGCCGCATCCGGTGTTTTCCCGCACGCGGCGGCGGAATAGATCGATTGATTCAGTGTTCATTGCGTTTGAATCCGTTCAGCAGCACCCGTTTGCGGGCGTTGTCGGCGCTGGGGCGCAGCGAGTTGCGGTTTTCGCCTTCATGTTCGACGCTCCAGCCGTCCCACTCGCGGAACGCATGGTAGCTCCAGTCCCAGCCGTACTCCTCGAATAATTCGATGCAGTCGGCCAGATAGCGGTCGGCGCCGGGCGCCCACGCGGCGGCGGAGAACTCTCCGACATAGATTTTCGCGTTGTGTCGGAGCTGGAAATCGCGTACCGGCTGCAGTACCTCGCGGAGTTTTTCCCGGTCGTACTTCACGCCCCGGATCACGCCCGGATAACTCTGCGGCGGCTCCGGCGTCGCCACCCCCTGATGGGTGAAACCCATCGGCATATACATGTGGACCTGATAGATCACGTTGTCCATCGCCAGCGGCGACAGGTAGCTGAAGGTCTGCGGGCGGGCGGCTTCGTTGGATTCGACCATCACCGGCGTATCCGGGTCGATCGCGCGGACCGCTTCCGCCGCTTTTTGCTGGATCGTCCAGTAGTCATACGGCGCGGGAGTCACCTGCACCGGCTCGTTGATCAGGTCGTAGGCCCGGACCGCCGGATTTCCCTTGAACCGGGACGCGATCCGCCGCCATACCTCAAGGTAATGGTCGAAATATTTCTTTTCGTCGAACATCCGCATCCCGCTGCCGGTCCAGCCGCCCGGCGGCGTGTGCAGGTCGATCACCACCTGAATGCCGTACTGCCGCGCCCACTCCAGAATCTGTGCGAGATGGTCGAGCTTGCCGTTGATCCAGCGGTCGTATTCGTCGAGGTCGACATCCGAACCGACCTTGCCCCAGTTGCGCATGATCTGGTAGCGGATCAGGTTCACGTTCCATTCTTTCAGGGTCTTGAAATCCGCCTCGGTCATCGTGTGCGGCGACATCACGCCGCGGCGGCGCGGCCCGTTCGCGATCCGGTCGGGATAGGAGACCTTGTAACCGGTGTTGATCCGGTCGCCCGGCCCGAACATCACAAAGGTCTTCAGGGAGTCGAGGTCGAATTCCACCCGGCCCGAGCTGTTTTCCAGTCCGAGCACGAGGCGTCCGGAGTGCGCTCCCGCCTCCGGCGGTTCGATCATGGCTGAAATCTCGGTCCAGTCGCGGTCGCCGGACAATCCCTGCGGATGATGCCAGAACCGGCTGCCGTCCGCACCGGTATAGTTGAACATGAACTTCACGCCGTTCCACTTCTCCGGCGGCCGGGTCACGTTTTGCCAGCGGGCGCGGATCGACATCGTGACCCGTTTGTCCATGAACGGCTTCACATCAACGGGCGCGGTCAGCCAGTGCATCCCCTTTTCCGAACCTTTCGGAACTTCGACCACCGCGATCCGGCGGCCGTTTTCGGTGATGACCCTGCCGGTGCCGTCGGTGCTTTTCCACGGCAGCTGCGCATACCCGCCGCCGACAGTTTCGAGCGCGGGGAGCAGCGGCAGCGCCAGTGCCGCCGCCAGTACCAGAATCGTTTTATACATGGATTTTCCTCGTTGTTTTGCTTTACTGCTGCGCGAACTGAATATCGGCGGTTCCCCAGAAATATCCCGGGGCCGACAGGTCGGCGGAATAGCCGTTCGGAAAGTCGCCGCGCTTTTTCCAGCCCACATGGCCGTCGGCGTAGGTCACATTGCCGCCGCCGCCGTGCCGCCACCACTGTTCGCCCGGTTTGCCGCTGTAGACCATCGTATCCGGGCTTTTCGCGTGCGGAGTCGCCCATGCCGCATTGCGGTCGACATCAAGAAACATGCAGCGTTCGGAAGGGCGCTTGATCCGTCCTTCCTTGCGCATGATCCGCCCGCCGCCGCCGTGATAGGAGGCGTAATAACGGTTCACGCCGTAGTGGCGTGAGCCTTCCACGCCCGGCATGCCGGCGAAACTCGACGGACACGCGAACATGCCGTACGGAAGCTGCGTTTTGGAATCGTAGAAGCTCCAATCGACGGTTTCAATCGACGGCATGTAAAGTTTCATCAGCATCGACTGCCATTTGCCGTTGTTTGCCGGCTGGATGTTGCCGTCGTCATTCACGATCACGCCGCCGTTCATATCGGTGTACATGAACATATAGGTGCTGATCTGCTTCTGGTTCGAGGAGCATTTGATCGTGGTGGCCCGCTCCCGCGCCTTGTTGAGGGCCGGCAGCAGCATGGAAGCGAGGATTGCTATAATCGCTATTACCACGAGCAATTCTATTAAAGTAAACTTTCTATGGCGCTTCATTTTCTTCTCCTTGGGGTTATTGGATGGTTTCTATTTCGCGGACGATATTGCGCTCCCGTTTCGGTGCTCCGTTGATTTCCGCGGCGAGCTGCTCCCAGGCGGTTCGGGCCAGCGCCTTGAAATCATGTTTGATCCGCCAGCCGCGAAAATACGGTTCCCGGATGACCGGTTCCCCGATCAGGCGGCAGGCTTCGAGGTCCAGATTGCGCTCCACGATCACCGTTTGGATATCCCGCACCATGCTGCCGATCGCGTAGACCGCCTGCGGCGTACCGGATCGGCCGAGAAGCTCCCGGAACCGGTCGCACATGTCCGGGCCGTGCCGCACGAAGAGCCGCTCGTCCAGCGCGAGGCCTGCCGCATCGAAAGCGCGCCGCAGCCCGGCCAGCTGCGGCGCCTGATCGTTCGGAGTCACCACGACCGGCGCGGTGCGCTTCTCCGCCAGCAGCATCCTTCCGATATCGTATCCTTCGCGCTCCCAGTCGTCGCAGATGCAGGAGTATCCGGGGCGGCGGCTGTTCACCACCACCACCGGAACCTTCAGGCTTGCCGCGAACGCATCCGCCGTCGAAGATGGGGAAAAATCGGGACGCAGCCAGATCAGCCCCTTCATCGCGATTCCGGTCGGCGTTTCCGGCACGCAGGTTCCCGTCTGCAGGAAATTCACCGGATAAAGCAGCCGCCGCGCCCCGGTCACCTCGCTGCCGATGGCGGCCAGCAGTTCCCACATATATTTCTCGTAATAGATCTGGCGGCCGTCCGCAACAAGAATTCCGATCACGTCGGTTTTTTCGTAAGTCCACCGCTGTTCCGGATTCGTGAACAGTCCGACGCCGGCTCTGACCGTCAGATAGCCGTCGTCCACCAGCTCTTTCAATGCCCGCTGCACGGTTGCAATGCTGACATTGAACATCGCCGCCAGTTCCCGCATCGAAGCGAGCCGTTTCGGCGCGTTGCCGGATTCCCATACGGTATCGACCACATATTTGCGAATCTGGCGATATTCGGCCACCGGGGCGTGCTTCGTGATCTTCATTTGCTGTTTCATGTTCGCTTTTACTTTGCGGTAAGCTGCTTTCAACTTTTATGTATACACCATGTTTACACTTATATTATACCAAAAAAATTTGAAATGTCAAGACCCGATTGTTAAGAAATGATGAAATCAGGCCAATCTTTTCTCGCAGCTCCGAAGCGCCGCTCATCGGAAATTTCGATTTTTTTGTAGGATCGGAGATTGCTTTTCCGCCGGAATTGTGCCATACTATTAATATGAATAATTCAGTTCAATAATATTGAATATAAAGAGGTTGTATGATGCGATTCGATGGCGATGTGATCGTCGGCGCGAGTGTGTGGAGCGCCGGACTGATCCTGAACGGCAACCGGCAAGTGCTGGTAGTCGACCGGGGGGCTTCCGTCGGAAGCGAATACTTCGACTGCTTCCGGCCGCTGCGGGCGGAAAAGCGCGAATTCCGCACGGAGGCGGCGCGCAAACTGGCGGTGGAGCTGTCGGAGCTTGGCAAGGCGGAGGATTTCTACGGCGCCGCTCCATTGCTCTACCGGGAACTCAAAGAACATGCCGGTCAATTCCGGCTCTGGCTGGAAATCGAGGCGGTGCGGCCCGCCGGTTCCGGCTGGGCGGTCGACCTGGCCGACGCCGCGGGCGTTTCCACCATCGAGTGCCGCCGGGTGATCGACTGCACGCCGGAGTGCGTGACCAACCCCGAATTCCGCCGCAACAACCTGACGGAGCTGCGCTTGAGCGCCGCGATCCATGCCGACGCCCCGGAAGCCCTCCGGGAGTGGAACAGGCCGGATTTCCTGACGGTCCGCCCCGGCCGCCGTGCGGATGAACTGCTGCTGACGCTGGCGCTGCCCGCCGCGACTCCGCTGCCGGAAGCCCGCCGGCGGCTGCTCGAACTGTGGCTGGCCCGCCCCGCCGGATGCGCCGGTTGCCGGATGCTTGCGATCGCGAAACAGCCGGAGTACCGGGTCCGGGAGAACCGGCGCGAATTCGCCCCCGGCTACCGCTACTTCAACAGCGGCAGCTTCGCGGATGCTCTGGAAGCCATCGACCACAGCGAGGTGACGGAATGTTTCTGAGCAGACTGAACGGCGGCCGGGCCGAACGGATTCCGGCGGAAGCGCGTTTTGACGAAAAGTTCGATGTGATCGTCGCCGGTTTCGGCACCGCCGGAGCGATTGCGGCGATCACCGCCGCCGAACACGGAGTGCGCGTCGCCGCCGTGGAAAAGCTGAATATGGCCGGCGGCACCGCCACCGCCGGGGGCGTGTGGGGGTATTACTACGGTCTGCCCGGAGGCCGCTTCGAAGCGGTTGACGCGGAGGTCGATGCGCTCCGGCGCGACCATTTCACCTCCGACGGCGCCTTCCATCCCGACCTCAAGGGGATCTGTCTGGAACAGGCCTTCCTGAAGCGCGGCGGCGCGCTGTTCTACGAATCCGCCGTGACCGGCGTCTGGCTGGATGAAGACCGGCAGGCCGTGCTCGGCGTTCGCATGGTCACGCCGGACGGCGTGCGCGACTGCGGCTGCTCCGTGCTGATCGATGCGACCGGCGACGGGCAGGCGGCGGCAATCGCCGGGGCCGCGTTTGCCGAAGGGCGTGAATCCGACGGCAAATGCCAGCCGTTTTCGAGCATCCGGGCGTTCCGGCGCGGCGGCGGGATCGGTCTCTCCAATTTCGATGCGGGTTATATGAAGTGTTCCGATCCGGCCGACCTGACGCGGGGGATTCTCGCCTCCAACTCGCTGCACGCCAAATCCCCCGGCGAGCCGCAGGATGAACTTTACTGGATCACCCGGCTGCCCGGCCTGCGTGAAGGGCGGCTGGTCGAATGTGACGAAACGCTCCGGTTCGCGGAGTTCATGGCGGGGAAGCTGCCGCCGGGCAGGGCGCTCGGCTGGGGGTATTCCAACTTCGACAGCCATACGCAGGACTGGGCGCTGAACGACCGCCCCATCCGGGACTGGATGGTGGCCGCCAGCCTGTGGGGCAAGGAGTTCGCGGTGCCGCTGACGCTCGGCATGCTGACCGTGCGGGGGTTCGCGAACCTGCTGGTGGCCGGGCGGGCGCTGTCGGTCGATCACCTGATGGCCGGTTTGCTCCGGATGCAGCGGTGCATGCAGAAAACCGGCGAAATCGCCGGACGCGCCGCCGCGCTGTCGGTTCAGGCCAATTGCTCCGTCCGCGAAATCGATTCCGAAGCGCTCGCCGCCGAACTGCGCACCTCCGGCTGTCTCGACGCCACGCTCCTGCCGCCATGCACCTTCCCGGAAATGCCGGATGTGCTTGAGGAGCTGCTGCGCGGCCCCAAACCGGGCATGGCGGTCTGGCAGGCCTCCCGCAATCTTGACCGGTATCGCGGATTGCTGCTGAAACTGCTTTCCGGTTCCGACCGCCATGCGGCGGCGAACGCGGCATTGGCGCTCGGCCTCGCCGGTGATGAGGCGGCGCTGCCGGAGTTGCGGCGGCTGGTCCGCGAGGGAGATGATTTCCTGCCTGCCTCCAGCCGCAGCCACAACCAGCGGCGCATCCTCGCGGCGGTTGACCTGCTCGGACGCTTCGGCTGCCCGGAGGACGCGGAACTGCTGCTCGAAAAATTGCATTCGGCCGGTGAGGACGTACAGCTCTTCACGCATCTGCTCCGCAGCCTGCTGGAACTGGGCGGCGGCCTGCCGGAATTCCGGCAGCGGATTCGGCAGGCGGTTTCCGCCCGGCTCGACGAGCCGGATTTTCATTGCGACTTGCTGCTCAAGAACTCTTCGCACAACGGCCAGAAGGTGTTTGCCCCGCTTCACGGCTCGCTGAAGCAACTGGCGGAAAAGACGTACCAAAGCTGGGAGCACCGGCGATGATCCAGGTAATCGAACGTTTCCACCGGATTCTGGAACATCTCTCTGCCGCGCCGGACCGCCCCTGCCAGCTCGGCGAGCTGGCCGAGCTGCTGAACATCTCCGCCCCCGCCGCCGCCAATATCGTGCGCGCCATGACCGAGCTGGGTTATGTGCGCGCACTCGGCAGACGGCGCGGCTATCTGCCCGGCCCTGCGCTCTATGCGCTCGGACGCGGCAACCCTTACTTGTATCTCAGCAGCATCGCGCGGCCCGAAATCGAACGGCTGGCGGCCTGCTGCCGCGAGCTGGTGGTACTGGTCTGCGAGTGCGGCGGCAAACGCTCCGAACTGCTGCGTCTGGCCGGGGCGAGCGAGATCACCATCCGCCAGCCGCATCCCCACGGCACGTTCTACAACCTCTTCCGCTGCGGCACCGGCATCCTGCTGCTCGCCTATATGGACGAGTCGAGGCTGCGGCAGTTATGGGAATATTGGCACGGGGAAGATAATATTCTGAACCTGAACGAATTCAACCTTTTTCAAGCGCGGTGCCGCGAAATCGCCGCCGCAGGCATGTTCTGTTCGGGCGACGAGCCGCCGCCGGCCGTTTCCGGAGCACAGCGGATCAGCATCGCGTTTCCAATTCTGCAAAGCGGCGTACCGATCGCTGCATTGGGCGTACTGGTCCCCCGAAAGGAGTTCAACTCCGCTGGAGACTCTCCCGCTCTCGCGGCCGCCCGGCAATGCGCCCTCAACATCGGCAATCTTCTGGAACAGTGAACGTTTTCCCGCTTCAAAATGATCAAAATCGAAAAATAGTGCCGAAATGAGCTTGAAAATTTCACATCCTATCCTATAGTATAGGATGTAACGGGAGGTGCCGCAATGGCGGAAACAATCAGACATGAGGCTGTGATCAAGCGGCTGAAGCGCGCGCAGGGGCATCTGAAGAGCGTGATCGAGATGATGGAGGCGGGACGGCCCTGCATGGAGGTCGCCCAGCAGCTTCATGCGGTGGTCGGCGCTTTGGAAAATGCCAAAGTCGAATTTATGGAGTCGCATATCAATACCTGCTTTGAGGAGGCCATCCACAATCCGGCTTCGGCGGAACAGGTTCTGCGCGATTTCAAGACCATCACCAAATATCTGAAGTGAAGCGGCGGAAAGCCGCTGTGTGTTTTGGTTAATATTATTATCCTATCCAGCAGGATAGGATAATGGAGAAAATGAGGTTTTTATATGAGCGATCATTGTCATGGCGGCGGATGCGGCTGCGAAACGCCGGTCCGGTTGGAACAGGAAGAACATGGGGGCGGTTGGCTCGACCACTGGCCGCTGGCGGTCTGCGCGTTGCTGACGCTGGCGCTGGTGCTATGGGAGGAGGGGTTTGACCGGACGATCGCGCCGTGGCCGCGTTTCCTGCTCTATCTGGCCGCCTATGCGCTGACGGCGGGCGGCGTGGTGCGTGAAGCGTGGCGGAGGGTGGTCCGGTTCGACCTGTTCAACGAGTTTTCGCTGATGACGGTGGCGACGGTCGGCGCGTTCATTCTCGGCGAGTATGCCGAGGGGGTGACGGTGATGCTGTTCTACTGTATCGGCGAACTGTTTCAGGAGGCCGCGTTGAACCGGGCGCGCCGTTCCATCGCCGCGCTGGTGGATGTGCGTCCCAGGCTGGCGACGGTGGTGGAGGGGGGCAGGGCAGCCGTGGTACCTGCGGGAGAGGTGGCGATCGGCAGCCGCATCCGGGTCAATCCCGGGGAGCGGGTTCCGCTGGACGGCAAGCTGCTGTCGGAACGGGCGGAATTCAATGCGGCCGCCCTGACGGGCGAAAGCCGTCCGGTGGCGGTTTCGGCCGGAGACACGGTGCTGGCCGGAATGGTCAACGGCGCCAATGCGGTGGAGCTTGAGGTGAGCAGCCGTTTCGAGGATACCATGCTGTCGCGGATTCTGAAGCTGGTGGAGGAGGCCTCGGAGCGCAAGTCCAGACTGCAGCACTTCATTGGCCGGTTCGCCCGCGTCTACACGCCGATCGTGACCGCGCTGGCGGCGGCGCTGGTGATTCTGCCGTTCTTTTTCGTCGCGGAATACGAGTTCGGCGACTGGTTCTACCGGGGACTGGTGTTTCTGGTGCTTTCGTGTCCCTGTGCGCTGGTGATCTCCATTCCGCTCGGATATTTCGGCGGTATCGGGCTGGCGTCGCGCAACGGCATCCTCTTCAAAGGCTCCAACTATCTGGACATGCTCACGAAAGTGGATACGGTGGTGCTGGATAAAACCGGTACGCTGACCAAAGGAAACTTCAAGGTGATCGAGGTCGATCACGCCGACCATGTGAGCCGCGAGGAGCTGTTGGCCGCGGCGGTGGCGGTCGAGCGCCGCAGCAATCATCCGGTCGCGCGGGCGATCCGGGAGTTCGCTCCGGAGGCCGATGCCGGAATCGCCGAGGTCAGCGTCACGGAGGTTCCCGGGCGCGGGCTGAAAGGCGTGGCCGACGGGCGGGAGGTGCTGGCCGGAAGCACCCGCTTCCTGCAGGAGGCCGGGATCGCTTTCCCGGAGAAGCTGGCGGAGCTGCCGCAGACGGTCGTCGCGGTTGCGGTCGGCGGCGCCTATGCGGGGGCGTTCATTATCGCCGATGAATTGAAGCCGGATGCCGTTGCCGCGATCGCCGCGCTGCGGAATCTGGGGTTGCGTACCGTGATCCTGTCGGGCGACCGTACGCCGCTGGTCCGGGCCGTCGGCCGCGAGCTGGGTGTGGATGAAGCTGTCGGGGAACTGCTGCCCGACCGGAAGCTCGAAGAGGTGAAGAAACTTCAACTGCAGGGGCGCCGGGTCGCTTTCACCGGCGACGGGATCAACGACTCGCCCGCACTGGCGCTGGCGGAGGTCGGCATCGCGATGGGCGGCCTCGGCAGCGACGCCGCAATCGAGGTGGCCGACGTGGTGATTCAGGATGACCGCCCGTCGAAGATCGCGGCCGCGATTCAGGCCGGGCGCCTGACCCGGCGGATCGTCTGGGAGAATATCGTTCTGGCCGTCGCGGTGAAAGTGCTGGTGCTGCTGGCCGGAAGTTTCGGCATGGCGAACCTCTGGGAGGCCGTGTTTGCGGACGTGGGCGTCGCGGTGCTCGCGATCCTGAATGCGATGCGGCTGCAGCAAATGCGGCTGGACGAGGTCAGCCGACGTTGATCACACTGTTCAAGGTGCCGAAATCGTTGGCGGCGAAGTTGGGATTGGATTCGTCCAGAACCCACTCGCCGTCCACCACGAATTTGTATTCATAGGTGCCGGGAGCGAGATGAATCGTACAGCCGTAAGCGGATGTTTCCGGGGAGTAGGCCATCGGCAGAAGCTCCGGATCCCAGTCGTTGAAGGAGCCGGCGACGCCGACGGATTTCCCGGGAGCGGCCTGATAGCTCAGTTCCACTGTGTGCAGGTTCTGATTGTCTTCAGAAAGGCTCAATTTCACCATGGGGCACCTCCGGATTTACACGTCAATCTCTCCAACCAATTTTATTAATATACATTCCGGAAGCGGAAATATCAAATTAAAAAGTTAATATTCGCCGATTCTTTTTCAGGAGACAATCGGAAAATCTTCACCTGCCGGGCTGTTGCGGGAGGAGTCAGCGCATCCGGTAGTGGCGGCGGTAGGCGTCCGGCGACATGCCGTTCAGCGCCTTGAACCGCCTGCTGAAATGAAACGGGTCCACATAGCCGAAGCGCGCCGCCACCTGCGCCAGCGTGAGGCCGGTCGAAATCAGCATTTCGGCCGCGAGCTGCAGCTTCATCCGGTCGAGGTAGAGCTTCGGCGGCATGCCGGTGTATGCGTGAAACGCCCGGCGGAAGTGGGACTCCGAGAGGCCGCACTCCTTCGCCATCTCCCCGACGGTCCACCAGCGTTCCGGGGTACGCCGGAGTTCCACCAGCAGGGCCGCAAATGCGGAGGAGCCGCCGATTGAAAGCTCCAGATTTTCCGCATGAAGCTCCAGCAGCAGCTGTTGCAGCATCGTCGCCGCCTTCAGTTGCGCGAACAGCGTCGGTTCCAGGGCGGTTTCGATGATCCGGCCGACCCGCCGCACCGGACCGCAACTGAACACCCCGTCCGCGATGATTCCGGCCTCGCGCAGCGCGTCGGCGGTCCGGCCGCAAAAGCAGATCGAATCCTCCAGATAGTACGACGCGTTGCCGCCGTACAGCTGCGCGGTTCCCGGCATGGCCATCACCAGCTCGCCCGCGTGAAATTCCCGGCTCTGCCCGGTGTCGGCGTTGTGATAGATCCCTTCGCCCTCCACCAGATGCGACAGGCAGTAGAAGTCGAAACTGCGCCGGAAGCCCGGCGGCTGCTCCAGCACGCCGCCCCGCAACAGCCGCGAGCCGTGGATGATCGCCAGCCCGAAGGCGGCCAGCTCCGGCGGAACCGTTCCGACGATCCGGTGCACCTGGCGGCGGCCGCCGTCGAATCTGTCATAGGCAATGATCGGTTTATCCATGTGCAACGCTCCTGTTTTCGGGTATAATATAGAGTGAACCGTTTGAAAATCCAAATAGAAGAAACAGGAAATCCATGCCATGAACCGAAATCATCCGATCTTAGCCTTGCTGTTGTTGTTCACCGCCGCCGCCCCCGCCGCCGTGGTCTTTGACTTCCGGGTGACGGACCGGCCGGTCGCCGTCGGTGCCGACGGCAGGGAGCTTGCCCCGCTGACCGCCGGGAATCTGAACATCCGGCCGGAAGCCGGTCTGCACGGCGGCGCTTTGCAGTGCGACCGGGGATTACTGGTCTATCCGGGCGGCGTGGTCCCGGCGGAGCGCGGCACCGTCGAAGCATGGGTCGCTCCGCTGGAATCCGGCACCGGCAACGGTTTTTACTTCTTCACCGGCGACGCGGACGAGTGGGGGCCCGAAGGGATGCCCCGGCTCTGGTTCTGGGAGGGAAGGCCGCGTTTCGACGTCGACCCCGGCCCGCGCCTGATTGCGGAACGGCTCCCGGCGGGCAGTGCGTGGCGGCCCGGTCTCTGGACCCATCTGGCCGCCACCTATGACCGCTCCGGCATGGTCGAACTCTATGTGAACGGCAGGCTGTTGACCCGTAAAAGCGTGACGCCGTGGACTCCGTCGCCGCGCCGCGGGCTGGTGATCGGCGCGGGGCGCAACCTTGCGAACAACGGCTTCAATCGCGGCAACGCCCTGATCGATTCGGTGCGCATTTACGACGAGGTGCTGGACGCCGCCGCCATCCGCCGCCGCCATGAAGCGGTCCGGATGCCGCAGCTCGCGGTCGCGTCTCCGGGCCACACCGTGCTGGCTTCGCCGGAGGAGCCGGTAACGCTGCGTTTCACCAACCGGGGGAGCGCCCCGGCGGATACGGTTGTGGAGTGGCGGTTCCCGGCTTCGGGCCGCACCGGCTCCGTTCCGCTCCGGCTGGCTCCCGGCGAAAGCGGCCCGGTCATGCTGCCCGGCGCGGGAAGCGCCTCCGGCGACGGTGACGCGGCGCTGGAACTCTCGTGGCGGGAAGGAGTCGCGAACCGTACCCGCCGCAGTGAACGGCTCCCCTTTTACCTGCCGCCTCCGCAGCCCGAACCGGTCCGCAACGCTCCGGCATGGCGGCTGGTGCGCGACATCGACTGCTTTGCCGAAGTCCCCGCCGCGCAGGTCGGCGGCGCGAAGGCGGTCCGCAACGGCAAACTCGCCTACCGGGAGGCCGGAGAGAAGCCGCACGACCGCTTCGCCTATACCGTGAAGCTCTCCGGCAGGCGGCGGGGGGTGCGCGTGACTGCGACTTTTCCGGACGACCGCAAGCGGGAAATCATGTTTTCGCACAGCGTCCCTGATTGGCATCCCGCCGGAGTGTACGGCACGGAACAGCAGGTGCTCGGCTCCGGCATCCTGACCGGCGGCGAATACCCGGTTTCCGGCGGAGCGGTCACCCGGGAATACCGGTTCATCGCCCCGGATGACCAGCTCGCGCTGATCGTCGAATCCTACGCGCCCGGCCAGCCGGCGGCGGTCTGTTCGCTGAAGGTCGAGGAGGCTCCGGAGGGAACCCGGCTCGGCCCGGCGCTGCCCGCCGCCGTCGCCGGGGCGAAGCTGCACCGCGACAGCGGCCTCTACTGGGAGGACCCGGTGATCACCCAGTGTTTCGACTGGGCGGGGCTGGACTATGCCGGCTTCGACCGCGCCTTTTCCGATGCGATGGACTATTTTGCGATGACCGGGCAGACGATGCTGGTGTTTCCGGTCGTCTGGTACAACGGCCCGCTGTACGACAGCAAGGCGGAGCCGGGCTGCTGGCCGAACGGGATGCGCTTTTTGCCGCCGGAGTATCCGCGGTTGGTCGCGAAACGCTGTTCCGAGCGGGGCGTCGGCTTCCTGCCCACCTTCAATATGTGGAAGCTGCCGTCGCTCGCACCGCTGGTCGGTTCGCCGGATGAGGTGGCCGCGGGCAAGCCGCTGCTGAACACCGTCACACGCGACGGCAGGGTGCTGACCTCGACCGACTGGCAGAAACCGCCTCATCTGAACGCGCTGCGCCCCGAGGTGCAACAGGCGGTGCTCCGGCTGGTCGAGGAAGTCAATGCGATGTGCGCGGACCAGCCCGCGTACCGGGGGATCGGTTTCGCGCTGTGGTGCGGTGTGCCGATGCAGCTCGGGCTGGACCTCTATGTCAGCTACGACGACTGGACGATGAACGAATTTGCGAAGTTCCGGGGCGAAGCGTTGCCGGGCAGGCCGGGCGACCGGAGCCGTTTCGGGGAGCGTTCGCGATGGATTCTGCAGGAGCCTGCCCGGCGCGCCGCCTTCCTGCGTTGGCGCTGCGACCGGATCAGCTCTTTCTATGAAGCCGTCGCCGACCGGCTGCGCGCCGCGAAAGCCGACGCGGAACTGCGGCTGATGATCCTCTATCCGCTCCCGGACCGTCCCGGCGTCGACACCGCCGCGAAGCTGCTCGAACAGGGGCTGGACCTCGACCGGCTGGAAAAACATCCCGCGATCCGGCTCGACCGCATGGTCAACCAGACCGATGCCCGCCAGCAGGAGAAGTATCCGCAGAACGGCGAGGTGGTGCATCACCGGGTCGAACCGTCGCCGGAATTCCAGCGCCCCTTCCTGGACCGCCGCATTTCCGCGACCATCCACCAGCAGTACTTTGAATCCCACGGCGTATTGGGCCGCGCCGAAACGCCGAAGCTGCGGCTGCCGCCGCCGTGGACGCGCGAAGCTCCGGGGCGCTGCACCCAGCCGGTTCCGCATGGGATGTATTTCAACGGCTACTATGCGATGTGCCTCGCGCTTTTTGACGCGCAGGAGCTGAACATCGGCGGTTTCACCCTCGGGCTGCACGGGCAGGAACCGGAAGCCTCCGACTGGACCCGCCGTTACCGCACACTGCCCCGCGTCCGCTTCACCGACGTGGCGGAGTACGGCGGCGCGATCCTCCGCCGCGCCGAAGCCGAGGGAAGCGACTGGTACTATCTGGTGAATCCGACGCCGCAGCCGGTCGCTCTGCGGCTGCGCGCCACGGGGCCGGAGCTGCGCTCGCCGGTGGACAACGCGCCGCTTCCCGCCGCGCTTGCCGTGCCGCCCTGCGGGCTGGAGGTGTGGCGGACCGCCCCCGGCAAAACCGGTTCCGCGCTGGAGATCGTCCGATGAAACGGCTGCTGTCCACGTTCTGCTTCGCCGCGCTGGCGGCGGCCGCCGGAACCGTCGCGTTTCCGGATGCGGTGACGCTCGACAACGGCCATATCCGGGTCGGCGTCTCTCCGGCAGCCGGGCGGATCGTCGATTTCGCGCCGAGCGGCGGCGGCAACCTGCTGTGGCTGAATACCGGGGCGGAGGTGCGCGAACAGCGCGGCTCCGGCCGATGGGTGAACTATGGCGGCGACCGGCTGTGGCCGGAGCTGTACAACTACTGGCGCAGCATTCGCCGCGTCAATATCCCCGACCCGCAGATCGACGGCGGCGGCTGGGTACTTGTGGAGCGTGCGCCGCTGGCGCTGACCATCCGCAGCCGGGTTTCGGAGTCGCTGGGCTGTCGGGCGCTTCGTCGCATCGAACTCGTCCCGGGCCGGCCGCGGCTGGCCGTGACGAACCGGCTGGAACAGGTCGAACCGACTCCGTTTCCGGTACAGCTCTGGCCGGTCACGCAGATTCCTCCGGCGGAGTATTACTTTTTCGCGACGGCTCCGGCGCGGGTTCCATACCGGATCAGCTCCGACGAGCAGGGCGGAATCACCGTTTTGCCGGAACAGCTGGTCTACCGTGCGCCGCGCGGCACCACGACCAAGCTGACCGGCAACGGCGAATGGCTCGCCGCCCGTTTCGGAGAACTATTGCTGGTGCAGGCGTCGCGCCACGCGCCGGGAGCCTGTTACCCGGAGGGCGGTTCGCAGCTGCTCTTCACCGGTCCGCGTTACGCGGAGCTTGAATTCTGCGGCGGCCTCCGCCACCTGAAACCCGGCGAGGCCGTCGAAAACACCGTTTACTGGGAGCTGGTCCGGCTTCCCCGGGACGCCGGGGAAACCGGAGCCGCCCGTGTCACCCGAACCACAGCACACAATCTGTTACAAGGAAAAACGCAACCATGAATGAGTCCAGAATCGGAGTCGCCCTGCTCGCCGCGGGCGGGCGCAGCATGATCACCCGCTTCCTGTTCGCCGGGAGCGCCCGGATCGAACTGGCCGCGCTGTACGATCCCGACCGCGCCGTCGCCGAAACCCGCCGCAGGGAGCTGGGATTTCCCGAAGCGCGCATCTGCGGCAGCTGTCAGGAGGCGCTCGCCGTGCCCGGGGTGGAGTGGGCGATGGTTTTTTCGCCGAATTGCTTTCACGCCGAACAGATCGTCGCCTCCTTCGAGGCGGGCAAGCACGTGTTCACCGAGAAGCCGCTCGCCACCTCCATCGGCGACTGTGTGCGGATTTTCGAGGCCCACCGCCGGAGCGGCCGCCACTTCGCGACCGGTTTCGTGCTGCGTTATTCGCCGATCTACCGCAAGGTCAAGGCGCTGCTCGACGCCGGAACCATCGGCCGGATTCTCAGCATCGACGCCAATGAGAATATCCGTCCGGAGCATGGCGCGTACATCATGCGCAACTGGCGGCGGCGCCGGGAGCTCTCCGGATCGCACATTCTCGAGAAATGCTGTCATGACCTTGATCTGCTGAACTGGTTCACCGGCTCGCTTCCGGTCCGGGCGGCGTCGTTCGCCGGGCTGGATTTCTTCACGCCGGAAAACGAATGTTTCAACACGAAGTTCAAAGGCTGGGGGCCGGAGGGCTGTTCGCCTTTCGACTCGCCGTGGGGCGGCGATCCGCACGCGACGCCGTCGCCCTTCACCAGCGACAAGGACATCATCGACAACCAGGTGGCGATCCTGCAATACCGGAACGGGGTCCGGGCGACCTTTCAGGCGACGCTCTCCAACGCGATTCCGGAGCGGCGGATATACTTCTCCGGCACCGAGGGAACGCTGATCGTCGAACTCTACGGCGGCACGATCACCTGGAAGCGGATCGACGAGGAGGCCTCCCATACCTACCGGCCTTCCGGCTGCGACGGCCATGGCGGCGGCGATCCTGAAATCATGGCCGGGCTTCGCGATACGATGCTTCACGGCACCCCGCCCGCATGCAGCGGCAACGAGGGGCTGGACAGCGCGGTCGCGGCGGTAGCGATCGACACCGCCGCCCGCGAGGAGCGTATTTTCAACCTCGAACCGGTCTGGAAACAACTGAACCGCTGAATGGAAAGGAGAACCGAACCATGAAACAGATTTTCATCGATATGGCCTGCGCCTCTTCCAATTCTCCTGCTGCCGCTCTGCGCGAAAGAGAGAAGGAGGGGACGGCGGATACGCCCCCCGCATCCCGCCGTTTAAGGCCGTTTACCCTCATTGAGCTGCTCATTGTGATAGCAATCATCGCAATTCTCGCCTCGATGCTGCTGCCCGCGCTCAACAAGGCCCGCTCCAAAGCGCAGGAGTCCGGCTGCCGCAGCAACCAGCGCCAGATGGGGCAGGCGGCGATGTTCTATGTGGGTGATTTCCACGAATACTTTCCGCGCGGCCGGATGGAGCCGAATCAGAAGTGGCTGACCGAAAACTACAACAACCAGACCAACCAGCTTGCGGCGTTGAACCGCTACGTTCCGGCCAAAGTCTTCGTGTGTCCGGGGGCGTGGGATGACGAGGAGGCGGTCTATACGCCCGACCCGGCCAACCCGGATGAGCGGTGCAGCTTCAAAGTCAACGGCGCGATCTGCAACTATCGAGGTGAAAGCGGCGCCAGACTCTCGCGGATCCGGGAACCGTCCAAACTGATCTACACGATGGACGAAGGCCGCCACCGCCTGAACATCACGATCATGAATACATTCAGAAGCGGCGACCTGCACAGCGGCGGCGCACGCCATATCAAGGTTAACCGCATCATTCACGGCCGCAAGCTGAACATTCTCTATACCGACGGGCATGTCGGAATGCGCACTCCGTATCAAATGGATGGCGGCAACGCTCCCGGCGACCTTGAACACATCGACTTCGGCACCGACTCCACCGGCAAACTGCTGTTCTGAGGCTCCCGTTGCAGCACGGCGTAAACTCATAATTTCCGGAAAAAAATCCGTGAACGGCTTGATAAAACTATTTCTATATAGTAATTTTATATATCGTAATATGTGATATAAGAATAGTGTTGGTTGGAAAGGAGCATCGTCATGGAGTTTTATGAAGCTGTAGAAAAACGCCGCACCGTCCGGGACTTTACCGAAAAACGGGTTCCCGATGAAATCCTGAACCGCATTCTGGAGGCCGGTTTGAAAGCTCCGTCGCACGACCATGCCCGGGACTGGCATTTCGTGGTTCTGCGCCGGCCGGAGCGCATCGCCGAAATCCTGCGGCATGTCGCCGGCGGCGCGGAGGTGCAGACGGATATCATCAATCACTGGAACACTGCCACGGAATGTCAGAAATCGATGTATTACGACGCGCTTCCCAAGCAGGTGAAAATGCTTTCGCAAAGCCGGTGCCTGGTGCTGCCGCTGTTCCGCGCCGGAGCCGACCTGATGACGCCGCGCGACATCAGTTCGCTGAACTCCTTCGCGTCGGTCTGGTGCCTGATCCAGAACATCCTGCTGGCGGCGACCGCCGAACATCTGGCGTGTTCGCTGCGGATTCCGATCCGGGACGAGGAGTCCTACGTGCTGCAATGCGTTCACGCGCCGGAGGGCTACCGGATGCCCTGCTATCTCGCGGTCGGCTACGCTGCGCCGGATGCGAAGATCATCCGGCAGACCGAACTTTCGGTCGCCGAACGCATTCACGCCGAAAGCTGGTGACGCCGGGATCATTTCCGGTCCGCTGGCGGAGAAGATTTATTTGCGTATAGGTGGCTCGCTTCCGTAAAGTTCGATCTCGTCGAGGTATCCGCCTTTGCCGTCGGGATAACGGAGGACAATCCGGATAAAACGGGCTTTGACGGGGACAAGGTCGATTTCAGCCCAGCGGTCGCCGGTCCATTCCGGCTTGCCGGAGGCGATGGTGCGGAATGTCGCGCCGTCAGTGCCGGCCTGAAGTTCCCAGGAGTCCGGACGGGGATTGCGGCCGTGGCGGAGCCGGAGACGTTTGACAATGTACTCTTTGCCGAGATCGAAGCAGGGGGCGGCTTCCCGTTCGAAAAAGCGCACGTTTCCCGGCCGGGTGAGCTTGCCTTTGAATTCGGTGACGGTGGATTTCTCAAGGTCGTCCTGAACTTCGGCTCCCGCCGGATAGGTGTAGGTCGCTCCGGTGCGGATCGCAAATTCGGGATACTCTTTTTCAGTCCGGTAAGGATTGTCGGTGAGCAGCCAGAGATGTCTGGTGCGGTCGAGCCTCAGCGTATGGACAGCGTTGACCGTCGCCAGGCGTTTGCCGTCGCCGCCGGTCAGCGCGGCAACCACCGGGTAGGGACGGTCGAAGCGGAAAAAGCGGCTGTCGGCGGGCGTGGCGACGGTGAATGTATAAGCGGTGATTGCGCCGCCTTTCAGCGCCGGGATTTCAATGGAGGCCGGTTCGATTTTCCAGCCCGGATAGGCTTGCAGCGTGAGCTTGCCGCCGGCGAAATCGGCGGGCGCCGCAAGCTGGACGGTCGCTTTCAATGATTCGCCGGGAATCAATTCGGGTGTATGCGGGTCTTCGGCATTGGCGCCGGAAGCACCGGAAAGTTCCATGCCCGGCAGCGGCGCTCCCCCGGCGAAAAGATAGAGGATGCCTGCGCTTTTGATTTCGGGCAGCCGGAAAATCGTTTCAGCGCCGTCGCGCCGGAAGTCGATCTTGCGAAGCCCGGCGGTTTCGGCCGGACCGTAGAACGCATGGGCGAATTTCAGGCCGGCGGGGAGTGTCACCGCCAGCTCGCCCGCCGGGATGCTCCGGTAGGTGGAGCCGGAGACGATCAGCGCGGCGTTGCCGTCGGGATCGACTTGAGGCAGTTCGACCCGCAGTTCGCCGTTGCAGGCGGCGCTGTGGCGGCTGGCCGGTTTCAGCCCGGCGCGGGCGAGCTGTTCGCCGAACCATTCCCGGACGACCTCGTTTCCTGCGCTTTCCGGGCGCAGTGCGCCGAGCCGGGTATTGTAATAGTAGGCTCTGCCTTTGCCGTAGCGGTTCTCCGTGATCCAGCCGGCCTTGAAGTTGCGGACCGCATCCTCCCGGTTGACCAGCCGGGCGGTGGTCAGGCCGACCAGAATCTTGCCGTCGGCGCGCACGAGGTTGCCGTGGGGCGTGTTATACCAGAGGTCGTCCGGCGATACTTCAATGCCGGTGTACACTCCTTGGTATCGAACGCCGAGGACCGGTTCGAGCCGGTCGGAGGGGATATGGTGTTCGTCGAAGCCGCCGGAACGCATATCGGCGAACAGCACGCCGCCGTTTTTGACGAATCCGGCGATGTTCTCCGCTTCACTCGCCTTGAGGTGTTCGGCATTGATCAGGAAGAGCGCGTCGAAGCGGTTCAGGAATTCCGGTGCCAGCTTGCCGTAGGGGATCGTTTCGACCCAATAGCCGAGTCCGCGCAAATGCGAATAGACGCTGAGCCGGTCGTTGATCGAATAATCCCACCAGCTGCGGCCGGTGTCGGCGGCCAGCGCCGTATCGCGCTGCGGCACCAGAAACGCGATGCGGGGGATATTTTCCGCCGGGAAAGCACGGCTCCAGAAGGTTTCCCGGCGGTGGATCGCCGCCGTGAAGCGCGGGAGGTAGAAGAAACGGTCGCGCCGGGTGCCGTCCGGATGGGTCAGGCTGAAAGTCGCGTAGTCCCGTTCACCCCCGAAGTTGCCGATCACGAAGAAGTTGATGCCGCGCAGGCCGTTGCCGAGCAGCCGCCAGTAGGTCTGGGCGAACTGCCAGCCGGGACCGGCATGGTTGTTGCTTTCGGCGGAGAACACGCCGCGCACACCGTGATCGGCGGGATCGACCGGACGCAGCGCGTTGAAGAAGTAGTTGATTTCGTAGGCGTTGCGGTCTCCGTGGCCGTACTGGTCGATGCCGTACCATCCCTGGCCATAGGTGCGGCCGAGCGCGGCGAGGCGTTCATGGTTGACCATGCGGTTGCGCATCGGGTGGGGCATTTCCAGCGAGCACTGGGTGGATTTGGAGATCACCGGGCGTTTCCGGGGATCGCCCCTGCGGATCGCGGCGAAATAGTCGGCGAGGTAATCGGCGAACGCCTCCTCCTGAAAGTCGCGCCAGTCCAGCCAGCCGCCGGGATTCCGTTGCAGCTCAGCGATGGCGGGGGGCTGCGCCTGGTTGAAATCGGTGTAATTGGCATTCCATGCTTTGTTCAGCACGGCGAGGTCGTTTTTATAGGCTTTTTTCAGGTATTTCACAAAAGCGGCCCGGGCCTCCGGGGAGTAGTCCAGCGGCGGTTCGAGTTCGTTGTCGATGCCCCACATGAAGATATTGGGGAACTTGCCGCTGAAGTGCCGGGCGGTATTCTCCGCGCAGTCGAGCACGTACTGCCGGGTGCGCGGATCGAACAAATTGATCGCGGTCCTTTTGTGATAGGTGCCGTCGTCGGCCTGGGAGTGGCGGATCGGGCCGTATTTTTTCGGGTGGCTGCCGCTGAGCGAGTGCGCGGCCCAGACGTTGAAGAAGAACAGGCCGTTGCGCCCCTTTTCCCAGTCGGCGGAGCACGGTTTGCCCTGATAAAATTCATAACAGGCGTGCTGGAGTTCGGTGAAGTTCATGCCGATCTGCGGCACGACCCGGAAAAAGTCGTCGCCGAGGATGCCGAGCGGGAAAAAGTTCCTGCTCTGCTCCAGTTTGTCGTTCAGCTCCGTCGAATAGGTCGACGGGAAAGCCACTGCGGGAATCCGCGCTTCCGGCCTGGTGGTGTCCACGTCCCGGAACAGCGGTTCGGCGCTTCCCGCGCCGAATGCGATGCCAAGTCCGAGCAGCAAAGCGGTCTGTTTCAATCTCATGAATCGTCTCCTTTCCGGGGAATTTTCAGCGCAGGTCAAGTCCATAAACCATCACCGGGGAGCCGGAGAGTTTCAGCGTGACCTTGCCGTCAGCCGCCGGAATTTTCCGGGCGCGGCCGATCGAATCGATCACGGTGACTTCGCCGCCGGCGGCCTTGAATACGTGGTTCCGTTCGGTCGGCCACGCCTTGACCCACGGTTCGGCGTGCTTGAAGTCCGGCGTGTTCCGGCTCTGGAAATACCCGTCGATGCGGTCGTACAGAATCGCCAGATCACCGCGCGGCGTATCGAAAAGCATCCCCTTGACCTCCTCGTCGCCTCTGGCCTTGAATTCCAGATACTTGAGGAATTTCGCACCGTCCAGCTCCTCGGCGGTGGCGGCGTAAGCCATTGCGGCAGGTTTCAGCGACAGGTCGCGCATCAGCATGCCGTAGTGATATTCCACGTCTTTGGGATTGACTCCGCCGATATCATGCCAGGTCGAATCGTTGAGCTGGTAGACCTGAACCGACTCCATTCCTTCGGCCAGCGCGAGCGCCAATGTCAGCAGGATGTTGTCGCCGCTCTGGCGGTAGGAATCCTTCCACCAGTCGTTGGGATGGGTGGCGGCGTAGGCTTCGGTGATGATCAACGGCTTGTCGCCGAGTTCCCGGACGATTTTCCTGTAAGCGCGGATGGTGCCGATGTAGTTCCAGTCGCGGCGGGGATTGTCCGGCGTCTGGTTGCCGCGCCCCGGATGGAACGCGATGCCGTCGAGCAGGTCGTAGGCCCCGAACTCCTTGAGCAGCTTCAGGAAACCGGTATCCTGCCCGGCGAGGCCGAGGCTGTAGATTTTCACTTTGCGGCCATTCTCCTTGCGGACCTGATCGATGGTTTTGTACCAGTCGGCGTAGCATTGGGCGGCTTCACGCTTTTTGGCATCTCCGGTACTCTTGCCCTTGGTCGACATATTCCACTCGTTCCCGAATTCATAGATCGGATTACCGGCGGCGTCGAATCCGGCGAGCAGCTTGTCCAGCTCGCGTCTGCGCTGTTCCGGATCGGGCCACTGGGTGCGTTTGACGTTGCTGTGGGCGAAGGCGATCATCCCGTATTCCGGCGGCAGTTTGCGGTTGTCGTCATGGCGGAGGTGGCGGACGCCGAGGCGGTTCAGCAGCGCCAGCGCCGCTTCCCGGCTCGGCTGCGGGAAGAAGGCCGCAATTCCGAAGATGCTCCGATCCTTATGTTCGAAACGGTGCGGCGGCAGCACCGCGACATTGGTGCGGGTGAAATAGCGCCTGCCGTCCACGGTTGCGGCGGCTTCGGCAAAGTAGAGTTCGCGTTTCCCGGCGGGCAGGGGGAAGATGTACTCCTTTTCTTCGCCGGGAGCCAGGGTTACCGTTTCCCGGCGGTCGAGGGGGAGATTTCCGTCATAGTCGCGGGCGCTCACGGTCAGGGCAATATTCCGTAGCTCGCGGCCGGAGGTATTGGCCAGCGCGAGTTTCAATTCCGCCGGGATATTCCCGGTTTCAAAGAGATTGAAATCCCGGCCGGTCGAGAGGGTGAGGGCGACCGGGCGGCCGTGGAAGCGGGCTGCTGCGGCGGCTCCCGAAGTGTTGGGAGGAGTTACGAAAAAAGAGGCGTCCGCAACATAGGTGTCAGAGTCTTTGTCGCGTTTCTTGAAATTCAGGTGTTGGGTGTGGTGGTCGTTCCAGGAGTGGTTGCCGGTGACCAGCATCCAGAGGGTGGAGGCTTTTCCGTTGAAGGGGCGGAAATAACCGTCGCGGACTTCAAACGGAACGCCGCCTCCGGCGTGTTCGGTCCAAAGCCCGGATTTGTACAGCTCCTTGCCCTTTCGGGTCGCATCCAATGGCCGCACCGTGAGCTGGGTGCCCCCGACATTGATCCCTTTGGGGGCGGTCAAGGTGTATTCGGCGTCGATGCGCTCCGGTTTCACGGTATAGACCGCGCCGAAACTCACCTTGCCGGTCGGATCGTTTTTCGTCTCATAGCTGATCTTTACCCGGTCGTTGCCGATTCTTTCAGCGGAAACGCCGATGCCGGATTGCGGCGCTCCCCAGCCGATGCGCAGGTCGCCGAGCTGCAGCAGGCGGTTTCCGGCGGCGTCGCGGATGACGGCCTGTCCGTTGTCGACCTGAAAAATATAACCGGGCTGTCTGATTTCGATATCGGCGGCGGCGCACAGCAGGCCGCCCGCCAGCGCGAATGCGCCGAGAGTCTGTCTGATCATGTCTGTCTCTTTCGTGTGTTGCGGAACAATAATGGTTATCTGGTCGGATACCAGAAGTTTCCGTCGGTGGCGGAACCTTTCTGGTAAACGCTGGAGTGTTCGATAAGCGTCAGTTCGCGGGGATTGACGCCGAATTTCAGATTTTCCGCATGGCCGTCCAGCGCCGCGAAATTCGACCCGGAGTTCTGGTGGTCGCGGAGGGTGTTCGGCGAATTGGTGAAGCGGCTCTGGGTTCTGGCATTGTAAGTCTGGTAATTGTCGGTGAAAGTCGGGACGTCGTATTCCAATACCATCACGCTGCGGGTCGGAATATTGCAGCGGGTGACCTTGCCGTTCATTTTTCCGGAATACCGGATCAGCCGGGAGTTCATGGAGTAGTTTCCGCGGCCGTTGTTGATCTGATACCAGGTGCCGACATCGCCGAGTCCGGGTACATATTTATCGAGCGGTTTTGATTCCATATCGGTCCGGCGGGTATTGCCGGGACAGATAAAGGTTTTCCGCCCATACCCGTAGTTCAGGTATTGATACCACATCCAGTAGGACGAATTGTAATCCACCCCCTTGTCTGAGCTGCCGGTTCCATTGCTGGGACGCCCTTTGTGAGTGGGAAGCTGATCCTTGTTGTCACTCGCGTAAATCTGCAACCCCGCCGCGAGGTTTTTCATATTGCCGAGGCAGGTGGACAATTGCGATTTGGCGCGCGCCCTGTTCAGGGCCGGCAGCAGCATGCTCGCCAGAATCGCGATGATCGCTATCACCACGAGCAGCTCAATAAGTGTGAATAAATGGAGGTGCGTTTTCATGGTAATTGTCCTTTCTGTTTGGTCGGGTAAAGAATCAGGAAACATGTGAATTGCTTTCAGGTGGAGTGGTCAGGACCATTGGCACGACCGTGTGGACCGGGGCTTCGTTCGGATGCCGCAGTTTGTGCTGGATGCGCAAAGCGGCATGCCGGCCGAGCTGGTAGGGATCGGTATGCAGGCTGATGATTTCCGAACACGTTCCGGGATGATGGTCGAAAGCGACCAGTTGAATATCTTCCGGTATCCGAAACCCATTCAACAGAAGCATGGTCTTGATTGCCCGGGCCGCATCGATATGGCTGACGACCAGCGCTTCCGGCAGGTCTTTTTCCGCGATCCAGTGATGGATCGCTTCGATGAAAGTCGGCAGTTGCGTATTCGGTTGAAGGCGGAAGTCTTCCGGCCTGACATTGAGTGAGTTGCGCAGCAATTCCATCTGGAAACCGGCATACCGTTCCAGCCCGAACGGAGCCATCAGAAAACCGATGCGCCGGATGCCCCGCCGGAGCAGGTAACGACAGGCCTCCACGCTCGCCTCGAAGTTGTTGACCGTGACCATATCCTCGGTGCTGCTGTAAATGTCCCCGGAGGCGATGATGTACACAATATGTTGTTTCCGCAGGGCGGCGCGCAGTTCTTCCGAGGGAAAGCCGAGCAGGATCACCCCTTCCGCCGTCGTCGCTCCGGGAAGTTCGGCCGTCCCGGCCGGAAGCGTTTGCAACCGGAGCCGGGCTCCGACTTTCTCCAGTGTTTCGCGAATGCCGGAGGCGACCGTGGCAAAGTATTCGAGTGCGAACGGATCGTTCTGCTCCGGCAAAGGACACATGACCAGACTGACGGCAGCCGTTTCTTCGGCTTCGGATTTCGCATGACCGGAGTTGGTTTTGTATCCGAGTTGCCGGAGCGTTTCCAATACCGTGGTGCGGGTGTGGCGGCTGATGCCGGGCTGATTGTTCAGCACCCTGGAAACGGTGGATTGCGACACGCCTGCCTTGAGGGCCACGTCGGTCATGTTGACCGCATTGCCGTTGCGCCTGATCGCCATTTTGTGCTTTTCTCCTGTAAGTTGTTTCCCTATATTATGGACCGGATGAAAGAAAAAAGCAAGGGCTGTTTTGAATAAAATGCAAAAAAAATATTCTGATTGAATGACTTTATGCGAATATTGAATTAATTTCTAGATTACAGAAAGATTTTGTTACCGTTGATGTTATGTTGATTCATGAAATGGAATATTATTGCATAATATGCAAAAATACTTGTTTCTGTGACGCAAGGCATCTTGGACGTGTGATCGCTGTTCTCAAATAGCACGTGAGTTTTATATTCAGTTTTGTATTGCAGCAAAAACGGGTGCGGGTGTGGCGGCAAACAACTTTTGAACGCAATTTTTACCCGGGAAACGTAATGGCACGGCTCAGCCGGGGGGGCCAAAGGCCGGTGCGTATTTTATTTCGTATCGTTTGTAAGATGCCCTGATATTCGGCGTACATCATTTTTCCAATTTCCTGTTTTATATTCCAGTATGAAATACAGTATTGACGCCGTCTGCAAGTTTCTTGCACCGGGATTTCGCCTTTGGCGACCAAGGCGCTTCGCCCTTGGTCGCTCCAAAAGGAGCGAAATCCCCATTCAGGAAACTTGCACACGGCATGTATTGCGAAATATAAAATACAAACCGGGAAGAGTCCCCTGGCAGGTGAACAGCCTGTATCTGCGGAGCGCTCCAAACAATCCCGAAACAAAACCGGTTCCGGCTATTGCCGAATACCGGAAGCCGTGCTATTTTATAAAATTGTCCATCAAGGTAAGATCAAATGACATATTTTGCAAAACTGAAGAAGTTTTTCTGGTTCTTCGTGAAACTCGCCATCGCAGGCGGGATCGTCGCTTACCTTGCGTTCAAGAATCCGACCGAGATCATCGACGGTTTCCGCAGTTTCAATTATATCTGGCTGGTCCCCGCGTTGCTTTTCTATCTGTTGCACATGCTGGTCTGCGCGTGGCGCTGGCACCGGCTGACCCGGATCCTCGGCGTGCGGCTCTCCGGATTCGAGGCGCTGTCGCTGACCATGCAGGGGTATTTCTTCTCGCTGGTGATTCCCGGCGGAGCGATCGGCGGCGACGTGGTCAAGATGGGAGTGCTTTCCAAACGTACCAGGCCGGGCGCGAAGATGGAGGGGGCGTTCACCATCCTGATGGACCGCATCGTCGGGATGATCGCGCTGTTCGCGCTGGCGCTGCTGCTGCTGGTTCCGGCCGTCCCGGTGCTGATGAAAATCGAGGTGCCCAACATCGCGATCGACGACGGCATGCGGATCCTTTTCATCATCTGCCTGGCGGGGCTTTGCATCGCGGGGCTGGGGGCCAGTTCGGTGATCTTCTTCCACCGTTTCATCGAAAAACTGCCGGTTTTCGGACCGCTGATGAAGTGGGGCGACCGGATCTCCCACGGGATGGTAACCCGGCTGACCTCGGCCACCGATGTCTATCTCGGGTGCTGGCCGGAACTGTGCAAGCTCGTGGTGATCAGCATTTTTTTCGTTCACCTGATGACGGTGGTCCCTTTCGCGTTCCTGATGACGGGGCTCGGATTGCATGTGAATTTGCTGACGCTGGTGATCGCGGTGACCATCGGCAACATCATCGGATTGATTCCGCTGTTTCCGGCGGGAGTCGGCGGGCGCGACGTGGCGACCGTCACGATTCTGGTCGCCGGTTCGGTCGCGGTCGGAGACGCGAAGACCGGGCAGCTGCTGTACACGGCGATCGTGCTGTTTTTCAACCTGATCGGCGGGCTGTTCTTCATCCTCGATCCGGGCCGCCGCAATACGGAACAACTGCTGGAAGAGGAATTGGAAGCGTAGGATAGCGAACCATGGACAACCTGCAACTTGAAATCAATTTTTCCGAACGGCGGAACCGCTTCCGCGATGCGTTGAACGCCGGTGAATTCGTGCTGCTGGTCGAAAACTCGTCACCGGGACGCGACAACGATCCGGCGGCCAGCGCCGACCGGCTGGCCGCGCTGGAAAACGCGGTCCTCGACATCAAGGGGATCAATGCGTCGCTTGCGATCACCGACCGCTGCCACACCGTCGACGTCTGGCGCGCCGCCGAATACGCCAGCGCACTTTCCGCCGAAAACCGCGACCGGCATGTGATCTACCTCTCCGGCCGCGACACCACGCTGAATGAGACCCGCAACCTGATCGATATCGCCGCCAACGCCGGGAACTGCAACATCGTCCCGGCCAGCGGCAGCGTGATTCCGGGGGACAGCGTCCGGGAAAGCCGCAAGCGCACTTTCACCGAGAGCATCGAAATCCTGCAGGAGCTTGCCTCCCATCCTTACGGTTTTTTCTCCGGCGCGACCGTGAATCCCTACCAGTACACCGGCTGGTCGCTGATGGGGCAGTATTTCAAGCTGGTCAAGAAACTTAATTCGGGTGCTTCCTTTCTGGTCACGCAGGCCGGATGGGATATGCTGAAGCTGCAATCGCTGCGCTGGTACCTGACCGGGCGCAGCCTTTTCTACCCGATGATCGCGCGGCTGATCCTGCTGACGCCGGAAAAGGTGGAGCGGATTCTGGCCGGGGAATATCCCGGCATCAGCATCTCCCACGACTTCCAGCGGATTCTGGAGAAGGAACTGCATTACTCCAACACCCAGTTCGAAGCCGCCCAGTACCGGAGGCTGGAGCTTCAGGCCGCCGGTTGCCGGCTGCTCGGTTTCAGCGGTATCCAGCTGGCCGGGGTGGAGCAGCCCGGCAAGGCGAAGATCGCCGCCGAGCGCATTGTGAACGCGCTCCGGGAATTCACCGATTTCGACCACTGGCTTGAGGAGTACAACTCCTATCTGGCGCGCACGGAGATGGCGCCGTTTTCCAGCAGCTTTTATCTGTATGACCGGACGCTGCGCCGTCCTTACCCGGAAAATGACCGGCCGATAGCCAACGAGCTGGATGATCCGATGGTTTCCGGGGCGGAAAAACTCGGTTACAATCTGCGCAAATTCCTGTTCGTCCACGCCGACCGGCAGAAGGCGGACCACCAGCGGCTGTTCAAGAAACTGTTCGCCGGGTGTCGTTCGTGCGATGTGTGCCGGCTGCCCGCCACCTCGTTCGTGTGTACCGAAAACTGTCCCAAGCGGCTCGCGAACGGTCCCTGCGGCGGCGTAAAGCCGAACGGCAACTGCGAAATCTCCAATTCCGAGTGCATCCACTGCAAGGTGGTCCGCCTGGCGGATTGGGCGGGAGAGCTTCCCAAGCTGGAGGATCATATCCTGCCGCCGGGTATCCGCCGCATCCTCTGATCGCTTATTTCTTTCATTTCAAATAAGATCCATAACAGGAGAATTCATCATGGCTCAACTTCTTCCCTTCCACGGGCTGCTGCCCTCCGTCGAACGCGCCGCACAGGTCGCCGCCGTTCCCTATGATGTGGTCAGTTCCCGTGAAGCCGCAGAGCTGGCGAAGGGCAATCCCTATTCGTTCCTGCACGTGTCCCGCCCGGAAATCGACCTCGAATACGGCATCGACCTGCATGACGAGCGCATTTACGCCCAGGCCGCCGCCGCGTTCCAAAAGCTCTGCAAGGAGGTTCCGCTGACGCTGGACAACGGCAAACACCTGTACCTCTACCAGCTCCAGATGGGCGATCACGTGCAGACCGGCATCCTCGGCGCCGCCTCTGCCGAAGAGTACCGCAAGGGGATCATCAAGAAGCATGAAAAGACCCGGCAGGACAAGGAGGACGACCGCACCCGGCATGTGATGGAGCTGCGCAGCCACACCGGCCCGGCCTTTTTCACCTACCGCGACAACAAGACCATCGACGAACTGGTCGCGGCCGAGCTCAAAAAGGCTCCGCTCTTCAACTTCACCGCTCCGGACGGCATCCGTCATACGCTGTGGCGCATCGATGAAGCCGCCAGCGAAAAGCTGTCGAAGGTGTTTGCCGCCGAAGTTCCGGTTTTCTACATCGCCGACGGCCACCACCGCAGCGCCGCTGCCGCCCGGACCGCCGCCGAATGCGCGCCGAAGAACCCGGACCACAACGGCACCGAGGATTACAATTTCTTCCTGACGGTCGCGTTTCCGGCCAGCCAGCTGTCGATTCTGCCGTACAACCGGGTGGTCCGGTCGCTGAACCACAACAGCCCCGCCGGTCTGCTGACCATCCTGAGCGAGCGTTTCCAGGTCTGCCCCGCCGCCGACGGCGTGACCACGAAGCCGGGCGAATTCAAATTCTACATGGCGCACGAGTGGTATGTCGCCCGGCCGAAATTCGATATTGCCAAGCTCGGCGTAATCGAGCAGCTCGATGTCAGCATCCTTCAGGACAATATCCTCGGCCCGATCCTCGGCATCGAAGACCCCCGCACCAGTAAGGATATCGACTTCATCGGCGGCATCCGCGGCACCGCGGAGCTGGAGAAGCTGGTCAATTCGGGCAAATACGCGATCGCCTTCTCCATGTATCCGACCACGGTCGAGCAGCTGATGGCCATCGCCGACGCGGGCGCGATCATGCCGCCGAAATCGACCTGGTTCGAGCCGAAGCTCCGCGACGGCCTGGTCTGCCACAACTTCTGACGGCCCGGCGCATCCGGGGATGTCGCCTTCGGCGACCAAGGGCGAAGCGCCTTGGGCGCCGAAGGCGAAATCCCCGGAGCGGTGCGGGGAGGGGTTAGAGTTTTTGGGAGACGAGCCGGAAGAGTTCGGCGAGGGAGCCGAGCGTGAGCAGCCGCGGGCTGACGATGTCTGCCGGGGCGTCGGGATAGCGCAGGGGAACCGGCGCGGGAATGTGGATGGCCGAACCTCCCAGCTCCAGCACCGGCAGGATATCGGAACTCATCGAGTTGCCGACCATCAGGAACTCCTGCGCGGAAGCGTCCAGATGCTTCAGGAGTTTCCGGTAGTCGGCGGTTTTCTTTTCGCTCATGATTTCGATGTGGTGGAAGTAGCCGAGCAGTCCGGAGTTTTTCAGTTTGCGCTCCTGATCGAGCAGGTCGCCTTTGGTCGCCACGATCAGGCGGCAGCGGCGGCAGAGGAAGGCGAGCAGCGGTTCGGCGTCCGCGAAGGGGATTACCGGGGCGTTGAGCAGCGTCTTGCCGAAGTCGAGAATCCGCCCCACATCCTCCGCCGGAATCCGGCCGCCGGAGCACGCCAGCGCCGTTTCGATCATCGACAAAGTGAAGCTCTTCACCCCATAGCCGTAGACCGGATGGTTTCCGCGTTCGACGGCCACGAGTTTTTCGGCCAGCGCATCGGCGGAGCCGTAAGGGGCGAGCAGCGCCAGAAAGCGGCGCTCGATCTCCCAGAATTGCGCTTCGAGGCTCCACAGCGTATCGTCGGCGTCGAAGGCGATATGATTGATTTTTTTCCAGTCCATTCCGTAATATAGTGCCGGAAAAGGCGAAAGGCAATCCGGCGCGGGATTATTTCTGCCGGGCTTCGCGGTAATGCCGGACCAGTTCCGCCGGAGTTTCGGTGAAACGGGTGCCGAGCAGCGCGTAAAGATGGGTCACGTGCGCCATGCCCACTTCGGCGGCGATCTCCTTGAGGGTGAGGTCGCTCTGGAGGATCAGCTCCATCACGCGGTCGAGGCGCCTGCGGCGGCGGTATTCGCCGGGATCGATGTGGTAGGTCTCCCGGAAAAGCCGCCGGAGGTGGTCCCGGCTTCCTCCGGCCTCTTTCGACAGTGCGGTGAGCGTTTTTTCCCAGTGGACATCCCGGTCGATCAGCTCGCGGAGACGCCCTGCCGGGGTGGAGACGGTCGGGCGGGGAGCGGTGAGGAAAGCGCCGAGAAGCCCGGCGGCGGTGAGCTTCGCGCGGAGGACGGCTTCCGGCAGCTGGCTGCGGAAGCTGTCGACCAGCTCCTGAAAACGGCGGCGCATGGCTTCGGCTTCGGCGCGGGTGAGGTCGACACGGAAGGGAATCGGTACGCCGTCCAGTTGCGCGCCGCTTCCGTCGGGCGTGCGGGTCAGTTCGGGCAGCCGGAACGCGATCACGAAGTTTTCCCGGTCCCGCCCGAATTCAAACCGGCACCGCATGCCGGGGAGCCGCAGGAAGAGATGAGGCGGCGTCTCCGGCCCGTCGTCGCAGAGCATCCGGCCGTCGGCCCGGTAGACCTGCATGCGTTTGATGCCGCTGTAATATAAGCCGAGCCAGTTGGCGGGGACGGTCTGGCTGAAGCGTTCCGCTCTGCGGTAGACGTTTATCGTGATGATGTCGGGAGTGTTCAATCTCGCAATTCCATAAGTTTGGCTTCTTTTCTATAAAATAACACCGGAAACCGGGGATGCAAACCGGACTTGTTTCCGCTATAATAAATACCGGATACTGAAACCGCAACATAAGGAGATTCAGCATGTCGGAATCGGAAAAAAGCCGTCGTTTGAAACAATTCGGTGCCTGCCTGATGGTCTGTGGAACCGCCGTCTGCGGCGGTGCGGAACTTCCCCCGGACCGGGAACTGCGCGAGCTGGCGGTGCGGGATTCATTGAACCCGGTAGCGCCGGGAGGCGTGAACGGCGCACCCTTCTGGAACGGCCACGCCCGCCGGTTCATCTATGCGCCCGCATTCGATTTCAAGCCGGTTGAAGGGGCGGTCCGCTATCGCTTCACGGCGACCGACGCGGCGGGAGAGCGGCACAGTTTTGAAGCGGCTTCTCCGGCCGCTGCGCTGACTCCGGTCTGGGACCGGCTGCCGGTCGGCTTCGTGGAACTGGCCGTGGAAGGCGTGGACGCTTCCGGGAAAGTGACCGGAACGGCCGGGAAGCGCCGTTTTTACCGGGCCGCCGTGTTCCGTGGGCACTATTCCGATGCGGAGCGCGGCTATCTCGACAGCGCCCGGATGGGGCTGCAGTATCTGTTCCGGCAGCCGCACTACCGGAACTGGCTGGAGAAAGGCGAGCCCGACCCGGGCTATGAACTTTACTGCTACCCGACGAAGATCATCGCAAGCGTGGTTGAGAGCATGGTGATCTACGCTGCGCTGGCTCCGGCCGACCGCGAAACGGCGCTCGGCATCGCACGTAAGGCGGCGGATTACCTGATTTCGGTCAGCGAACCGGCGGGGGCGCCGCTGGAATTCCTGCCGCCGACCTATGCGGGCGACAAACGGACCGCGAAGGAGTTCGCGGGGCAGCAGATGATGATCTATCCGGCGGATGCCGCGTCGGCCTATCTGGATTTGTACGACGCCTGCGGCGAACGGCGCTTTCTGGAAGCCGCGCTGCGGATCGCCCGGAGCTACCGGAAGCTCCAGCTCCCCTCCGGCAGCTGGTATCTGAAGATCAATATGAAGGACGGCACGCCGGTGGCTTCAAACCAGTGTGTGCCGGTGCCGATGATCCGGCTTTTCGAGCGGCTCGGCGCGCAATACGGTGAAACGGAGTTCCGTGAGACGGCGGAGCGGGCGGTGCGCTATCTGGCCGGCACCACATTGAAGGAGTTCAACTGGGAGGGGCAGTTTGAGGACATCGCGCCTTCCGTCCCCTATGTGAACAACACCAAGCACAACGCGTGCGACTACGCGCTCTATTTGCTGGACCGTTTCCCGGATCGGCCGGAAGCGGTGGAACAGGCGCGGACGCTGCTGCGGTTCGCCGAAGATCAGTTCGTGGTCTGGGAACAGCCGATGCCGGACAAAAGCACGCGGACCGATCAGTGGATCACCCCCTGCGTGCTGGAGCAGTACGCCTATTACGTGCCGATCGATGCCAGCGCCGCCAAGCTGATTTCGCTCTATCAGGCGATGTACGAACGCACCGGGAGCGTTCTTGATCTGGCGAAGGCGTGCGAGTTGGCCAACGCGATGACCCGCGCGCAGGACCCGGAAACCGGGCGCTATCTGACCTACTGGGAGCGCAATGAGCGGGGGCTTGATCCGGGCTGGATCAACTGCGCGACCGCCTCGGCGAAGGCGATGATGAGCCTCGGCAGGCTGCTGGAGCGGAAGGAACCGGCGCTATAACGCGAACGGGCGCCTTCCGGGGCCGTCCCGGTCGAGGAGGCCGCCGCGGCGGGTGGCCTCCAGCTCGGCGAGCAGCCGGTACTTGTCCTGCGGGAAACGTCCGGCCAGCGGCGCCGGATTGGACGGGTGGTCGGCGCGGAATACGGTGCGCTCCAGTTCCAGCAGCCCGATCAGGCGGTGCAGTTCGCCGACCGCCTGGTATTCGGTAAGTTCCCGGAAGCCGTCGAACAGCACTCCCGGCGGAATCACCCGCAGCGCCGACAGCAGCGTGGGCCGCATCAGGTTCAGCGCGGCGGCGGTGGCGTCGGCGTGTTCCTCCGAATAACTCTGCCCCCCAAGCCCGACCAGCACCATCACCGAACAGGTGAAACCGGCGGCTTCGGCGCGGCGGACCTGCCGCACGGTCTCTGCGGCGGACTCCCCCTTATGGACGAGGTCGAGCACCCGCTGGCTGCCGGACTCCAGCCCGGTGTAGAGCGTGTTGAGTTTTAAACGGCGCAGTCCGGTCAATTCGCCATCGGTCAGCGCGGCGATGGAGCGGCAGTTCGCATACAGATTGACCCGGGCGAGGCGGGGAAACGCTTCCGCCAGCCGTTCCAGCAGCGGCCGGAGCCGGTCGTAACCCAGTCCCAGCGCGTTGCCGTCCGCGAGAAAGACGCGGCGGGTTTCCGGGTACAGCCGGGCCGCTTCGGAAATCTCACCGAACAGCTCCGCTTCCGGGCGGACCTGATACCGGACGCCTTTGTACATCCCGCAGAACGTGCAGCGGTTGTGCGCGCAGCCGTAAGCCGCCTGCAAGATCAGGCTGCCGGCTTCGGCGGGAGGCCGGTAGAGCGGTTCCCGGCAGCGGATCATTTCAGCAGCTCTTGGTACACGTCGAGGTCGGCGGCGCTGAAACAGCAGAAAATCACCTCCTCCGGCAGTGGTTCGCGCCATTGGCGCACCGTCCGCAGCGCGATCTGCGCGGCTTCGGCCTTGGGGTAGCGGTAGACGCCGGTGGAGATCGCCGGGAAAGCGATCGACCGGCAGCCGTTGGCCGCGGCGAGGCGGAGGCTGTTGCGGTAACAGGCTTCGAGAAGTTCCGCTTCGCCGTGCGTGCCGCCGTGCCACACGGGGCCGGGCGTATGGATCACGAACCGGGCCGCGAGGCGGAAGCCGGGCGTGATGCGGGCCTCTCCGGTCGGGCAGCCGTTGAATTTGCGGCAGGCTTCGAGAAGTTCGGGGCCGGCGGCGCGATGGATCGCGCCGTCGACTCCGCCGCCTCCGAGCAAAGAGCTGTTGGCGGCATTGACGATGGCGTCGGCCCGGAGGCGGGTGATGTCGTCCTGGACAATCTGGATTTTCATGGAATTGTACTCCGATGCTGGATGTTTTTTATTAAGAATAATCATTATTGATTAAATTTGCAAGTATTTTTCTATGGAATTAACCTGAACTCTTGCTTTTTGCCGGTTTTGGTTTATAGTACTTCTATATTTTCAGGTTCCGGAGGGAGAGGCACCGGAATCTGAAGTCGTACCATGCCTTTCATTTCATCAAAAAACGTAAAACGAACGGAAAGGGTTACCCAAATGATGAAAAAGATGATGGCGCTCGGCGCCGCGATGGTCACCGTTCTGGCGATGAGCGGCTGCTCCTCGTTGCAGACGGCCACTCCGAACGACTTCAACGGTCAGAAAACCGTTCCGGTGGGAACTTCGGTCGGCCATGTCAGCGCCACGAACTGCGGGCTGTATCTGCTGTGGATTCCGCTGATCACCGGTTCCAGCGAAAACATCGGTTCGCCCGCCTTTTTGCAGGACATGGTCAACACCAGGTCTCTCGCAGGCATGGTCACCAAAAAGAGCAAGGAAATGCAGGCTTCCAAGGTTCTCGACCTGACTACCCAGAACGCCAGCGGCGGCTTCATCTTCTACTGGCGCACCTCCTATGCGTCGGGCAACGCGGTGAAGTAATCGAATTCGACCAAACCAATATAAGGATGATAGAATCATGCACAAAATGATGCTTTTGGCGGCGGCGTGTGCCGTGACTGCTTTCTTCTGCGGCTGCGCGAGCGTTCAGGAGGCCACTCCCAAAGATCTGAACAGTGAAGGTATCGCCGTTACCGGCAATACCGTCGCCCACCTCAATGCCGAGAACTGGGGCCTCTATTTCTTCGTTTTCCCGCTGATCACCGGTTCCACCGACAAGCCGGGCGAGATGGAATTCCTGAAGGACACCGTCCGGGTTGAAAATGTCGCCAACCTCCTGACCCGCAAGAGCAAGGAGATGGGTGCGACCCAGACTTTGAACATGGTTTCGCGTCACAACACGTTCGTCTGGTGGTTCGGCTTCCGCGACGTTCAGATTTCCGCGAACGCCGTGAAGTAAGTTTTTCCTGCTTCGCGAAATCCCGGCCGGGTAAAAACGGCCGGGATTTTTTGTGCGTGGATTCCGGGAGAAGAGGATACAAAAAAGGCGGGCGGTCCTTTGGGGGAGAACCGTCCGCCGGGCAACCGGCCCTTTGGGGGGAGAACCGGCTGCCGGGATCAGGGAGATGGGGAAATCTATTTCTTGGCCACGGCCCGGGGAAACAGGATGTTGTTTTCCAGATAGATGTGATCGTGCAGCGCGCTTTCCAGCCGCATCAGCCCGTCGTACAGCATTTCCACGGTCGGGCAGGCGAATTCCGGGGTCTTGTAGCCGTCGGTCAGCGCATTGAGCTTGCGCAGCGTGTCGCCTGCGCCGGCATGTTCGGCTTCCAGCTCCTTGAGCACGGATTTCATCTCCTCCGGCGGACGGCGGTTCAGGATCGCCGGGAACACCATCATCTCCTCTTTGAGCAGGTGCGGTTCCAGCTCGGTACGCAGCGCGGTGAACAGTTTGTAGACCGGCAGCAGCTCGCCGATATGATCCGCATGCACCTTCAGCGCCCGTACGAACCAGCGGTCGAATTCCGGCAGCTGGCGGTGCAGCGACGCATGATGGACATTGACCAGGAAATCAATCAGTTCACGGTCGGTTTTCTTGTTCCAATCGATCATCGGCGGTGCATCGGTGGAATTCAGGGCCGCTTCCAGCTGGGCCTCCAGCTCTTCGAGGGTGATTCCGGTCTCCTTCAACGCGCTTTTGATTTTACGGCCGCCGCCGCAGCAGGTATCGATGCCCAGCTCTTCCAAAGCTTCGCGGAGGCGCGGGTCCTGCAGAGCGATATCACGGACCAGGCCGCGGTTGTATTCAGTCTTCGTAATCAGGCAGGATGAACTCTTCATAATTTTTTCTCCTTATGGTTAGGTTTCCCCTCTGATATTAAAATAGCACAAGATTATATTAATACAAATAAAAATAAACCATAAAAGCAATATTTTGATAAAAAATATTGATTTGTTGTTAAATTCAGGAAAGGAATAGTGAAATCAGGAGAATATTCCGGGAATTATGAATTGCCGCTATCCGTTCCGGAGAGGATCAGCGGCCGGGTTTCCCGGTGGGCGATAACATGACTTTGAGCGTATAGGCGGCGAGCAGGCCATTACTGTAAGCGCTTCGAACCCGGCGCTTGGCCTCGCGTCTGATACGCCTTCGAATGGAGCCGGGCATTTCCGGGACGGTGAAGTAATCGCCTACCTGTTCCGTTGCCGCGGAAAAGTATTCATGCAGCAGAAGCGGATGCGGAGCTACCGAATACCGGCCGGAAAAAAGATACTTCATCGGAATTTTCAACAGTGGAAAAGCAATTAGAAATTTGATCAGTGTAAATTTCAGGAAAGGCTCCGGAACATCTGCTTCCAGTTCGTGGGAGGTGGGATAATCCCGCAGTTGCGATACGGCGAATTTTTCATTCCACAGTTGTCTGAAGAGCCGGCGCCGATATCGCAGCGGCGCCGGAACCCGGGCCCAGGCAAGCATCAGCTCTTTATCCCAGAGCGGAAGCCGCCAGTCGAAGCCGAACCATTCATAAACCCGGATGCTGTTGACGATGAATTTGGCCTGCCGTTCCTGCCAGTTGAATGTTTCGAAAAAGACATCGGCAGGGATTTCCCGGTTGTTTTTCAGGACGGTCCGCAGGGAACGGCGGTTTGAAAAGTCCGGCAACCAGAACAAGGTGTGCCGGCGCGCCAGTAAATGGAGGGGATTGAAATTCTTTTGAAACAGTTCCGGAAGGAGATGGTTCCCGAAAAGGAAATCGCCGGTATGCCCGGGGATGATGATATCTCCGGCTTTGAGTACTCCGCGCCGCTTCAGTTCCCGTATGGCCGGATAATCTTGTAAATGGGGAAGGCTGACGCCGCTGCAGGCGAAACGCAGGTATTGTTCCGTTTCCTCGGAGGCGATGACTTCATGCCAGAGTTCGGGGGTATATTCCACAAAATGCCATTCGTAATTCAGGCGGCGGGCAACCTCACGGCTGATTGGAACCTCCGTGGTGTCATCGGATGTCCCATAGGAAAAACAGAGGACGTCGCGGACTCCGAGCCGGTAAAGATAGTTGGCGATCAGGCGCGAATCGTAGCCGCCGCTGAGCGGAAGAACCAGACGGGCAGCCGGAGGGCAGCTCGCCAGAAGACGGCGAAAAACGTCGAGCAGCAGATGGTCGGCCTGGTCCGGAAATTCATCCGGAACGGTTGTGTGCTGTGACAGATCCGGCAGAAAACGGAGGTAGCGGCGGGAAGAGATCCGGCCCATACCGTCGATACGGACGAATTCTCCCGCCTGAAGTGCCGTGAGTTCCCGGTAGATGGTTTTGCCTTCGTAGACGAAGCCGGAAGAGAGAAATTCATGAAGACTGTTTTCCGCCAGAGTGACGTGATCCTGTTCCCGACAGCCGCCGACCCGGTCGGTGATGGTGACCGTATTGCCGTGCCGGTGGTAAAACAAAGGATAAGAGCGGATCTGATCGGTCGCGAGAAAAGCGTGATTGCGGCTGAGAATGACCACCGCGAAGTTTCCGTTGGCCCGTGTGATGATTTGCTTGAACGAGTGAATGGATTCCTCTTGGGTTGCGGTGAACGCGGCGGCCATCTCATGTCCGCTCTGTTGTTTGCCGTCGAGTTCCCATTGGCCGGTCACGTGAATCTGAAGACCGGAAACCGTCTGCAGGAAATACCAGGACGAACGGGTCAGATGCGTCTGAAAAAACATGATATTTCGAGTATATTGATCAAAAGCGGTTGACTGTAACGAAATATTATCCCTAATATTATATTATGTTATTCTTTCTTTTATTTTGCAACTCTTTTTATCGCCAGATTCGGATATTTTATTCCAAATAGTAAGATTTTTTTCGGAAATAAGCCTGAATATTCGGTTTGCGGAGAAATGCCGTTTGTTCGTCCGCTGAAATCGCTGGTACCGGAGGTCACGTCAATTTTATCAGGCTTGGCGACTGACATTTCGGCGTTGCGTCATGCCGTTTCTCTATTATGGGGTAAGTTCTGAGGGAAAGCCCCCGGCGTCTGGGGGGCCGTTGTATTCATAAATAATGGACCGGAGAAGTGATTCTCCGGTCCATTGTTCAATATTCACTGTTCAGGCGGTTACCGTCCCGGGGCGCGCCGGGTGCGGGGAACGAGGCTGCAGAGCGTGTTGGTGATGGACCACGCTTCTTCGGCGGTCATCTGCTTCTTTTCATGGCCGAAGCCCCAGCTGTCGGTGTAGATGATATCGCCGCTCTGAGGATTGTAGCCGTTGATGATGCGCATGTGGGCGCTGAAGTTGGCGTCGGAACCGCCTTTCTGGCCGGCGACGGCCAGAATGCCCCAGCAGAGCGGCACGCCGTCATCGATGCTTTCACGGACGAGCTTGACGAACTCCTCATAATTGCTCTTGTCGCGCATTCTGACCGCGGAATAGACCTCCGGATCGAGCGCGCTGAGGAATTGGCCGAGCTGGAAGGTTTTGGTTTTCCGCCGCGTCACCACGAAATCGTTGAATTTCAGCCTCTCCTTCTTGAGCTTCTGGGCGGCGGAGTTGTACTCTTTGCAGAGTCGTTCGACACCCCGGTAGGAGAGCAGCGACTTGTACTCGTAATGGCGCTTGAACCGGACGCCCAGCCGGGAGTCCGCCGCTTCGAGCGCGTCGACCATCGCCTCGAAAGAGGTTCCGGCATTCGCGTCGGAGGCGGCGAGCTGGGCGATCACGTGCTGGTCGATGTCCGAACCGTAGTAGCGCAGAATACGTTCGACGGTCGCCGCAACGCAGTATCCTTTCCCGCCCTGGTCAACCATCGGAATCTCCAGATAGCGCGAACCGGCGGCGTCCTGTTTGACCTGTTCCGACAGGTTGCCGGCGCCGGCGGTGCTTTTCAGCGAGGCGCGGAGGTTTTTGGGCGCTTCGCCGGGCGGGAGGAGTTCGAGGGTGATGTACTCCGGCTCTTTCCGGTTGGTACTGCTCCAGCGCAGCACCAGATCCAGCTCCGGCGTCCGCCAGATGTTCGCAAAGAGTTTGGCGCCGTTGCCGAGCGCGGCGGACTGGCTCTCCGGTTTTTTGCCGCCGGCAAAGCCGGACAGTTTGTCCCGGACCAGGTCGAGTTTCTCTTCAAACCGGTCACGGTCCCATTCTCCGGCGTCGCCCCGGTTGTAGATCGACAGAACCACCGAACCGAGTTGCTTTTTGCCGTCGAGCGTGACAATGACTTCCTGAAGCGGATCGCCGTATAAAGTCAGGGGATCGGTTTTCGTGCGGATTGCGCGCGCCTGTTTTTTGCTCTGGTCGAGCCAGCGGAATTTCCCCGGGTAATCCCGGACAAGATCGGCGGCTCCCGAACTCCAGATTCCGGCCCGCTTCTCCAGGAACGAGCCGAAATCAGCGGCGGAAACCGATAGAAACAACGCGGAGGCGGCAACGGCGCACAATCCATGATACTTCATTTCAGTCTTCCCCTGATTGGTTGCGTTTCCCCTTATTTCGTGCTGGTCAGCAACATGGATTCGACCACCTGATACTTGAGCGGCTCGCCCGCGATGTAGCGGCGGAACTCGTCGAGCATGTAGTCGGCCATGCGATGGACCTCGTCATTGACGGAACCGGCGATATGGCTGGACTGCTGCACGTTGGGCAGCGTGTAGAGCTTGGAACCCTCCGCCGGCGGTTCGGGGTGGGTGACGTCGAGCAGCGCGGTCAGGTCGGGACGCTTTTCCAGCACTTCGATGAGTTCGGCTTCGTTGACCTGCGCACCGCGCCCGGTGTTGATGAAGACCGCGCCGTGGCGCATCGAGCTGAAAAGTTTGCCGTTCAGCACGCCGATATTGTCGTCGCGGTTGGGCAGGTGGTTGCTGACCACAAACGCCTTTTGGAACACCTCCTCCAGCGAAACGGTGCGCCGCTCAGGGCGGGAGGGGACGACGATCACATTCACATTGAACGCCTTGAGCATCTCCTGCACGCAGGTCGAAATCGCTCCGGCGCCGATCAGCGCGACGGTTTCCCCGTACAAACCGGGACCGACGTATGCCTTTTCGCGGCTCCAGTCGGCGGGGGAGTGGATCATGCGGGTGTTGGCGAAGTATCCCTTGAGGGCGAGAATGATCTGGGCCACGCAGAACTCCGCGACCGGAATCGCGTTGGCCTGCCAGGCGCTGAGCACCTTGACATTGTGCGCGAACAGCGGACGGGCGAAGCCGTCGGTGGCTCCCGCCGCGTAGAACACGGCTTCGAGCTTCGGCAGCCGGGCGAGTTCCTCATCGGTGAGGCAGGGCATGCCCCAGGTGGAGAACAGCACCTCCACGTCGGAGAGGTCGGCTTCGGCCAGTCCGGCCCGGTTGAAAATGCCCGGCTTGAGGTCGGTCAGCCCGGCGAGCTGAGCCAGTTGGGCGTCGGAGTACACATAATGGATATTTTCCTCGCTTTCGCAGAGAAGCGCGGCAACTTTCTTATTCGCCATTTTTCATCTTTCCCGGCGGTCCGCCGTTTGGTACATGTTAAGGATAAAGATAATATACGAAATATACCCTCAGTTCCGCTTTTTTCAACATTCGGAGCGGCGAATCGGGAAATTTTGGGAAAATTCCCGTTTTTTTCCGGCGGAACCATTGTAAAACCCCTCCCGGTTTTATATATTGTGGAAAAGCTGCGGAAATTGAACGGAAGGCGGGACCATGTCCGAAATCAATCGGCCGACGGCGCTGGTCGGCGTCGGCATTTTCCTCGCCCCCCCGGGCCGGGAGATCCGGCCGGTGATGACCGACGAGGGGCAGGAACTGCTGGAAATCATCACCGGCGGACGGGTGTTCTTCGAATCGGAAGAGGGCGTGCGCGAATACGAACGCGGTACGATTTTCTGGCATATCGAGGGCGAATACACCGTATTCCGGACGCCGCCGGAAGACCCGTACCGCTGCATTTCGATCCGTTTCCGGGTGCCGGAAAAAAAGCGGACCGTGCCGCGCGTCTCCTTCTGGTCGGCGGAACCGGAGCTGGACCGGTTCGTCGAGGATGCGTTCCGGCTGTTTCACGATGAAACGATCGACCGGAATTTCCTGTGCGAATATCTGCACCGCCGGGTGTTCTGGGAAGCCTATATCGGCAACCGGCAGTCGCGGCAGGCCGGGCTTCCGAAGCCGCTGGCGAGGGCATTGGCATTGCTGCGGGACGCCTCCCGGCTGGATTTTTCAGTGGCGCAGCTGGCCGCGAAAGCCGGAGTCAGCGAACCGTATTTGTATGCACTCTTTTCCAAGCATCTCAAAAGCAGCCCCCACCAGTATCTGCTGAACTACCGGCTGCGTCTGGCCCGCACCCGTCTCGCCGGCAGCGACGACAATATCAAGCTGATCGCGGAGGAGTGCGGTTTCGAGAATCTGGAAAGTTTCTACCGGGCGTTCCGCCGCGCCTCCGGCATGCCGCCGGGCGAATATCGCCGCCGCCAGCAGCCGAACAGCTAGGGGATTTCGCTCCTCCCGGAGCGACCAAGGCGCTTCGCCCTTGGAACCCGACCGGGCGGCAAGGTGCCGCTGCCGAGTGCGCGCGCCAATGCCCCTCCGGGGGGCGCGCGGCTAATGGAGACAGGCAAAGATATACAGGAGTCGCGTACCGTTCCAATCGGTGACCGCGTCGGCTTTTTTGCGGAGTGACAAGTACGGAGAAGCCGCACGGAGGAATGGAGGGAGGGGCCCCGAAAAATATCATCCGCCGCGCAAGCGCTATGGATGACAAGCCCGACTTGTCCTCCGCAGCCTCGGCGAAGGAGGAAGGGAGGCAACTTTTTGGGGAGAGGGCACTCCCTGCGGTGAGCTGCCGCCGGAGACCGGCCGTCGGCACCGATCACGCGCGAAACGGCTATATGCTGACCAGATGATGTGAAGTTACCCTGATGGAGGCTGAACTCTACTTAGCTTTCACTACAGGCAAGGTCCGGTAAGGCTCGTACTCCAGGATGCTTGTTTGTGATATGGCAATTGCATTGTTGCCCGACCTTACCCAGCCTATGCTGGCAGATAAATTCTTATCAGCCTCCATCAGGGTTCCTGTCTGTTTCCCGGTCAGCATCTGGCCGTTCCGCGTGTGACCTCCGGCGGCAGCAGGCGCAGGGAGTGCCTAAAGCCTGCAAAAAAGCAGG